>Ga0210407_10002518_pt1 | contig 15683 bp, 18 predicted proteins | sample IncBWC27MmetaG_FD_150860 | JGI IMG/M metagenome (GOLD analysis project Ga0210407, IMG submission 150860) | Forest soil microbial communities from Barre Woods Harvard Forest LTER site, Petersham, Massachusetts, United States - Inc-BW-C-27-M | ecosystem: Environmental > Terrestrial > Soil >...
CCATCCGACCCCCTCCCTGATCGACCGGCCTATGCTACCTCAAGGCGAGCGGAAATTCTAGAACATTTAGTGAACCTGCACTGGCTGGACAGGGATATCGAGTATTTGCGCAGCAGCCCCGGAGGGACCGCGGTTCGCAAATAAACGAAATGCTGGGCGACAATCCCGATAAAGTAGAATTTATTTTCACAATTTTCTTTCCTGCCGCGAGATCGTCTGCGCTACCTTGAATTTGGCCCTCGCCTAACTCTTCTATGTGGAGATGCATGGGAAAAATCTCGGCGCCTTTTGGCCAAAGGTTTCAACGATCTTGTCCTGGTTTCAATTGCCGCAGCCGATGATGCGGACTTGTCCTTCTCGGCTGATACAGGGATGGGTGAATGTCTGGTTGTTGGGCGGAAGAACGGAAAAGGGAGCAAACGAGCAACTTTGTCATCCTTAAGGAGCGCCCAAAATTTCCGATGGTCGGGGCGAGCGCGTCAACCCAAATCCGACAGCTGATCGCCGGTGGAGGTGTACGTCGGTTAGAGGACGGCCCTGTCGGCGGCACACCCATCCATTTTGGTGAAGACATTGTCGGTTACGTGATGTCGGCACCTCTCCCGGCGGATGACGTTTGGAATCTCTCTCGAATTGCTGATTTGTCACTGGCGCAAGTGGCCTATCAGCTCGCAGAGTGGGCGCGAATTTGGCTGCCGGGTACGCAGGAGAGTAGCGCGTACAGCCTCCCGATCTCAAAAATCGCGAATATCGGGACGATTGGCCCATATCACGCGGATATCAACTGGACCAACGCAAACGGAACAATAAGAGGTCCCTTCGAAATCCTGCCCGCTGCACAGGGAACTGCGCCAACTTATCCCGTTTTGTGGACGAACGATGCGCCAACACAACGGTCTTTAAATTTGAGGCAGATAGCGAAGGTCAGGTCAAACAAGGCAGGACAGAGCAAGAACGAGGTTTGATAACTCGTAAGGCGGCTCAAATCTGGGCGACTGCTTCTCACGCCCACTTTAACAGGGGTTTTCGCTTCAATAGTCAAGCGACTGGAATGCAATATACCTCTCGACGTACAATAAGCGGCCGAGCTTGGATCTCGATACAACTAAAATCAAGCGACCAGGAAAAAGCTTAGTTTCATGGGCCAATACGTCGCTCGGGTTATTGCTTCATTGGTGGCACGCTAACAAGCAGCAATCCGGGCGAGGAAGCATCGGCAAGTTAGCGCTCGAAGGCCTTCCCGTTTGCGACATTACCTCGATAACTCCGGCGAAGCTAAAAACTGCGTCAGCGGTGTTCGATGACTTGAGCGGCAAACCGTTGCTCCCCTTTCACGAGATTGACAAGGACCCAATTCGGCGCCAATTGGACGAGCGATTTGGTCGAGAGGTCCTTGATCTCCCTCGTGAGCTCTTTCGGTCTGATGGGGCACTAGAGCTATTACGGATGAAATTGGCGCGCGAACCATCGATCCGTGGGAGCAAGTGAAAGGCAAGTTGCCGCCTGCCAGCCGTTCGTCCGGGAAGAGACCCTGCCGGGCATGCAGGTGCAGACTGACGACGAGCTGCTCGATTACGCGCGGCGCAACGGCAGCACATGCTATCACGCCAGCTGCACCTGCATGATGGGGAGCCACGCGATGAGCGTCGTCGACAGCGAGTTGCGGGTGCACGGCATCGATGGGCTGCGGGTCATCGACGCCTCGGTGATGCCGGCGGTCACCTCGACCAACACCAACGCGCCGACGATCATGATCGCCGAGAAGGGTGCCACGCTGATCAAAGGCGCGGCACGGCAAAGACTGGCGGCGTAGTTAAGGCGGACGGAGAGGCGGTTGACGAAAAAAGATGCATATGTACACATGCACACGAAACAGAATCACCGATTTGCATGAGCGCAGCTGACACAACGGTCATAACTACGAGGATCGACGCCTCGTTGAGGGCAAAGCTCGAGGCATTGGCGCGCAGCACCAGGCGCTCGAAGTCGTTTCTCGCGTCAGAAGCGATCGCCGCGTATGTCGAACTCAACGAGTGGCAAATTGGCGAGATCACTGCTGGGATTCAGGAGCTCGACTCGGGCGAAGCTCTGTCCGAGAGACAGGCCGAGGAGCGGTATAATCGGCTATTGCAGCCACGGTGACGCCTCGTCGCCTGGAGTATGCTCCCGGCTATTTTCGCCGACTCGAAGACATTCGCGAGCGCATTGCGGCGGACAACCCGACCGCGGCGATCCGCATGATCGAGCGAGTTCGCGCGGCTGTGACGCGCTTGGCCGGATCTCCGGCACTCGGCCGACCGGGTCGCGTGGCTGGCACGCGCGAACTCGTCATCCCGCACACACCGTATATCGTACCCTATCGGGTCACCGGTGATGTCGTTCAGATCATCACCATACTGCACGGCGCTCAGCGATGGCCTGACAGATTGCCCTGAACGCGGGATTGCCTTCGCGGCCATCCCGCCTCGTGTGCATCAGGAGTTCGGTATCCGCAGAGCGATCGAGATGCAGGGCAGAGGCGTGAACGGCGTCCTGTCCTTGGGTGACGGGGAGCGGCGGGGTGGTCCCCGCCGCCTCCCTGACCCGGTGTGACGCGGAGCGGCGGGGTTGGTCCTCGCTGCTCCGTCGTTGAAGGTTATTGGGCGGCGGCTGCAATGGGTTGACGTGCGGTCGCTGCCGGTCGATTTGCCTTGAGGAAGGTGCGGATGTGGCGCACCGCCAACGGGATCTTGTCCGGGGTGTCCTTCCACGGGTAGAGGCTCACCTGGGCGTTGGGCGCCAGATGCACGGTCTCCATCGCCACGGCGAGCGGGTGCCCCGGAACGTCGTCCGGCAGCACCAGGATCGGTGTGCGGCATTGGCGTACGAAATCGCGCGTCACGGTGTACACGAAGTCGGCGCGGGCGCGATACATGTTGGTCAGGAAGGCGTCGACCATTTCCATCGTGATGTCAGGCCGGCGGGCGCACAATTCCGGGCCCCAGCCCTTCATGTTGTTGTTGTAGGAGAGGTCCGGCATTTCCGGGCGGTAGCCGCTGGGCTGCGCCGGGACGGCCGCGACGACGCGGTCGCCGGCCCGCTTCAGCAGGTTCCAGATCATCGGGCCGCCGATGCAGAAGCCGAGCACCATAAATTCCCCAATGCCGAGGTGATCCATCAGGCCGATATGATCGTCGGTATAGGCGTCCCATGACCGGTCGGTCTCGAGCGGACCCGACGACTGGCCGCGCTTGGCATTGCGCAAATCCGCCGCGATAACGCGAAACTCGCCCTCGAACTCGTCGAACGGGTTGAAGGGGTGGGTCGCCAGGCCCGCGACCGTCGAGTTCAGCCCGCCGCCGGGGATCACCAGCAGCGGAAAGCCGGAGCCGGCCTCTTGGTAATGGATGCGGATTTCGCCTCTTTGATAGAACGGCATGGCAGTTTTCTCCTTGACCCAAGGTGGTTACGACTTGAGGAAATCGCGCACGCGCTCGATCTCCTCGATGGTACCGAATTGCGAGCCGATCAGAATCTCCTCGAAGCCCAATTGCTCGACGCGTTTGATGCGGCTACGCGCCTCTTCCGGCGGGCAGATGAAATTGACCGACGCGACCTTCGCCAGCTCGGCGGATTGGGGACGCTCGGCGAGGTCAATCGAGCAATTGGCGAGGACCGCGTTGGTGCCGCCGGCCTCGCGGTAGATCTTCATGCCGTCTTCGAGATCGTCCCAGCTGCTGTACCGGCCGGACGGGGTCCAGCCCTGGGCTTCCTTGGCGGCGTAGGTGATCCAACGCGGGCTGCGCCAGGCGCCGATCAGGATTGGCGGGCCGCCCTTGCATCCCGGCCAGGTCGACAATGTGCCGCCGTTGACCGGCTCGCCGTTCCACACGCGATTCATGATTTCGAGGTCTTGTCTGAAGGTGCGGAAGCGGTGGTCGTAATCGTAGCCGAGCAGTTCGAAATCGTCGCGGGTCGAGCCGCTGCCGACGCCGAGGATCAGGCGGTTGTTCGACATCGCCTGCAGCGACTGTACCCGGTGGGCGAGCTCGACCGGGTGACGCAGCGGGAGCTGCAGCACGCTGATCCCGAGCTCGACCCGCTGCGTCACCGCAGCGAGTGCGGTCAGTACCTGCAGCGAGTCGAGGGTAGGCCGGCCGCGACCTAGCGAATCTCCGATCCATATGCCGGGAAACCCTCTGGCTTCGACCTGACGGGCGAAATCGGTGATGCGATCGATCAACCCGACGCCGTCTGGCTTCGCCCCGTCTTGTTCTCCAGAGGAGCTGATCCGGATCATCGTGCTTACGCGCATGCGTCTTTATCCTTTTCTCCGGAGCAAGCGTAGGGCGGAACAGCGGGAGCGCACTCCGCCTTATCGAAAACTCGGGCATACCCCTAGCAAGCCGGAGTATCGCCGCAATCGGGCTCCGGGCGGAACCTTCTTCTTTACGGGCCTCAGCGCCGGCGCCTGGCAGATGCGGAATGCGCCGAGATCATGATCGCCGAGAAGGGTGCGGCGATGATAAAAGGTGCCGCGTGGCAGAGACTGGCCGCGTGGCGAAGGCGATCGGCGGAGGGGAAGATGCGCGTAGGATTCATCGGGCTCGGCATGATGGGCAAAGGCATGGCGGCCAATCTGCAGAAAGCCGGGCATGATCTTGTCGTGCACGATCTGAGCCGTGCGGCGGCCGAGCCGTTTCTGGCGAAGGGTGCCGTCTGGGCCAATTCGCCCAAGCAGGTCGGCGAGCAGACCGAGATCGTCTTCACCTCGCTGCCGGTGCCGGCCGATGTCGAGCAGGTGGCGCTCGGGCCGAACGGGCTGATCGAGGGCATGCGCCCCGACACCGCCTTCTTCGACATGTCGACCAATTCGGTGTCGACGGTGCGCAAGATCCACGCCGCCTTCGCCGAGAAGAACCTCTACATGCTCGATTCCCCGGTCAGCGGGGGCCCCTCCGGTGCGGCCAGCGGCAAGATGGCGATCTGGGCCGGCGGCGACGAGCAGATCTTCAACCGCCACAAACCCGTACTCGACGCAATGGGCGACCAGGCGGCCTATATCGGCCCGATCGGCGCCGGCTCGATCGCCAAGCTCGTGCACAATTGCACGAGTGCCGTTATGGGCGTGGCGCTCGCCGAAGTCTTCACGATGGGTGTGAAGGCCGGGGTCGACCCGGTCGATTTGTGGGAGGCGGTGCGCCAGGGTGCGACCGGCCGGGTGCGCACCTTCGACCGGCTCGGCCAAAGGTTCCTGACCGGCCAGCACGACCCGGCCGACTTCGCACTGCGCCTGTTGCACAAGGATGTCGGGCTCGCGGTCGGGCTCGGGCGCGAGGTCGGGGTGCCGATGCGCCTTGCCAACATGGCCTATGAGGAATTGACCGAGGCGATGAACCGCGGCTGGGGCACCCGCAACAGCACCGTCGGCCAATTATTGCAGGTCGAGCGCGCCGGCATCGAGCCGCTCGCCGCCGATCCCAAGCGCATCGCCGCGATCCTCGACGCGGACAAGCAGAAATAAGCCGCGTCCGGCCACGCTTCGCGTAACCGGGATCACCGCCTATCTCGCCAACGGCGGCGCGCTTGAGCACGCGCACGAAAGCCCGCGCACGACCAAGCTTTATGACCGCACCAAGGAGCGGCTCACACAGACGAGTTAGAGAGGATCAGGTTGTGACCACTGAGAGCTAGTTGCGCGCCCGCTGAACACCAACCGGTCTTGGCCAGTGCTCGTTAATTTTCGAGGATGGAGCTCCTGTAAGAGCGCGGTCCGGCATGGGCGTGGTCGATGTCAGCCTCGATCGCATTCCGCTGAAAAAAGACTGTTAATTTCGCGTGGGAGAAATACCATGGCCGTCAGGGAGCAGAGCCGATCGACCGGCGCGACCGGCTCGGCCGCGGAACTCGCAGGCTTCATGCCCCCATAACTTTGCCGGATTGCACCCGTCCGCTACTAGAAAGCGGTTCTCAAGGGAGGTGATCCATGATTACGTCAATCGAACGGCAGACCATGAAGAAGGTCTACCTGCGCTTGTTGCCGTTCTGTTTTGTCCTCTATTTCATCTGCTATCTCGACCGCGTGAACATCGGGTTCGCAGCGCTGACAATGAACAAGGATCTTGGGTTGAGCTCTTATGTTTTTGGGCTTGGAGCCGGTGCGTTCTTCTGGGGCTATTTCATATTGGAGGTGCCGAGCAATTTGATCCTCGACCGAGTCGGCGCACGGCGCTGGATTGCCCGCATAATGGTGAGCTGGGGCCTAGTTTCCGGTGCGTTTGCGTTCATCAACGGACCGACCAGCTTTTTCATCCTACGTTTTCTGCTCGGCCTTGCCGAGGCGGGCTTCTTCCCCGGCATGATCCTTTATTTCACTTACTGGTTCCCACCCTCGCATCGTGCCCGCATCGTCGCCGGGTTCATGGCGGCGATCCCGGTCTCGATCGGTCTCGGCGCGCCGATTTCGACCGCCTTCCTCGAGCTCGACGGCGTCCTCGGCATCGCTGGGTGGAGATGGTTGTTCCTCTGCGAGGCGGCTCCCGCGGTGATTTTCGGGATCTGGACGTTTTTTTATCTGACCGACCGGCCGGCGCAGGCGGGTTGGCTCGATGAGAAAGAGCGGGAGTGGCTGGCAACGGAGATGGAAAAGGAGCGGCAGACGGTCCGAACCGGCCGCGCCATCTCGGTGCTGCAGACGCTCTTCAACCCGCGCGTGCTGGCACTCGCGGCAATCCATTTCGGCCAAGCCGGGGTCAGTGTCGGGATCGCGGTGTTTGCCGCACAGATCATCAAGCAGCTCGGTCTGACGAACATGCAGACCGGCTTTACCACCGCAATCCCCTATGTGCTCGGGACTATCGGCATGATCGTCTGGGGCCGTTATTCCGATCGCAAGAACGAGCGGCGGTGGAACCTGACCGCCTCCTGCACGACGATGGCGGTGGGCTGCCTGATCGCCGGGCTCCTCGACAACAGTTATTGGGCCGTGGTGGGGCTGTCGCTCGCCACGATCGGCCTATACGCGTCGAACGCCCATCTGTTCCCATTGCCGGCGGTCTTCCTGACGGGTCCGGCCTTGGCGAGCGGCATCGCCTGGGTCAACTCGGTCGGCATCTTGGGCGGCAGCGCCAGCCCCCCGATCGTCGGCTGGTTCAAAGATGCCACCGGCAGCTTTAGCGGCGGGCTCTACGCGCTCGCCCTATTTGGCCTGTTCGCCGCCATCGTCGCCGCCATCTGCGTACGCGAGACGCCCGTTGCGGTCGCACGGCAACCTATTGGAGCAACCGCCGACTGACCTCTCTCTACGACGTGGGTCTTGACGTCTAAACCAAGGAGTTCGCGCAATGCCGCTGCGTGATTTCAATGCCAAGCTCTCAGACGAAGCTCGTGAGGCGATAAGTGCGGCCTTTGATGCCATAGCCGAATGCCATAATGAGGTGGCCGCATCTCAGTGAGAAGGTCGTTACGAAGATCGCCCAGGCCGCTCGAGTGCTCGGATGGCCGGATCAGGTCGTTTCTGGCATGATTAACCAGATGGAAAGCATTACCCAAATGCAGATCCAGATGATGGATCACACCATGGAGGTTTGGCGGGAGCAAATTAAGTCGTGGCCAAGCTGGAGTTCACCGGGCAACTGGCTCGATGCCGAAACCTTCAAAGCGATGTCGGTTAACACAGCCCAGTTCTGGACACGAATGGGAGAGCACTGGCAGAAAAATTGGGCGCAGATGATGATGTCGCAGTGGGTGGGGCGGCCCTCGAAGCGGAGCGACGATCGCGAATAACTGTAATAATCGTGATCGCCGATGATCCGGCTGTGGCTGGCAATCGCTGGGCTCGGCGGTGTTTCATCGGTGGCGGCTGGTGCGCTCGCCACACATCTCGCTGACGATGCGAAGGCCGCTGAACTGCTGCGGATCGGTCCACTTTACGGCATGGTCCACGCGGGGGCGTCTATTTAGCGAGCATTTTCATATTGCTGGAAGCCGGCGCGATTCCAGTCAGAGTGAAGACGATCTAATCGGGCGCGCGCTTCATCAACATAAGCTCCATTTCTCGGAGGTGTACGGCCTCCGCCGAGACTAGTCGGGTCGCATATTCCTCAAGAACGACAGACTTGTCTTTCACGAGGGCGAGTAATTCCCGATAGAGTGCCACGCCAGCCTCCTCCCGCTGTATTGATTCGGTCAGAATCTCGTCAATCGTATTGTGCGGCGTGGTCGGCAGCGCGGCGATGCCGAGAGCCGGTCGCTTGTGTAACCGCATGATCATCTCACCCGCCTCCTGAGCATGAGCCAGCGATTCCGTCGCGTTATCGCGCAGCCAGGAGGTGATCGGAATCCGCGCGTGACCGTAGATCATAAAGGAATAGTGTGTGTAGTAGATGACTGCGGCAAGTTCCATCTGCAGAATTCGATTCAGCTGCTCAACGACGGGACCGACGTCAAATTGGTAAGCCCTTGCCATCGCGGTTCTCCTTCGCCCTGGCGATTTCCTAATCAGTCGCCGCTATATACTACCGGGTTTCGACCGACCGGCAACGAGCGAGTGGCCTGGGGCTTGACGCACAGCGCGAGGCCGTGGTGCGCCACATTTCCGGTGCCGGCCGATGTCGAACAGGTGGCGCTTGGGACCAACGGGCTGATCGAGGGCATGCGCCCCGACACCGCCTTCTTCGACATGTCGACCAATTCGGTGGCGACGGTGCGCAAAATCCACGCCGCCTTCGCCGAGAAGAACCTCTACATGCTCGACTCGCCGGTCAGCGGCGGCCCCTCCGGTGCGGCCAGCGGCATGATGGCGATCTGGGTCGGCGGCGACGAGCAGATCTTCAACCGGCACAAACTCGTGCTCGACGCCATGGGCGACCAGGCGGCCTATATCGGCCCGATCGGCGCCGGCTCGATCGCCAAGCTCGTGCACAATTGCACCAGTGCCGTTCTCGGGGTGGCGCTCGCCGAGGTCTTCACGATGGGCGTCAAGGTCGGGGTCGACACGGTAGTGCATCATTTTGAATGTAACAGATTTGTCAGGGGTGTGGGACTCCCGATTCGGATGCCGGCCTAATCGAAATCGGTCACGGCCCCTATTCGGTGTCACACCCTGCGGAGGCATGAGATTGGGGCATTGCGTGGGGATTGTTGAGCCGTAAGAGTTGCCGCGTTGCGGCGTCTTTTCGATAGTTGACGGAACGCGTTCGCTCGTGTACCTACCAACGTATGAGCGAACTTATCGTTGCCCTAGAGCAAGAGCGCGTTCAGCTAGAATCGTCGCTTGCTACCGATCCTCGGTTTCGGAAGCTCCAACACATCCGCGAATTGTTGGCGCTGTATGCTCCAACGTCCAGTTCCGCAACGTTTCACCCCCGACCTCAGGTGAACGGCGATGCTCGCCAACCTCGTGAGCGGCTGTCGCTCGAATCTCGGAAGCGGCTGTCGACAAAGACGTTGGCTATGGAGCATGAAGTTTCTGATTTGCTTCGCGACAAAGTCCAACTTCACCGTTCGGTAATCCTCGCCCATCTGAACGCGAAGGGAATTATGGGCGGCGAGAAGGATCAGATAGCCCATCTCGCATCGTTCCTCTCGGATCGTCGGCATCTCTATGTTTCCGACGGCAGAGGAAATTTCCGCCTTGCCGAACAAGACGGGGGACGCGAAGGCGAACACGAATCCGGCCAGCCCCTTTCGGGACCGGCCGACCCAGACGGGAACGTAGCTCAAACGGATAGAGCCCCGGGTTTCTAGGCATGCCTACCGGCCTAGGCCGGTACAGTCGCCCGGGAGATGGGGGTTCGGGCCCTCCCGTTCCCACCATGTATCATGAAACTGCCCAGTATGCCACCCTAAGGCATACCGGGCAGGTCTGATTCATCCAACCAACAACGCTCCGGTTCGGATCGACTCGCGCCGATCGATCAGGGCAACTACGTCCTCCATCGACCATAACCGATCGGAGATGCCAGCGGCCATTGCCGGGCTCGTCCGCAGCGTCCGGTGGATACGCACGAAGTTATAGAACACGAAATAGAGCGCCAGTTGGTGGCAGTGATTCTCGACCCGTTTCGAGAAGGCGTTCGTCAGCCGAGTGAACCGCCTCATGCTCATGCGCATCGTGAGGTTATGCCGCTCCGTGTAGGAGGTGCTGACGTGCTTCGGATCGGGGTTGCCGGTGATCGTGTGCTTGCGCGTCCCGACGCATTCTGACGGGCTGTAGCGCCGCGAAACTTCGGGTGAGGACGTCGGCTCACCGTACAGCTTCACGAGTTGGGCGAAGTCGATGTCAGCGCCGAACGCTTCCTCGACGGCGCTCAGATAAGCCGCATGTCCGTCAGTTGTTAGCTGTACCCGGTTCGCTAGACGCTTGCGGACATCATCCATAAGGTCGAGGGCATACCCCGCATCCCGGCCTCCGACCGTCCAGGAGATGATCAGTTTGTTGTCGGCGTCGAACGCGGTCCACGTCCAGATATCGCCTGCACCATCCGGCGCCTTTTTCGCTGTCGGAACGTTCTTTGCCTTGGCGTGAACAAAGCTCCAAATCTCGTCGCACTGCACCCGCTGGCTCTTCACATTACGGACCGCACGATCGTGGAATTCGATACACGCGGTGCCCGCATCGCTTAGTAGCTTATCGATCGTGTTGAAGCTCACATCGACGACGCGACTGATAGACCGCATCGACGAGCCTTCGCAGAGCATACTGAGGATTTGGGCTCGTTTCGCCAGGGGCAGCTTGTTCATGCCCCTAATATAGCTTGCTATTTCAGCTTAGCAAGCAAAATCTTCAATTTGATTGAACGGTCGGCACCAAGTTTTCTGCTCTTTACCCTATTCAGGGATTTGGCAGAGACTTAAGTCCCTGGACTAGATCCACAGTGTCAATGACGCGGTTCCAATAATCGACCAGGGCCTTTTCGTTGAGCGTGATCCACTGGAAAACTGCCTGTCGATCGGCGGGCCTCAGAACTCCGGCGAGCACGCTCGTGGGGCGGACGCCAACGACTGCGGTGTCGTGAATATTCATCCGATCGCCATGCTTCGTACTAACCTTGACGCGCACATCATGTTGTGCGTGCCCTCGCTCCGAGACCCAGATCACCATCGGTAGCCCGGTGTGTTTCGGATAGAGGTTAGCCATTTCGTAGAATTCTTCAGTTTCAGCTTCACTCATACCGCACCTGCCACGTCGTACCATAGTTTGGAAATGACTTAATGCACGCGCGTTTATGGCGTTCTGTTCTAGCCCCATCGAGCCATCGCTGCCTTGCGGGCTATAGCCTTGCGGTCCTCGGGCGTGAGAGCTTTGGTCCTCGCCTGCGCGCCCGCTTTCCCACTCCGAATCTTCCCAGCCGATCTCTGGTCCTCCTCTTCGACCAACTCGCCAGTCGCAATCTTAGCGACCATAACCGCGCACCCTATGGTGTCAGCCGGTCGCTTCTGCCCTTGCGGTCCTCGTGGCATTTATGCTCCATCAGCATTTGGGGAGAGTGTGAGCCTGCTCACACTCTCCCCCTCACAACGCCTTACGCCGAGTATATGCAGCAAACGTATAACACCTATGCGACACCATGTCGCATATCAAACATTAACTCTTGACAAGTGGTAAATATGCTTCAACCAGCGAATCGCAAGCGATCCGGTGAGGAATTTTGTTCAAATTAAGGGCGCATGCAAAACGGTCGGTTTGTCAAGGTTCCTTTGTTTATGGGCTAGGTTCCTATCACGATTATGCCGGCTTGTCAATTTTAAAGTGCTTATATAGCAATCTATAATCTGTTACATTCAAACTGATGCACTACCGTCGACACGGTCGATTTGCGGGAGGCGGTGCGACGGGCCGAGTGCGCACCTTCGACCGGCTCGGCCAAAGGTTCCTGACCGGCCCACACGACCCGGCCGACTTCGCGCCTGCTGCACAAGGATGTCGGGCTCGCGGTCGGTCTCGGGCGCGAGGTCGGGGTGCCGATGCGGCTCGCCAACATGGCCTATGAGGAATTGACCGAAGCGATGAACCGCAGCTGGGGCACGCGTAACAGCACCGTCGGCCAGCTGCTCCAGGTCGAGCGCTCGGGTGTCGAGCCGCCCGCGGTCGATCCCAAACGCGTGCAGGCGATCCTTGACGCCGACAAGCCGAAATAAGCCGCGTCCGGCCGAATCGGTATTCTGTGGTCGAACGTCGCGATTTTCTTTGTCTACGGGCGGTGATGTACCAGCTTATGGAAATCGATCAGGCGCCGCAACCCCCGCCTGGCCGCCACCCGCCTCTGGTTGCTTGAGTCGGTCGGCGATACGTCGATGCCGTGCCATAGGACGACATGATGTGGCTCCCCTGACGACCAGTTAACCGTATGTGGCGACATGTCGTCGCGCCCTGGCTGAGCGACAGTGTAGGCAACTTTTCCGTCACTCAGGTCGTCAGACGGCATTGAACAAGGCGGCAGGCCGGTATTTGACGCAGCATGACGGAGTCACCCTCCTCGGCACCCAAATGTGAGCCGAAGCCCGCCCCGTCTATCGGCTGGCGTCTTGCGGTCGCGATAGCTGCGTTTGTGGCCCGTCTTGCGCTCGCGATAATCGTAATTGTGGCTTACGCCATCCTCACGCTGTTCTTTCACGAGGAGGAGGTCGTCATGCCCGAAGGGCACTTCTCTGCGGTAGTGGCTCTGCCCATGGCCGCTGCATTGACGCTCATTCTTGTTACGCTGATGCCGAGCTACGGCGCGACCGAGTTGGAGGTGCTCGGAATTAAGCTCAAGGGTTGGTGGGCCCAAAGCCTGCTCTGGCCAATCTGCTTCCTGGCAATAGTGGCGGCCATCAGGTTAGTCTGGCCGCTTCATTGGCGTTCATTACCACCCAATTAGCGGCGGATCGTCCCAGGAGATATAGCGGATGACGACGTCGCCCTCCCCGCCACCCAGAGATGACCCGAAGTCTGCCCCCTCTATCGGCTGGCGTCTTTCGCTCGCGATAGCCGCTATTGTGGCTTATGCCATCCTTACGCTGGTGGCATTGCAATTCTTTCACGAGGAGGAGGTCGTCATGTTCGAAGGCACTTCTCTGCGGTAGTGGCTCTGCCCACGGCCGCTGTATTGGCGTTCATTCTCGTCACGCTGATGCCGGCTACCTCTAGTCCGATCGAATTTGAGGGACTTGGGATTAAGCTCAGGGGCTCGTCCGGCCCAATCGTGCTCCGGATCATCTGCTTCCTGGCGATAGCGGTGGCCACCACGTTACTTTGGTGAATCCGCACGACCGAATCAGCGATGCGATCTTTTGCCTGACCACATCAGCTTTCGGGGGGAGACCGCGCACTTGTGGCGCACTCCGCGCGGGGCTGCACGTCGGACGAGAAGTCCGGCCGCTCACGCTCGGGCGACCAAAATCCGCCCAGGCCCGAGGGCTTGTGCAAAAGTCAAGAGTTTCGGCAAATTCTCTTGCCCGTTGCCGTCAAGGGGTTGCATTTGCCGTACGTTATGACCAAAACTCACCCCACAACACCGCCGCACCGGCTATGCCCGCGTGAGCACGTACGGGCATACCCTTGACGCGCAGCTTGACCAGTTGCACGCCGCTGGATGCAGCAGCCGAAACATCTACCGAGAGAAAGTTGCAAGCGCGCCCGACCGCCGCGAGCTTCTATAATCAGACTCATTCGTGCTGAGCGGTCTTCAGGGCATCCTTGATGGTATTGTCCTTGTTATGCGAGCCAACAGACGAACCGAAATAGTAACCAGATATTGTCGACACAAGCGACACAATCGCGCCCACAAGAATGGGAAAAGACTTCGAGATTTCAGTATCTTTGTCTGCCATCATTGTGACCCAGAATGCAACCCCGAAGACTGCCAGACCAAAAAGGGCGATAGCAGGCCTCCATACATCCGTCCATCTCTCCCCCGTCTCGCTTGACGGTGGTGGCGGCGGCGGTACGTTTGTTCCGAGGGTCATGTCGCTCATCAGTGATCTCTCTTCGAACGATTGATCGAGGTGGTCTCCCGCTCAATTTTTACGCCGGGTTGAATGTTGGAAGTGTGAAGTAGGTCACACACCACCTTTTTTTGCGCGTTGAGATACATGATTTTTGCGCGTTTAGATGCATGACCCCGAAATTTCGCGGTTCATTGGGCTGTGCGCTAGTTTGACGCGCAGGTTTGCAGGCCGCTCGATTAGGGATGTTCAATCTTTGCAAGGCCTGGAGTTTTCGCCGCCTGATACCCGAGATCGATATCTGGCGCGCCCCACCCTGATGCTTGAAGCCTTGTGGCGGCAAGGCGCTCGACGAAAACGTCGCCCGCGTCGACGAGCTCGCCGCAGCCGGATTGATGTCGCGGGTTTTCTGGCCGACGCCGCCTCCCGCTCTATGTGATAAACCGGTTTATCACATAGAGCGTGGCGCGCTGGCGACCGTCGCCTCCCCGATCATTCCGCAGCGATGCGGGGAGCCTCCTCGGGGGTCGCGAAATAGCGGCGGCCGGTGGCGCGCTGGTTCTCGTAGATCGAGCCCTGATGGTCGGCCGGCGGTAGCGGCATCCGCACCGGCAGCGGCACCAGCCGCGGCGCGAGGCTCGGCTCGCCGACAATCAGCTGCTCGTCGAATTTCTCAATGCCCTCCTTGAGCCCGAGCAGCGGCCAGGCATCGGCGGCGCGATATTGGAACAACAGGAAGCGGCGGGACCGCCCCGAGAAATTTGTCGCCGAGCCGTGTACCGCGCGGACGTGGTGGATTGTGATCGAGCCGGCCTTGCCGAGACACGGCACGGCACGAGACAGATCGATGTCGCAATTTTCCGGGTCCATCGCGCCGCAGAACCGTCCGTCCGGGCCATGATGGTCGTGGATCGGCCCCTTGTGGCTGCCCGGCACGATCATCATCGGACCGTTCTCCATGTCCACATCGTCGATCATGATGCCGACCGCGGCGAGATCCTCGTTGGTGTGCGGATAGAACGCCCAATCCTGGTGCCATTCGATCGGCGCGCCATAGCCGGCCGACTTCATGTTGAGTTTGCCGGTGTCAAAACGCAGGCTGCCCCACAGATCGGTCAGCAGTTCAACGATCTTGGGGTGACGGCTGGCGCGCATATAGACGGGGTGGATCGCATGTGGCGCCTTCAGCCGTCGCACCCGCGGCTCGTCCGCCGAATGCGTTTCCTCGAGGTCATAAATCGAGTCGTTGGCGGTCACCGTCGTCGACGCGGAAACGAACTCGTCGGTCACCCGACCCAGCTCCGCGATATCCTCAGCCGAGAAGATTTCGGGGACAACGATGAAGCCATCCCGATCATAGGCGGCGCGCTGTGCACCGGTGAGCATTCGGTTTCTCCTCAAGGCCGCTTCGCCGTGCCAAGGAGCGCGGCGTCGAAGCGATTAGAGTACAACTTTACCCAGGATTGCGCTGTGCGCACAACGAGCAGATCTTCAACCCCCACAAGCCCGTGCTCGACGCGATGGGCGACCAGTCCGCCTATATCGGCAAGCGTAGAGCCATGGGGTGAGCGGCGAAAAAATGCTTGCGAAATATGGAAAATGCGTTTAGGATAACCATGGATAATAGGATAACCATGGATTGATGGATAGCGTGATAACCCACGGGTAGTAGCCCTGCCACAAGACGGACCGTTGCCAAAATGCCGACACCAAGTCTCCCTGCTGCCTCCCTCAGCCCGCATATTCTCCTCCCTGCTCGGCGGGCTCTGCTCGAC
>Ga0210407_10002519_pt1 | contig 15680 bp, 11 predicted proteins | sample IncBWC27MmetaG_FD_150860 | JGI IMG/M metagenome (GOLD analysis project Ga0210407, IMG submission 150860) | Forest soil microbial communities from Barre Woods Harvard Forest LTER site, Petersham, Massachusetts, United States - Inc-BW-C-27-M | ecosystem: Environmental > Terrestrial > Soil >...
ATTTCTCATAATGGTCCGGGCGGCAGACGCCATGCCCGAGCAACGGCTGGAAGCGCCTTGTTCGCGCGCGCAACGACGGTTCTGGGTGTTGGACCAACTCAATCCGGGCAATGCATCCCTCAATATCGCAGTGCGCTGGCGTCTAGAGGGCGACGTGCCGCTCGCCGCCGTAGAACATACATTCCGGCTGATCATCGCTCGCCACGAAACACTGCGGACATCTTTCGAACAGATTGACGGCAATCCCGTGCAAATCGTTGCGTCGCGAGTTTCATTCAGCGTTCCCCTGGTGGATCTGACGTCTTTGACAGAACAACAAGCTCTCGCCGAATCTGTGCGAATAGCCAAAGTGGAGGCGGGGATTTCTTTTGATTTGACGGTTCCGCCCCTGATCCGGGTGACATTGCTGCGGGTCCGACAGGATTTGTCCTTTCTGCTGGTAACTGTTCACCACACCGTCTGCGATGGCTGGTCCATCGGGATTCTCGCCAGAGAATTTGGGGAAATCTCCGCTTCAATCGGTGCGGGACGATTTGCGGCGCTGCCGGAACTACCGCTCTCGTACGGAGAATTTGCAGCGTGGCAGAATGAGCAGCTTGCCGGATCCGAATGGCAAGCTGCGATGAACTATTGGACGAGCAACCTCAAGGGGCTCGGCTATTTCGAACTACCGACCGACCTGCCCCGCCCTCCCTTCCCAACGATCAAGAGCGACATCCAGTCGGTGCTGCTGGCGCGACCGTTAACCGACGACGTCCAGCAACTCGCAAGCCAAAACGGCTGCACGATGTTCATGACCGTGCTCGCCGCCTTATCCTCGCTGCTGCATCGCTATACGGGCGATACCGATATCGCAATTGGAACGCAAGTTGCCGGACGCGCCGAAGTCGAACTCGAAAATCTGGTCGGCGTGTTCATCAACACCGTCATCTTACGGTGCGGCTTGCAGGAAGACCCGACCTTCATCCAACTCATGAAGAGCGTAAGCGATACGGTCGTCAATGCCTTTGAGCATCAATGTGTCCCTTTGGAAACGCTGATCGAGATTCTCAAGCCCAAGCGCGAGCTGAATCGCAATCCGCTGTTTTCCGTCAATTTCATTTATCAGCGCTCGTTCATCGAGAACGCAACCTACGGCCAATTCAAGCTCATTGACGTACCTTCGTATACCGCTGGGGCACTCTATGACTTGAATTTTTTCATGGTTGAACGCCCGGAAGGATGGCGGATCTCCTGCGAATACAAGACCGATCTGTTCGAAACTTCCACGATTACCCGCTGCCTGGAGAACCTGCAAAACGTTTTGGAAGCGGTGGTGATCGACTGCACACGGCGTATTTCAGAGTTGCCGATTACCGGTTCGGCCGAGCGCAACTTACCGCTCGTGGGTTTCAATCGCACTGAAGCGCGCGTACCTTCCCACCTGACGCGGCCGGAGATGTTCGCGGCGCAGGCGGCCAAAACACCGGATGCGACAGCGGTGCACGCGTTCGGTGAAATCGAGTCTCGACTTGCGCGCATCTGGAGAGAAGTGCTGCAATGCGGAAAAATCTCCGCATCGGCTAATTTTTTCGAGCTGGGCGGCCACTCGTTGCTAGCGACGCGACTTCTCGTCAAGATCGAAGCCGAATTCGGGCGACGTCTGACCCTCGCATCGATGTTCAAGGCTCCGACCATCGCCGAACAGGCCGCGCTGCTGCTCCGGCCGGATGTGCGCGAATTCGACTTCAGGCGCGTGATCAAGCTACAACCAAACGGATCGAAACCGCCGATCATAGCAATTCACAATACCGGAATTTTCTTCAATCTCAGCAAGAAGTTCGGCCCGGATCAGCCGTTCACGTGTCTCCAGCTGTTCGATCCAGCCCTGCTCGATGAAGCGCTTCCTGAAACGGTCGAAGAAATTGCCGCAGGGTACGTACGACTGATACAGCACGTTCATCCGGCCGGTCCTTATATATTCGTGGGATGGTGCATAGCGGGCACGCTTGCCTTCGAAGTTGCCCGCCAATTGCAGGAGTCGCGCGGCGAGACCGCGGTACTGCTGATGATAGACACCTGGGTTCCTGGCTACTTGAAACGAATGCCGGCGTTTCGAGCCTGGTTGGCGGATCACTCCTATCGGGTCAAGTTGATTGCGCTCGACTGGCAAAAAATGAGATCCGGCAGCCAATCGCTGGCGGGATTTATCATGAAGCGGGCCATCGTCCAAAGAGTCATGGGGCTGGTCCGGCGCTCCTTCGCAGACGGAAAGTCCGCGAACCCAGGAAGTGCGCCGTTTCTCACCGACGAAGCGTACGATCAGCGTCTGCAGGCACATCTGGAGAAAGTGCTGAGACGCTACCGTCCAAGCCCAACTCAATTGAAGGTCGCCGTCTACCGCAGCTCTCTGGAGCCGCGCGGACTCTTCTTGGATTACGACATGGGTTGGAGCGATCTTGCGAAGGGCGGCGTTGACACGACACTGATCGAGGGTGATCACCATACGATGTTTCTATCGCCGGGCGTGGACCGCATGAGTGAGGATATCGCCACGAGAATCAAAGCCCATTGCGCTGGGCCGAAATAGTCTTTCGCCCCATTCCGCTCTCCCGGAGCGCCATCGGTCTCGCGGCTGCGCTGATCTCCCTAGCTGGTATCGGAGCTTTCATGGTTTTCCCGCTACAGCCACCGACTTCGACAACCGGGCCGTTTGCGGTCGGCATGTCGAAACTCGAACTGAGCGACCCGACGATGGCCCCAGAACCCGATGTGCAACTGTGGTATCCGGCAGACCGAATGATCACCGGCTCCGACTCACTGCAACCACCGGCCAACGGGGGGGCTAGGTGGGCGCCGTGGCGGAGGATCGATCCAGTGATTCCTGCCGCTGCACCGGCTGTCAACCCGCCTCGCTTTCCCATCATTCTGTATTTTTCGGGGTGGAGCGGAACTCGGCTCGATAATGCAATCGCGGTCCGTGACCTTGCGAGCCATGGATTTGCGGTGGTTACGGTTCTGTACGCGGCAAGACAGCCCGGTGCCTCAGACGCCGAATATCGGCGGCAAATCGAGGATCTCGAAAGGCCGATGGACTTTTCATCCGCTGATGCTTTGCAACGAACGATCGATCTGGCCGCGAATCGCGTCCGCGCACGTGCACGCCACGCGAGCATCATCCTGAACGCGCTCGCTCGACTCGACAAGTACGACCCCGACGGTCGATTCACGCAGCGCTTGAGCTTGGATCGCGTGGGAATTTTCGGCTTCTCGTTTGGCGGGGCGGTCGCCGCGCAAGCAGCATGGCTCGATCCACGTTTCAAAGCAGCCGTGAATCTCGACGGCTGGCATTTCGCAGAAGCGGCCGAGCAAGGCGTCGACCAACCTTACCTGATTATGAGCGATGACACGCCGCCGCCAAGTGCCGCGGATCTGGCTTCCGGGAACCCGGTAACGCAGGCAATGGCTTCACTGAACGATCAAGACTACAGGCGTTCGATCGAGAATCTGCGGAAACATGGCGGGTTTTTCCTGACGATCAGCGGTACAACCCATGTGAACTACACTGACGCGGCGCTCAGATCGCGAATTAGACGGGTGACCGGCGCCGGCCCCATTGCGCCCGTTCGCGCCGTCGAAATCATCGACGCCCACCTGCGCGAGTTCTTCGGAAAATATCTCCTCGATCAGGACTCCGGCCTATTCAAAGCGGGAGGGGCACGTTTTCCTGAAGCCCGTATCGAGATCTGTAAGCTCCCTGAGTAAGCCGGCGCGGGGCATCTGCCCGGGGGCGTTGCGGCGAGTTCTGTGAATCGGGACACAGTTTTCGGCGGCGCGGACTGCGGCGGCTCCCGATCCTGGATTTCTCGACGGGAAAGTGTTCCTCAATCAATCCACATTGCAGTAAGATCCGAATGGATTTGCGACGCCGCTCCTTGGGCACTGTCAACTGACAATGGCCGGCGTCAATGTGGGGCTCATGACAAAATTTCGATCTTTTGCAGCGGTTATTGCCGTCGGCTTGCTTCTCACCCTGGGCGCGATTTGCCGCTCGGCCGGAGAACCGACGACGGCCAATCAGCAGCACATGAGCCAATTGGGGCCCGGCGATTCCGTGAGCATTCAAATATTCGGTCAACCGGATGCCACCAACATCTACGTGGGCGATGACGGTTCGATCAGCGTGCCTTTGGCGGGCAACATACAAGTCGCCGGCATATCACCGGTCGATGCAGCCGCCAGGGTCGCAAGGGCACTGAAGGATGGGGGGTATTTTGTCGACCCGCACGTCACCATTATCGTCACGCAGGCCCGCAGCCAACTCGTCTCGGTACTCGGCGAAGTCGGCAGTGTCGGGCGCTACCCGATTACTCCGCGTACGACAATTGTCGATCTGCTCGCTCAAGCCGGCGGGGTGAAGGAAACGGCCTCGGACGTCGGCTATGTACTGCGCAGCGACGAAAACGGTCACATAAACCGCTATCCGATTAAACTTAACGGACTCAGCGACATCAAGGACGTTCTTCCGACTCCGACCCTGTTGGGCGGGGATTCACTGGTTGTCCCGCGTGCCGAGCATTACTTTGTATTGGGCGAGGTCGTCACGCCAGGTAAGTTTCCTTTCGAACCGGGTGTGAGCGTGATCCAGGGCATCGCGCGCGCCGGGGGAATCAATGAACGCGGCAGTGAGCGGCGAATCCAACTGAAACGCCTGGGTAAGGATGGCCAATATCGGGTCGTCCCCGTAAAGCCGGGCGATCCAATCCAAGTCGATGACATCATTCGTGTCAAGGAAAGCATTTTTTGAGCCAATTCAGCCGCACCCCAGGCACCGCAATAACGGTTGCCATCCCTGAGCCGAATCTCGCCACCATTCCGGAGCAGGTTTCGCATCAGGGAATGTCCGTGGCGCAATTCGCGGCGATACTCCTCGCCTACTGGAAGCAGATCGTGGTGATCACGGTCGTGGTCGCATCCCTCGGAGCGGTCACAATCAAGTACCTGCCCAAGACGTACACCGCCACCGCGACACTCATCGTGAATTCGGATCTTAAGGATCCGCTGGCCGGACGCGACTTTCCGGCGGAAATGATTGCCAGCTATGTGTCGACTCAAATCGAGTTGATGACGAGCCCGATCGTGTTGCTGCCTGCGATCGATCGCCTCAAGCTGATGGAAGACAAGGATTTTACATCAGGCTTCAGTGGCAATGGCGATGCGCTGCGCGAGTTCGTGCAGAAGAATCTCGCTCTCTCGCTTCAAGTCCAGAGGGGCACCGGCGGCCAGCTGCTTTACGTCTCCGCATCGGCCAAGAGCGCGGCCCAGGCCGCGGAAATCGCCAACGCTGTAGCGGACGTCTATCTCGAACAGGACCGGCGTCGGCTCAACAATCCGGCGGGTGAGCGTGCTCAACGGTATACCGAAGAATTGGCGGAACTGCGTGAGAAGGCCACCATCGCACAGGATAAGGTGACAGCCTTTCGCCACGAAAACGGCATTGGCGATATGAACTCGGCATCCGCCGGAACGGAAGTGCAGTCGCTCGATACCCTGCATCAGCATCTGCTCGAGACGCAAAATCTGAGGCGGACCTTGGAGGCGAAGCAAGACGCGCAGCGGGCGCCCGCCGATGGAACCGCCGGCTCCGCTGTGCTCGACGCGCAACTCGCGCAGCTTGCTCAGTTGAGCGCCACTTACGGTCCGCAGCACCCGAAAGTAAAGGAACTCAATGCGCAGATCGCACTGACGCGGCAATCGCTGGCCAATGCAAACCATGCGACAGCGGCGAGCAACGATGCTGAGCTCGCTCGTACCAAGGAGTTGGAACGCAAGTATAAGCAGGCCGTCGCGGAGCAGGAAGCTAAAGTGTTGAAACTTCGACAGGCACAGGATGAAGGTAGCAAACTCGTCTTGGAACTCGAATCGGCGAAATCAGTGTACAAGCAGGCGCTGGATGGTTTCGATCAAATCATGTTCCAAGCGGTCGCAACCCACGCCAACGTCAGCATCGTCAACCGCGCCGTCCCGCCATTGCGAGCGAGCAAGCCCAATAAAATCAAGCTGCTGCTGGTGGCGCTGGTGGCGGGACTCGGGTTGGGTGTCGGCATACCCTTGGGCTATGGATTGCTTATCGACCGGCGCCTGCGGTGCCGCGATGATGTGGAGCGAGACTTTGGAATCGCTGTCCTGGCTCAGCTTGAAGCGGTCCCAGCCTTGGCGCGCATGACGTGAGTGTCCCGGCCTCCGACGGCGAGGTCGTGAGCCTGGAAAGCAGGCTGCGCGATGCATTGATCGCAATGGGTAGATTGACTCCGGAGGGCGCGGTGCGCATTGACGAGGCGATGCGCACGTCGGGCGTGGGATTCGGCGAAGCTGCGATCAAGCTGGGTCTCGTCGCACCTGAGGAACTCGTTAAAGCCGCCCACGACGCGCGGCAGCTGCCGCCGAAAGCGTCCGACGGCATCGTCGAAGGGGCGCTCTACAGAATGTCGTCGTCCAATCGCAGCCTGCCGGTCAAGTACCTCGGTATGGTTAATGCGGGGCCATCACTCATGCTGGCGCGCGACCCTGACAACGCTTACAGCGAACAAATTCGCGCATTGCGCACGGAACTTTTGCTGCTCAATGGAGGTTCGCGTAGCGGAAATTTAATCGCCATATTGAGCCCCTGCCGGGGTGAGGGCAGAACCCAGCTTTGCGCTGAACTCGCCATCGCCTTTTCTCAGCTCGGTGAGCGCACCCTTCTGGTGGACGCGGACCTGCGGCGTCCCCGAGTGCATACATTGTTCGAAGCGGACAATTCCGTCGGCCTCGGTCAGTCATTGGCGTCCCGTGGCGCTCCGACTCTGCTGGGGGTTGAAATGCTGCCCCATCTCTCCGTGTTGATCGCGGGTCCCAGTGTCCCGAATCCGCTCGAACTGCTGACGAATGGCCATTTCCAACGGCAGATGTCGGACTGGCGAAAAAAATACAGCATGGTCATAATTGACACGCCGCCGATCACTGAATTCGCAGACGGCTTGGCAATCGCCTCATTCGCCGAACAGGTGCTGATCGTCGGCCGCGCAGATTCGACGCCGCACAACAATATGAAGGAAATGCTTCGCCGGATGGCAGGCACGCAATCAAGGATCGTCGGAGCGGTCATCAACAGCTTCTGAAATGGCTGACGCTCGATGCATCTCGCTTACTTCATCGTAGTCGTCGTCGGGCTGACGATCGTTGCGCTGCCGGCAACCGCGGCGTGCATGTATCTGCTGCTGTTGACTTGTCTATCGGCCCGCCCTGCATCACCCCCGACCTCCACCCGAAAGATTTTTTTTGACATCATTGTCCCGGCGCATGACGAAGCCGCCGGAATCGGGAAGACGATTTCAAGTTTGTATCGGCTTAGCTGGCCGAGCGCAGGATATCGGATCGTCGTCGTTGCCGATAATTGTACCGATATGACTGCCTCCATTTCGCGGGAGGCGGGCGCAACCGTGCTCGAGCGTCAAGATCCGACCCGACGGGGCAAAGGATACGCGTTGGCTCATGCGTTCGCCTGGAGCCGCTCGGCAGGAATCGCCGACGCGGTCGCGGTCGTAGATGCCGATTCCGTCGTATCTGCGAATTTGTTGGAATCCTTTGCGGCGCGCATCGAAAACGGCGCGTGCGCTCTGCAAGCGCAATATGGCGTACTGAATGCGATGGATTCTTGGCGCACGCGGCTCATGGCAATTGCGCTGGGGTCCATTCACAAGGTCCGCTCGCGGGCGCGCGAGCGCATGCGCCTGTCATGCGGCATACGCGGCAATGGTTGGTGCGTGACGCATGCGTTGCTCGGCAAAGTGCCCTACCAATCTTTTTCGTTGACCGAAGATGTGGAATTCGGCGTCGACCTCGGCCTCGCGGGCTATCGCGTGGCGTACTGTGACGAGTCTCACGTCAACGGTGAAATGGTCACGACGGAACATGCGTCGCGCAGCCAGCGGCAACGCTGGGAAGGCGGCCGCATTGGATTGATACGCGAAAAGGTGCCTGCTCTGCTTCGCGCAGCCCTTACTCGGCGCAGTTCGGTGTGCGTGGACCTGGCATTGGACCTGCTCGTTCTGCCTCTGTCCTACGTGGTCCTCAACGTCGTGGCAATCGTCGCGATTGCTGCGTTGAACCCCGATGGCCTCCGTTGGACTCTGCTCATGGTGGGTCTCATCGACCTTTTGGCTCTGGCGGCCTATGTGTGCAGAGGTTGGATGCTGAGCGGGATCGGCATCGTGGGGCTTTGGGACCTGCTGCGTGTGCCCGGCTTTTTGATCTGGAAACTACTGATCATCCGCTTCCAACCGAAGCCCGACACCTGGATCAGAACCAAGCGTGAAAGATGACTCCTCCCCGACTGTGTTCGTTTTCGCGACAGGTTTGATGCAGGTCGTAGTCCGCCGAAAATTGCGAGTCGTCCTATTTCCCGCAACTGATCATTCAGAACCACGCTAGATCATCAAGCACCACGCGAAGTTGATCGCGTTACATGGGCTCGTGATCGCAGCGTGTCTGATAGTGCTCGCAGGCTGCGCCGGGACGAGCAATAACCCGACACCTAGTGATCCTGGAGCTGCAATTCCGGCGCCGCCGTCGAGTCCTGCGGCGACCGCCGGCAACGCCGCAGTAACGCTCACTTGGACAGCGAGCAGCACGTCCACCGCTTACAACGTGAAGCGCGCGACGACCAGCGGCGGCCCGTACACGCAGATCGGCGCGCCGACTTCGACCTCTTATACCGACGCCTCGCTCACCAACGGCACGACCGATCCGCGACCCAAGTGGGACGCGCGGCTCTCAACTTCTCACGGCGGTTGCGATACAAAATTACGGTACTAACTCGAACATGATACGACAGCCGTTTGATTTCTCTGGACGCACAGGGAAGATAGAATTTGGTGTTGACGGCCCCGGATATCAATTGCTTGACGGATATCCTGAAATTAATATCACGCAGGATCCCAAAATTTACTCCGCTGCTATAAATCTTCCCTTTACCGGGCATACGTCACATTGGGGCGCGCAACCACGCAACCGTCAAATATGGTAGCGGCACATGGATAACTCGACATTCACTCCACTTGAGGTTGCCGCAATAAACAACATGCTTGCAGCCGGGGGCGCTGGCTCTGGAGGAAATATCTCGATGCTTGTCAATGTCCCGGTTGGCGACTTGATAGACGGGACAAATATATTTGAAATATTGCCACTTAATGCTCCAATGAATTACCCTCCGGTGATTGCAAATATAGATTTTACATTATCGCACTAACATGAGCGGTTGGACGCTGGGTGACATTCAAGGACAACGTGTCGCGGTCGTGGGCGCGGCTGAAGGCAGGACCGGTGTGGATCAGATCCAGCCTTGGGGCGTGGATTTGGTTGCGCGACTGTGATGAGGTCGGTGCTAACACCCGTACGTTCTGGCGCCCGAATATCGAGAATCGCGGACGTATCGTGCTCGGCTCTCGAGTCCGTATCAACTCGAATTGGGCACCGGTCGAGCTGGTAAGCGGACCCCTTGGCGTCATCGACATCCGTGACGGCGTCTTCATCAACTACGGCACGATGATCTCGGCGCACCGGCTCGTTCGGATTGGGCCGAATGTCATGATCGGGAACTACTGCATCATCGCCGACACGGAGATTCCGGGGATCGGGGAGCCCCCTGGTGGGCCGTCGATCGAACCGCGCCCGGTAGAGATCGGAGATGGCGCGTGGCTGGCCGCGCGGGTGACCGTGCTCCCTGGAGCGCGGATCGGCGCGGGCGCGGTGATCGCCGCCGGCAGCGTGGTGGCCGGCGATATTCCTCCAGGCAAAGTCGCTGGTGGGATCCCGGCCCGGATCCTTCGCGCAGGATGACGATCCGGGCCACGTGGTATGCTGCACGTGCGCGACGCTGGCTGCGGGCGTGCGCGTCGGTCGGTAACGAGCCTTATCTAGTTGGCAAACCAACGATCGATTCCGATGGCGGACAGCTACGCATCGGCAATCGATTTCGCCTGGCGTCACGACCCGTGGCTTCCCATCTGGTCGCAGGACCGGGGGCCGTCCTCCACGTTGGAAACGACGTCTCGATCGGCTACGGCGCGGCCATCGCGGCGCTTCAACTCGTGCACATAGGCGACGGCACACGCATCGGACCGTTCGTGATCATCATGGACACCAATTTTCATGGCGCGCCCGGCGATCAGTCTATACAGCACGACTGCCGGCCGGTCACGATCGGCGATGGCTGCCGGATCGGCAGCCGAGTGACGATCGCGAGAGGAGTGACCATCGGCGACGGCGCAGAGATCCTCGCCGGCAGCGTCGTCTCGTCAGCGATCCCCCCTGGCGTCTGCGCAGCTGGCGGGCGGGCACGAATCATCGGGCGGGCCGGCGACGTGAGGTCGCGATGGGATAGCGCCGCAGCCGTACTGCCCGACGTGTTGATGGCGTCACTTGGTCTCGAGTCGCCGCCGGACCTCGATGGCAGCCCGATGCCGACGCACCTGTGGACCGAAGCTCGGATGAAAGGCGTGCTCGACGCAATCGAGGATGGCCTCGGAGTGGTGTTGGATCGTGCCGCCGCGCGCGATATCGAGACCTTTGCCGACCTTGCAGCAGCCGTTCAAGACGCTCTTTGGGAGCGCCAAGGAACCGCGAGGGAAGCCTGAAGTCGATCTTCAAATCGCACGACGTAACGCACAAACTGCTGATGATTTGGATCGACGAGTACCGTCGCGGTGAGCTGACGGATGAGATCGATTTCGACTTCAAGGAAGCCGTTCTCGGAACAGACGTTCGCTGAAGTGCATTGGGACCGGACATTACATATAGAGTCGGAAAATGTGTCTTGAGACAGAAATGCAGCGTAACGGATTGCGACCACTGCCACGTTGAGCAATACTTGGTCGGCTAAGGCGGATCGTCAGTAAACCGAGACAACCCCCCGGTTCGACGACCACGCTCGCCCCGACGGTGACGGCAAAACCTGCCGGGACCGTGGGTGACTATCTGGCACATAGTATGGAGCGGCACCATGAGCTTTTGCGCCTATTCTAGCGGCGAGGACTGTTTCGATGCTGAAAGACGCAGGTCGCATTCTGATCATTGGCGCGGGCCCCACGGGCATTGGCGCCGCGTACCGGCTGAAGAAGCTGGGCTATACCAACTTCAAGGTCATCGAAGCCGCGCCGGCTGCGGGCGGCTTGGCCAGAAGTTACGTGGACGAGAAAGGGTTCACCTGGGACGTCGGCGGTCATGTGCAGTTCTCGCACTACGACTACTTCGACGATGCGATGAACGAGGCGCTGGGCAAAGATGGCTGGCTGCACCATGAGCGGGAGTCGTGGGTGTGGATGGCCGATCGCTTCGTGCCTTATCCGTTTCAGAACAACCTACGCTACCTGCCGAAGGACATGATGGCCAAGGCGGTGCGTGGCCTCGCCAGCCGTCCGCCGCGTACACCGTCGCCGAACCAGGATTTCGGCTCTTGGGTGGTGCAAACGTTCGGCGAGGGCATTCGCGACATCTTTATGGCGCCATACAACTACAAAGTGTGGGCGTTTCCGCTCGAGCGGCTGTGGGCCGGCTGGGTTGGCGAGCGCGTCGCGGTCGTCGACCTCGCGCGCTCACTCGACAACATTTTCCACGAAAAGGACGATCTTTCTTGGGGGCCTAACAACACCTTCCAATTCCCCAAGTCCGGCGGCACCGGCGCGGTGTGGCACTCGCTCGCCAAGCGGGTCGGCCATGAGCATTTCCAGTTCAATACGCGGGTCAAGACGGTTGAATGGCAGAACAAGGTCGTCGTGACCGACGGCGGCGAGCGCCTGAACTACGATCAGATCCTAAGCACGATGCCGCTCGACGTGCTGGCCACGGCGCTGTCGCCGAGCATCGCCGCGGCGAGCGAAGCGGCCCCGCAGCTGCTTCGCTCAAACTCGCACATCGTCGGTGTTGGCTTGAAGGGCGAGATGCCGGGCAAGCTGGCGAAGAAGTGCTGGATGTATTTCCCGGAGGACAATTGTCCGTTTTATAGGGTGACGGTGTTTTCGCACTACTCGCCTAACAACGTGCCGGAGTCCGCAACCGGCAAGTACTGGTCGCTGATGACCGAGACGAGCGAATCCACGGTCAAGCACGTCAAGCGCGAGACGCTTGTCGAGGAGACCATCCAAGGCCTGCTCAATACCGGCCAAATCAACAGCCGCGATCAAGTCGTCAGCACCTGGCGCCACACCGCCGAACACGGTTACCCGACGCCGTCGCTCGAGCGTAACCAGCTGCTCAAGAAGATCGAGCCACCGCTGGCCAAAGCCGGCGTGCAGTCGCGCGGCCGCTTCGGCGCGTGGCGCTACGAAGTCTCGAATCAAGATCACTCCTTCATGCAAGGCGTGGAGTGGGTGAACGCATCGCTGCTCGATGTGCCGGAAACGACCGTGCGCTTTACCGAGACGGCCAACTCGATGTGGGGCAAGACGCGCTAAAGCGCGGCTTGCCGAGGAGAGACAGCGTGAACGTATCAGTCGTCATCTGCACCCGAAATCGTCCCGATACCCTCGGCCAGGCGCTCGAGAGCGTCGCCGAGTGCGAGTATCCGAGCTTCGACATCCACATCATGGACCAAAGCACCGACGACAAGTCGCAGAAGGTCGTCGAGGAGATCGCCGCGCGCTTCGCGTACAAGCTGAAGATCAACTACCACCACCTGGAGAAGGCGGGCTTGTCGCGCGCCTACAACCTGGGTATCGCGGCGTCGGCCGGCGAAATCGTCGCCTGTACTGACGACGATGTCGTCGTGCCGAAGGACTGGGTGGCACAGGTGGCCAAGGCCTTCGCTGGCGACAAGCAGGCGGGGCTGCTTTACGGCCAGGTGCTGATTCCCGAGAGCCTGCAAGAGGCCGAGCGCAATGGCCTGGTCGTCCCTTCGTTGCCGATCCCCAAGTACGAGCGCCTGATCAAGGGCGGAACGCGCTACAAGGTCTTCGGCATGGGCGCCAATTACGCGCTCCGCCGCTCAATTCTCGATCGCGTGGGCCCCTTCGACGAGGCGCTTGGCGGCGGCGGCCCGCTGCGTTCGTCGCAAGACTTCGATTTCGCGTACCGCGTCTATCGCGCTGGCTACGCGGTCATTTTGGTGCCGGAAGTGAAGGTCGATCACTACGGTTCGCGGACCGGCGAACAATGGCCGGCGACAATGAAGGCCTATGGGGTGGGCGACGGCGCCTTCTACTCCAAGCACATCCGCTGCGGCGATCCGCTGGCGATGATGCTGTTCGGCAAGCTGTTGCTGACGCTCGGCGCGAGCTACGTCAAGTACGCGCTTCTCAAGCGCGAGCTTCGCCAAAGCTACTACGCATCCCACCTGTTCGTCGGCATCCGCGACGCCGCCAAGTTCGCCATCGACAGCAAGCACCGCGTTTACCGCGAGACGGCCAAGGGCAAAATGACGGTTACGGACGCCAACGTCGTCACCGGTGTGCAGCGTCACAAGTAGGCGTCCGGCTACGCGGCGCGCCTGCGAACGAGCTTGTTCTTGATGCCGTCGGTGAGTCGGTTGATTTGCATCATGTCGATGCCGCCCACCAGATATAGCGCGCCGAAGTAGACGACCGCGGCGATGGGCGCGGCGAACCACGGGTTGACGCTGCGCAGGCCCAGCGCCGCCGCTGCCATCGCGATGCCCGCCAGCGCGCCTTTGCCAAGCACCTTGCCGAGCGCGCGATTGATGACGCCGTTCGGAATCATGTACAGCGACACGGCGACCAGAACGACTTCGCATAGCACGCTAGACACGCATACGCCCAGGCCGCCGTTGCCGTAGTGTTCTTGAAACCACGGAATCAGGGCCAAGTCCAGCACTAGGCGTAGCACCAGGGCGCCGAATTGCGCCCACGCCCAGATCACATGTCGCCCCGTCGCCAGGAGCGCGCTACTGAGCGGCATGCTGAAATAAACCAGCAGCACCAGTCCCGACAGCACGATCAAGTTTTGGCCGGCCGGCGCGTAGCCGCTCTTGCCGTAAATCGCGACGCCGAGATCGCTATACAGCGCGCAGCCGAGCGCGAGCGGGATTGCCAGCAGGCCCGTGCCACTGATTGAACGGCGCAGCGTCACTTTGAATTGCTCCGGATCCTCAACGATCAGCCGCGAAAGCGTGGGATAGAGCGAAGCAATCAGCGCGGTGGCGGGGACCATTAGCGTGCCGACAAGCTTTTGCGCCGCCGAGTTCCAACCGAAAACTTCGGGCGTGGCGAGTTTGGACAGCGCGATGGTGTCGACGAAGCCTAGCGAGGTCATGGCCGCTGAGGACACCAAGAACGGCCAGCCGCTGCGTATAAGGTACACCAGTTTGCGGCGATCGAAGCTCGGCTTGCCCACACCGATCTTGTGCGCAATTCTCGTCGTCAGCGGCAGGATAAGGAAACTCGAGACCATCCATGCGGTCATCGCAGGTATCAAGCCTCCGCCCAAGAACAACACCGGCAAAACGAAGGCAGCGTTAAGCACTTGCACGCCGATACGGCCGATGGCGGTTACATCCGTGCGCTCAAAGCCACGCGCAGCGTCTTGGTAGGCCGAACTCACTGATACAAAAAATGATTGGATCGCGACCAGTCCGAGCAGTGGCAAGAAGGTGTGCGGATAGAGCAGCCAAGACAACAGCGCCAAGCACAGTGAAACGATCACGCTCAAGCCGAGGCGCGACGCGAGGGACGCCCCGAGCAGGACGCCCGAGCGCGTGGGATCTCGCGCAATCTCGCGGGGCAGTACGCCGCTGTGCCCCCATTCCACGATCATGAACGCAAAGCCGCACAGATTGACGGCTAGGTTCACGAAGCCGAAGTCGCTCGGACCCAGCTTGCGCCCCATGACCGCGTTGACGAAGATCGACAACGGAATGACCACGAATTGGGCGCCCACCAGAATCAGGGTGTTCCGTAGGACGGAACCCATTTTCCGAGGCATTGCTTGAGCGACTTCTGACATGCGCCCAATGGTACCGCGAAGCAGCGCGTCGGGAGGGTGTGTCTATAGTACGCTAATCTGTAGTAGTCCCGACCCGATCTGACAGTTACTCGGTTCTCCGGCTATTTTCTTGTTCGTTTCCCCATCCTCGAATCCGCTTCGGAACTCCTCATATTTAAAATGGTTCATTGCCGCGACAACGTTTTCGGCTTTCAAGCGATAGCCGAACTCGATACTGAGCCATTCGTATGAAGAGATCGATGCGGCAATGTGCTCAACCGTAAAACGGTTTTTCTTCACGACAAAACCTTCGTCTCGTCAGACCTGATTTTGTCGCAAACTCACTTTTCGGGATGTCCAGTTTTTTTGGGCCCGTCAAATGCCCTGCCTGTCGTCGCTTGCCGACAATTGTGCGGCTTCCTTACAGACAGTGTGCGACATGCTTACAGACGATTGTGCGACTTCCTTTCACACGTCGTCGTTAACCGACAATTGCGCAGTTCGCTTTCTTAACCGTAAATACGCGGTAAGTAGATCGTGCGATGTGGATGCGATGTGGATGCGATGTGGATGCGATGTGGATGCGATGTGGATGCGATGTGGATGCGATGTGGATTCGATGTGGATGCGATGTGGATCCCTGCAATTTTCGGGAGTGAGTTGCCGCTGTTCACTTAGATTCTGCCCTTCTTTTTGTTTTGGATTTGGAGAATAGAGTGTACAAATTG
>Ga0210407_10002520_pt1 | contig 15669 bp, 13 predicted proteins | sample IncBWC27MmetaG_FD_150860 | JGI IMG/M metagenome (GOLD analysis project Ga0210407, IMG submission 150860) | Forest soil microbial communities from Barre Woods Harvard Forest LTER site, Petersham, Massachusetts, United States - Inc-BW-C-27-M | ecosystem: Environmental > Terrestrial > Soil >...
CGCCCGATTACCCTCACCACTTCTTTTTCGGAGGACGCCGCAACCGGCAACGCTTTCGTTCCCCGCCGGATCAGTGAGATCGTGCCGGGGCGTGTCTACGCGCTCTCCGGTTTCGAGTTCACGGAATACTATTTCGTGGTCTCCGACGATCGCCGCGAACTGATTGGCATCGATGCGGGCACGCGCCCGGACTCCGCCAAAGCCGCCTACGAAGCGTTGCAAGCGTATGCGCCCGGCCTGCCGGAACTGACGACCGTCTTTATCACTCACTCTCATTGGGATCACATCGGCGGGCAGACGTACTTCCGCTCGCTAAACCCTCGCGTGAAATTCTATGCAAGAAGCAACTACGAAGAAGAGATTGCCCTCGGCAACGCTGGCGACATTTTCCGCAAGCAGTTTTTCGGGACACGCTTTAATTTCGACGATGTGCGCAGCTTCAAGCCCGACGTCACCATCGACCGCCGCACGGAGCTGAAAATCGCTGGCACGCGCATCGAGCTCATTCCCGTGCAAGGCGGTGAAACTCACGACGCCATGTTCATCCATCTGCCCGATCTGGGCGTCATGTTCGTCGGCGATTTCATCATGCCTTATCTCGGTGCGCCCTTCCTTGAGGAAGGCGATCTGCAAGGGCTGCTGGACGCGATTGATATCGTCGTTCAAAAGAATCCGCAGTATTTGCTCCATGGCCACGAGCCCCTCACGCGGAATTTCACCTCTGCTGCATTGCTGTCGGAGCTCAAAACCGACCTGGAATGGCTGCGCGAGCAGGTCCTGATAGCCATCCGCCGCGGCGATGAGCGCGCTGCGATATACCAAGCCAACCTGACTCCTCCGGGCCTGCTCAAGGGCCGGCCTGACGTGTATCTGCCTTATCTGATTTTGCGTGAACACGTGATCGACCGTCTTTACGATCAGAACGTGGGTTATTGGCAGCCGAATCTGCAAGGGCTCGACCATCTGACGCGCGCCGACCACACGGAACTACTGGTGGACTATCTCAGCGTGTCCGAACGTCAGTTTGTCAAGGCCGTGGAACGCTTGGCCGCGGACGGCAAATACGAGCTGGCAGCCTCATTGCTTGAATCGTCCGGGGATAGGTTCGATCACAGCTCTGCAGTGGCCAATGCCAAGCGGCTCGTGTATCTGAAGCTGATGGAGAAGAACCAGAATACCGATCCGTTCAAATTCATCCTTTATTCCGGGAAGATTGGCGAACAAACGCCGCAGATGGCTGCCGCCAAGTGAGCGTCCCAAACCGCGGGCAGGTCCCATAGGGAAAGTTGGGGCCTGCTCGCTTTTGTGAGAGGGTGACGGGGCACTCTTCCACAATCGGATTAGGAAAGAGTAGCCGACGATTCCGGAGCGTCCGTAGGCTATGGTATCGACTCCGGCAACCGCATTTTTCAAACAGTGCAAGAAAAGCTCGGAGTCGTTTGTAACTTCCAGGAGAGCAGTCTGCGTACGTTGCATGAATGCAGCTTACGCGGAAAACACGGGCAAGGGTTGCCGAGACGGGGCCTAGTCCTGACAGAGTTCAAGACAGTTCGTTGAGTTCGCGCACAGCGATTCGCCGTAACAACCAGACAAACCGAATCTTCTCCTTCCCGGAACGAAGCGGTTGCTCCCACGATGCACGCTCCAGGTCCCCTTTTGAAGGATGGTGGACGAGATGGGATTCGAATCCCCCAGCTGTATGGAAACAAAGGAGTTGTGCGGTGCAGCCTGGCCTTCTAACCTTCTAAGTAGTTGAAAGGAAAGGGAGGGCATTCTTAATGCCCCCTAATTGCCCCTAAGAAATTTTTTCATTTCGCGAACGACTCATAGTAAGAGAGGCATGGGGTCACACTGCTCACATTGCACGACTAGCCGGCCAAGAAGGAGACCTCTGCAGCTCATGGAGATTTCACTTGTCCGATAAACACTTACCGGACAAGCGCCCGATCAGCGATTCCACTTGTCCGGTAACCCGACTTACCAGGAGTTAGTCCGTGGTCCAACGATAAGTTCCGAGTAGCCGACAATCCGGGAGGTATCACTTAGAAGCTCGAATCGAAATGCCGAGTGCGGGAACTTCTACGGGTACTTCGTCTTTCGGTCAAGTAGCAGCTGCGGCTCGCCAAGAACGTTGCGCCGCCCTCCATCTTTGACACACCTAGAAAAAATACGATGTACTCGCGGTTTTACTTCGTGTGGCTGGGAAAATCACTGACTGGACCATCTGCCTTAAGAACTTCTCCCCACGCCTCACAATTTTGGATTCGGCCAATGAAAAAGATGCGTTTGCTGCAACCCTCCTTGAGACTCAAGATATTGCCAACATTGCCCTCGGGCACTGGCACTCTCCAGCGCTGCAGCAGACGGAGGTGGGTTTTGGACTACGTTCATCCGACAGACCTCTTGAACGATGCGACCAAGGCGGCGTCGAGGAAAGCGTCTCTCCCCATTCGCGATCTCTTGATCCGAAGTTTTCTTGCGGGTGGCCTGCTCGCTTATGCCACGTCGCTTGTCTTTATCGTGCTTTCACAAAATGTCGCTCCCATTGTGGGAGCAATTCTTTTTCCCGTGGGCTTCGTAATCCTGGTGTTGCTTGGGCTGGAACTGGCAACCGGGAATTTTGCGTTATTGCCGATTGGATGGGCGGCCGGCGAAGTGTCCTTCCCCGCAATGCTCCGTAACCTTGGCTGGGTCTATCTGGGGAACTTGGCGGGGAGTTTGTTTTACGCCTTGCTGTTCTACTTGGCCGTGACGAACTGCGGCACCGGCGGCATTGGCGCGGTCGGCGAATTGATGAAATCGGCGGCGCAGAAAAAGACCATCGCATACATGGCCATCGGGCTGCGCGGATGGGAAACCGCCTTCGTCAAAGGAATCTTGTGCAACTGGATGGTCACGCTGGGCGCGGTGCTGGCCATGGCTTCACGCTCAACAATTGGCAAAGTCGTGGCGATGTGGTTGCCGATCATGACGTTTTTCGCGCACGGCTACGAGCATTCGATCGTTAACATGTTCTTGATCCCAACCGGCATGTTGTTCGGTGCCCCTATCTCGCTGACCCACTGGTGGTTCTGGAACCAGATTCCGGTCACATTGGGCAACTTGGTGTCCGGCGCTTTGCTCACCGGACTCGCGCTGTATGTCACAAACATGCCCAAGAAAGACGCGGCCATGGTAATTCCTTTGCACACTGACGAAACTGCTGGCGCGGCAGTACGACAAACAGCCGAGGCCAACTAGCAATCCCTGAAGTCTTCGTAAAAGAGGAACGGATGGTAGAGCTCCCGCGCATTGAAGCCACTCAGGCCAGCCCCGCTGCCAACGCCGTTGAAGGTTATAAGGCCTCCATGGACGGTGACGGCCTGCGCATCGTCGGCCACTTGCCGCAGATCATCCAGCGGGGAGCGGAATCCCTCACACCGGCAGAGAAGGAATTATTGAAGTGGGTCGGTGTTTTCTATCGCCGGCCGACGCCGGGCAAGTTCATGATGCGCATCCGCATGCCCAATGGGTTTGTGAAGAGCGATCAATTGCGCACGATCGCCGAGCTTTCGCGGCGCCTTGGCAATAGCGTTCTGGACATTACGACGCGGCAGCAAATTGAGCTGCGCGGATTCACTCTGGATAGCATACCCGCAATCTGGGAAAAGCTTCGGGGCGTCGACCTTCGCACTCTGCAGACCGGCATTGACAACGTCCGAAACATCAATGGGTGCGCCCTGGCCGGGTTGACGCCGCATGAGTTGTTCGATGCCTCTCCTGTTGTGCACGACTTGGATCGCAGCATCGTCGGAAGCAAGGGCAACCCACAGTTCACGAACTTGCCGCGCAAGTTCAACATTACTGTCACCGGCTGCCTGGACAATTGCACGCACAGCGAGTCTCAAGATATCGCGCTTGTTCCCGCAAAAAAGGGCAGTCGACTCGGGTTTAACGTCCTCGTGGGCGGGAAAATGGGCTCCGGAGGATTCACAATCGCTTCGCACCTCAATGTCTTTGTCGAAATCTACCAGGCGGCTGCAGTTGTAGTGGAGCTGATCAAGATTTTCCGCGATCACGGCCCGCGCGAAGCTCGTTCCAAATGCCGGTTCGCTTTTTTGGTCGAAAAATGGGGAATCTCCAGACTAAGGGCGGAACTCACCTGGCGCATGGATTATGAACTCGCATTTCAGGGAAGGGACATGCGGAGTTCCCGTCACGCCGACCACCTCGGACTGACCTCGCAAAAACAGGCCGCGCTTGTAGCCGTGGGTCTTTGCGTCCCAATTGGCAGAGTTAATCCCGAACAGTTGGACGAACTCGCGCGTCTCGCAGACGTTTATGGCAACGGCGCGATTCGCCTGACTACCGGACAGAATGCAATCATTCCCAATGTTCCCGCCGATCGCGTGACGAAGCTTTTCAACGAACCTCTGCTCAAACAGTTTTCGCCTCGTCCTTCTCCCTTTATGCGTGGTCTGGTTGCCTGCGTTGGAACCGATTATTGCAATCTAGCCCTCATCGAAACGAAAAGCCGCGCTGTCGCGCTTTCCCAGGCTCTCTACGAAAAAATGGGTGCAGGCGTGAACCCCCTCACGATTCATTGGTCCGGCTGCCCCGCTGGTTGTGGTAACCATGAAGTTGCGGATATCGGTCTTCGCGGGTTCAAGACAAAAATTGATGGAAAGCTCGTCGATGCCGTGGCGGTCTACGCAGGTGGCCGGACGGGCCCCCACGCAGTTGCCGGCAAGGAAATTTTGGCAACCGTGCCGTGTGATGAATCGTTTCCGGATGTGATTGCAAATGTCATACAGTCGTCCCGCGTCGAATACGAGTACACTCAACAAGCGTCCGCGAACGATCCGCTTTTCACAGCCGCTGCGACCGCGGGACTCGCCTCATGGCGGTCTGCTGGCTCCTTCGCGCCGTCGGCCAGCGCCGGTTGAACCCAGTGTGCCTTGCTCGCTTCTTAAGACCCGCAATGTCTCTAAAAACGTTCAGAGCTCCCATTTGCGCCGCATCAGAGGTATCGTAAATAGGGAAACCTGTTGCAATGCCTGTGACCAATTTTCAAGGACGGACCGTCCTAACTCTGGAGAGCCGACGCGGCCAGGAAATGAGCCGTCTGATTGAAACGTATGGCGGCAAGCCGCTTCATGCGCCCGCGATGCGCGAGGTGCCGCTCTCCTCAAATCCAGAAGCCTTGAAATTCGGCGACGCCTTGTTCGAAGGAAAATTCGACGTAGTGATCTTCTTAACCGGCGTCGGTGCGCGGGCGCTTTCAAAAGTGCTGGAAGGCGTGCACCCCACCGAGAAGTTCTTCGAGGCATTGCGAAAGGTTTCTGTTGTCGCGCGCGGACCGAAGCCGGTAGCTGTCCTGCGCGAATGGAACGTGCCGATCACGATAGCCGCGCCAGAACCGAATACGTGGCGCGAAGTGCTCCAGGCGATTGACGACAACAAATTGGATTTGCGCGACAAACATGTCGCTGTACAAGAATACGGCGTTTCCAACCCGGAGCTTCTCGAAGGCCTGCGTGAGCGAGGGGCCCGCGTTACACCTGTGCCGGTCTACCAGTGGGATTTTCCGGAGGATAAAGCTCCGCTGCGGGCAGCGGTGAACTCAATAATCGCTCGCGGAATCGACGTGGCCCTGTTCACCACCAGCGTCCAAGTTAATCATCTTTTCCAGATCGCCGAGCAAGTTGGAAAGAAGGACGCACTCAAAGCCGGCTTAGAGAATATTGTGAAGGCTTCGATTGGGCCCACGACGTCCGAAGTTCTGCGAAGTTATGGTCTATCCATTGATCTAGAGGCTTCCCACCCCAAGATGGGCTTCTTAGTGAAGGAGGCGGCGGAACAGTCGGAAGCTCTCGTTCAGAGGAATCGGTCGCGTTCCGGATAAATCCGCGCTGCCGCAGAGGTCCTCCACAAGTTGGTCGAAGTGCGGCCGGGTTGGGCTCGCTCGGCACTTGGCTGCCAGTTCTGCAAAGCGGTCCCGTTCTGAGAAGCGGGCCGTGTAAGGCGCTGTCGGACTTCGATTGCTCCCGAGTGACGCGCTAACGGGAGAAGTGAAATCGTCCCCAAACCACATGTCCGGCAAGCGTTTACCAGGCGTTGGGCGCCGCCATACTCAGATACGTGCTATTTGTTTGGGCCAAGTCCTCATAACCCCTGGTCGTGCGGCACCGTCACGACCGTCGAGGCTGACCCAAGGTTTCCTGCCAGATCCTTGGCGCTCACCGTGATCGTGTACTGACGCCCGTCATTGTCGTCTCCGTTGCGTGACGCCTGGAGTGAGACAGTGAACGAGTAGCTTCCGCCTGACCCCAAACTCACTAGACCCTTCGGTTGAACGCTTCCATATTCATCCACAACCCTGAATGTCACCGCGCTGGGGTCGACACCCGACAGGTTATCGGTGATTCTGCCGAAAACAGTGAGGGACACCATCTGTCCGTTCGGCGGCCAGAGTGTAGTGGGACTCGCCGAGACGTTCACCGCCGGAGGCGTGAGGTCGATGTTCACCGGTCGGCTCACCAGGGGACTGACATTGTCGGCCTTATCGAGCGCCCTTAGCTGTACGGTCGATCGCCCCTCACTGTTAAAAGTGAGGCTGGCCCTCGAACCCAGCGCGACGTTCGTGGGCCCGCTGTCCACCCAGTAGCGAAGTTCGTCGACTCCGCTGCCGCCACTATCCGTGGCTGACAGATTGACGGTCACGGGAACGCTGTTGTTCCAGCCGTTCGAGTTGGCGGCAGGACTCAGGGTCGCGCTGGCCGTGGGCGGAATCAGGTCCACCGACGCCGGGTAGGGGAACAGCACTACTCCACTCCGAGGGTTCAGGCTTACCGAAACGGCACCACTCTCCACCGAGTAAGTGGCGCCGCTCAGCGGGTCCTGCAGCTCCGTACCATCGGTGAAGATGCCACTGACGGGGATGCTGGCTGCGTTACTCGACGCAGCGTTGTTCAACGCCACGACGGCGGACTGTCCGCTCAGCGTGCGTGCAAACGCGTAGGTGTTCGGCGCCGTCGACGGCTCCTGCGTGTCGCCGATCAGGAGGGTGGTGAATGACCCATCGCGTAACACGGGGTATTGTTTGCGCAAGTGGGCGAGCATGGTGTAGTAGCTCTCCACGCTCGTGTCCGGCGGTCCGTAGATCGTGGGGTCACCGCTTTGGTCTGTCCATGGATAGGGCGCCCGGGTGTAGGGGTCGCCGATGGGTCCGTTCGAACTGCTCGCCAGCGACGGCGAGTTGATTGCCACCTCGTCACCGTAAAACACCATCGGCGCGCCGATGTAAGTGAACTGGAACAACGCCGCGAGTTCCAGTCTTTGCTTGGCTTGCACGTGGCCACGATCGCCAAGTTCCGTCAGCACGTAGAGCGCCCGGTTGGTGTCGTGCGAATCGATCAGGTCCAGCATCGCTTGGGTAGCCGGCAGTGGATAGTCGTCGCGAACGGCCCGCAGCGCGTGGTCGAACTGGCTAGGCGTCAGCCCGGGAATGTCGTTCGTTCCGTTGTTGTTGTCATCATGCCATTCAGCGTTTCGCGCGAACCCAATGATGTTCTTTCGGAACCGATAGTTCATGGTGGAATCGAGCTGGTCGCCAGCCAGCCACTGGCTGGCGTTCGGCCAGATCTCGCCGATTAACGGCCCGTCGCTCTTGTAGCCTTTAGCGAAGGCCCGCGTACCTTTCCACCAGGCGTGCGGGAAGTTAGGATCGGGCGCCACGTCGAACCGCCAGCCGGAAGCCCCGAGGCCGTACCAGTTCTGCATCACGTTGCCTGGCCCGCTGTAAAAGAAGTCTTTCACTGCTTGAACCGTGTGATCGAACTGCGGCAGGCTGTCGAATCCGAACCACCCGGGATAGTCGGCCGATGCGCACGGGACGTTGTTGTCGTTGAAGTGGAACCACGTGCGCCAGGTCGAGGTCAGCGACTCACATGCCCCATCGGTCGGATAGCGGTGATAGCGGTCGAAGTAAAGACTGTCCGACGATGCGTGGTTGAAGACGCCGTCCAGGATGAGCCGCATGCCCCGCCGGTCCATCTCCTGCTGCAGAGCCGTAAACGCTCCGTCGCCGCCGAGCGCCGGTTCGATGTGCAGGTAGTTATCGGTGTCGTAGCGGTGGTACGATCGCGCCTGGAAAATGGGCGTCAGATAGAGCGTGTCCACACCAAGGGTCTGGAGATAATCAAGCTCGTTTTGGATGCCGAGGAGGTCGCCACCGTAGAACTGGTTGAAATTGTTGAAGCATCCCGAAGACGAATTACGTGGATCGCAGATCGCGGAGTTCCAGGTGGTATACGCGATTGCCGAGTTCGGGGCTCCATAGAACACGGGACAACCTGTGGTGGACCCTGACACGCAGTAGTCGTTGGTGGGATCGCCGTTACGGAAGCGATCCGGCATAACTTGGTAGACGTTGGCATCCTGGAGCCAGGCGGGGGTCTGGAAGTTGGGATCGTACACCGTAATCTGGAAGGAGTTGAAGGGCTCACCATCCGAAGCTGCGCCCGTGCCATCTTTATTCAGGTTGTCGTTGTCATCCAGATAGTCATCGCTGTAGAAGCCGTTGGTGGTGCCCTTAAACGGCTTAAACTTGTAGTAATAAATCGTCGGGGTGGAAGGCACTGCCAGTGTGACCTTCCAGACGTCGTACTGCGTACCGTTCTCTGTAATGTTCTGGTCAAACGTCATTGGGGTATCCACCGGTCCGGTGGTATTGCCGGAGCCGGTGTCGAACAGATACGCACGCAGATTGACGCCGTCCAAATCGAAGTGTCCCGAGCGGAACCGCAGCGCTACCTGCGTGTTTTCCGTCACTGACGCCGCCGGGCTGCGATAGAATAGGTCGAAGGTGTCGTGCTTGAACGCCGCCTTCGCTGCGGCACTGAAGCCAGCGGGTTGCTCGTTCGAGAATGGCGGCGTACTCGTGCCGTTTCCGGTGTTGTTAATGGCGAAGTACTGTGTATAGGTTGCGGAAGTCCCGATAAAGGCTCCGGGGTTGTCGATCGGAGCTTGCCCGTACACGTAGCCGCCGCTCGAGGTGAGAAAGCCGAAGAACACAAACGAACTCGGCAGGCCATTGTTGCCGTTGATTGCCTTCCAGGGGATTGCAACCTCGCGCACGTTGCCCGCGCCGCTGGCATAGTTGCCATAGAAACTGGTCGGGCTACTCCAACTCCCGTTCCCATCGAAGGTGCGATACTCGCGATAGCCGTCCTTGAAGTACGTCACAAACTGCGCCCGGAAGGGTAGCGAAGAGAAGCTCTCGCCGTCGTAGTTGAACCCGGTGAGGTTGCCGTTCGCGTTCGTCCCGCCGCTCGGCGGGTTGACCGGATTGGGAGTGATATAGATAACCGCGCCCTCGGAAAGATTGGCGTTCGTGATGCCAACGTACAGGTTGGTGACGTCCCAGGTCATGTACCAGGTCTGAGCAGTGTTCCCTGCGTTGTTCAGTTGGTTGTTTAGACCGTACTCGCTTGGCGGCGAGATAGCGCCGTCGATGGTCGGAGTGGTCCACTGGGCACGCGCCGCGCACAGCGGAAAAAGTAAGATGCCAAGTGAAAAGATACGGATTAACAATCGGCGGGCCATCGGCCTCCTTTCGGGAAGGCGAAGCACCTTCACCGCTCTGGCGGGTGAGTTAGCTTAGTTCACGCAAGCTATCTTCAGCGAGGTTGAGCCGCAATTCTACACAGCGAATTCTTCAAGGTCAAAGTGGCACTGGCGGGCAGAGGGCGCGGAAGGGCGAAGGGCACCGGGCAGGCGGATCGTGTGGCCCTGGATCCTGCGAACTCGGGTTACCATTTGCCGTGCCTGGAAGCGGCCCGCCCCCTTGCCGCGACGCATTCGCCGGTCGTGCTATGAAAAAGTCCACGAAGGAAGCTGGCCCACCGCGAGCAAAGGCATCAGTGGATGTGTAGTCGGCTTACCGGACATCTGAAAATCAGAGGACCGGCGTCCCGCCGGCTACTGGAAGCACCCGGCGCCGAAAAGTTGGAGGGAGCGTTGTATGCTGAGGACGTCAGGAGTAAAGTACTGGTCAGCGGGAAATCAAAACGGAATTCCGGTTTGCGGACTGAGCTAGCGGCGTTTTGAAAACCTACGCCTCCATTCGAAATCCGGCTCATCGGCTGGCCGGCCCTGTGCTACACGTTACATCGGGGAGACCACTGTCATGAGAGCCCTAACTGGATGTCCTACGCGCGTGCTGGCGCTCACCGTGTTCGCTGTGATGGCCGGAACTTTGTTCGGGCGGGGACAATCCCCTACAGGTAGGGGAGCTGGGGCGGCGCCGGCCCACGCCAAGGTTGTAGACTTGATTCCGGCAAGCCTCAGCGGAGAAACCAATCAAGACAGTGAACCTTTCCTGGCAGTCCAGGCGGCGAATCCCCAAGTCATGGTCGCCTCGGCGTTCACTCCCAATCCGATTTCGAGTACTGGAAATGCTCCTCTATATGTTTCCGAGGACGCGGGTAACACCTGGGTTCTAAGCGCCATCACTCCTGTTCAGCGGATGACTTGCGACATAACCCATGCTATGTCCATTGGCGAGAACCATCCGCGGGGGGACCTGCACGCGGGCACGCTCGCTTGCGCGGCATCCGTCACACTCGACGAGTCGGAATCGGAAGATGTTTCGTCGAGTGCCGTTATGAACGTGCAATCCAGCCGCACCAACGTGGACCAGCCCTTCGTGCGCGCACTAGCCTTCTCCAATGCCGACCACATTTATGTCGGCTTAAACGATCTCGGTCAGTCAAGCGGCCGCACCGCAACGGTGGACGTTTCTCTGGATGGCGGCGCCAGCTACAAATCACATTCGATCGAATCGCGCAAGACGATGGGGCAGGATGGGCCATCCGTCCGCCCAGCCATAGCCCCGGACAATACGGTCTACGCCGCCTTCTTCGGCTGGCGCAAGTTCAATGGCTCAATGGCCACCAGCGACGTAGTCGTTGTCCGGGATGATGCCGGAGCAACGGGCTCCCATCCTTTTCAGGTTCTCAAAGATCCGTCAGACAAATTGCCTGGGCGGCTGGTCGTCAAGCGGGTCTCAATCCCGTGGTCGAATGCCCCTACCCTCGGCCAGGAACGAATCGGTTCGACGCTATCCATCGCAGTCGATCCGAATAACAGTTCCACAGTGTATGTGGGTTGGGCGGATCGCGGCCGTAAAGGAGACATCTACACGCTCCATGTGCGCCGCTCGACCGACCGCGGTCTGACCTGGTCCAAGTCTGATTTGCCGCATACGACGATAAGCAATGCCACGAACATTGCGCTGGCAGTGGCTAACAATGGAACTGCCGGGCTCCTCTACCAGCAACTCTCTGGCGGCCGTTGGGTTACACATGTCGTGCAATCGCGCGACGCCTTCGCGACGATTCAGGACACCATTCTCGCAACTGTCCCGGCGGATAGGCCCGTCGGGCAGTTCTTGCCCTATCTGGGAGACTACGACTATCTCCTTTCCGTCGGGAACGAGTTTCGCGGAGTTTTTTGCGCGAACAACACGCCGGACCGGGCTAATTTTCCGCAAGGAGTAACGTACCAGCGAGCGGCGGACTTCAACACGCGCACTCTCACCGACGGTTCGGGCAATTCCGTACCGATTTCGATTGATCCGTTTTATTTCAGCGTTCCGGTGATGCCGTGAAGCGCATTCGCACCATGGAACCGGGGAAGCAGGGACGTATGAGTACTTCGAGATTTTTTCTTGCAGGCATCCTGTGGATGAGCCTGCTCGCGTCTGGGGCGTTGCCGCAAGCAACGAACAATCAGGCTGCAGCGGTCAAACAATCGAGCATCATTTTTGTAGGCACGGTCAGCCAGGTCGCCGCCACCTCTTTTACCGGTGTGCCGAAATCGGCCCAGACCATTGTCGTTCGCGTTGACTCCGTCTTGAAGAAGCCGCAGGCCGTTTCGCTGAAGAAAGGCGACAACGTCACGGTTGAGGTGAAAGATCCCGCGGCCTTCCACGAGGGAACGCAGGCAACGTTCTACACGGAGGGCTGGATCTTTGGCTCCGGCGTTGCCGTCAAGGAACTGGGCCACGACACTCCGCCCAGCGGAGGGACGCCAGGTGCGGCAGAAACTGGCGAGAAGACCGTCGGACAGGTTCGATCGGAAATCAGTGACCAGGATCTGCAGCGTCTGCTAGCCACTTGCGACTATGTAGTCACAGGGCGCATCACCGATGTGCACCAATGGGTGATCCCCAAGTCCGCTGCCCCGCGTTATCGCACGTCGGAGCACAGCGCGAATTGGCATGAGGCCGTGCTCCAAGTCCAATCAGTCCTTAAGGGGCCAAAACTCAAAAGGAATAAGATGGTTGTCCGGTTTCCGCTCTCCCGGGACGTGGCTTGGGCCAGTGCACCCAAGTTCGAGCCGGGGCAGCAGGGAATCTTCATTTTGAAGAAGGATCAGGTCTCTGGCGCTCCGACCGCTTCGTCGGGAGGCTATAAAGGGGATGTATACACGTGCCTGAAGCCCGGCGATTGGCTTCCGATAACCGAAGAAGCGCGAGTGCGCTCCCTCCTTAAAAATAGATAGCGAACCGATTGCCATCGAAGAATCTCCTCATGACCGGCTAATATCCTCTCCTGGCTCAGAGTGCGCCTGATAAGTCGGGTTACCGGTAAAGTTGGTACTGGACCGCTGGGAAGACGACCGGTCTTGCCCCTCGCGGTGACGCTACCTGCTACTTGACGGCAAAAAGCTTCTCAAACAATTCTTCCGACAGCCTAGCCCCGTCGTCGGATAACCGCACGGACTTGGCTTTCGTTGCCGGATCGGAAATGTAGCCCTTGTCGTGGAGTTGATCCATCACGCTCCAGGGAAGCGCTTTCCAAGCCCGTTTTCCTGACTTCTCGTCAAACGTGTTCAAGCGCAGTAGCGCGAGAACCGCTTGCTGCAACTTTTCCGCGTCAACATCCATACGGCACCTCTGCGTCCGCCTTATCTGTTGAAAATCTCATACTCCTTCAGGACCAACGTGTCCAGAGATTGCGTGCGACAGCGAATCATGCGATTCCCAACCCTCCACATCGGGAGGTGGCATTTATGAGAAGAAAAACAAAAAAATCGAATCGGCAAAGGGTCAAGCTCGGTCTTCCTGATCTGGAGCACGTGAAATCGGCGGTACTCGTCAGCCTGCGGTCCCCTGAATCGCAACGAAGCTATCGCAGATCCATTGATGATTTTGTCTGTTGGTATTGCTCAGAGCCACGCCTTTCCTTCAATAAAACGGTCGTCACCCGGTATCGAATCCATCTTGAGGATCAGTTGTTGGCATAGGCACGATCAACGTACGGCTGGCGGCCGTCCGACGACTTGCCTACGAGGCGGCGGATACGGGGCTCTTGAGCCCGGAACTCGCTGCGGGCATTCGTCGGGTGAAAGGAGCAAAAAAGCTCGGCATGCGCCTTGGGAATTGGTTGACCGTGGATGAGGCTCGCTCCCCGTGGCAGCTTCCGAACATGCACAGCGTGAAGGGTAAAAGAGATCGAGCCATCTTAGCGGTTCTCCTAGGCTGTGGGCTCCGCCGAAGAGAACTCATCGATGTTACGTTGGACCACATCCAGCGCCGGGAGGACCATTGGGCCATCGTTGACCTCGTCGGGAAAGGCGGACACATCCGCACGGTTCCGATGCCCAATTGGGTGAAGCAAACGATCGATGACTGGTTGACTGTTGCGAAAGTTGCACACGGTAAGATTTTCCGATGCGTTTGCCGCAAAGGTGTTGTTTGGGGAACGGAGATTACTGAGAAAGTGGTCTGGCACGTTGTGAAGGAATACGCGAAACGACTGGGAGTTTTCAAACTCGCTCCGCACGATCTCAGGAGATCGTGTGCCCGACTCTGCCACGATTCGGGAGGAGAACTGGAACAGATCCAATTCTTGCTCGGCCATGTGTCCGTGCAAACAACGGAGAAATACCTGGGATGTAAGCAGCGGTTCCGGCAGGCCGTAAACGATCGGTTAGGGATTGAACCTCCCGCATGACTCCACATTTGGAGGTGGTTAGTAGGCGCAGTTGGCTTCATTCGAGTCCCGGTACCAAAGTTACCGGTAAGCCGACTTACCAGGAGTTGCTCAGAAGTATTTGAACTTCCGCAAATCAGTCGCACAATCTACCATGAAGGCTGACTGGGGCTAAGTCATGGAGATTTTTGGAGTTCCGCTACTTGCGTGCATCTTCATTTTCATTGCCGCTTGTGTGGGCGGCTATCTGCTGACCAAACCGCAAGAGTACGATGAACTGTCGCTGCGCCTAAAAGATCGGCTCCGTCACTCCCGTGAACCGAAACAGTCGGAGCCCGTCGCCATAAATACGACCCCTCCGGTGGAGACGAGGCCTCTGGTGGTGACGCGCCATCCGGTTGAGACGCGCCCTCCAGTTGACTGGAGCGACATAGCGGGCTGGGACCGACATTTTCAAACCCAATTTAGCGACGGTCCTTTCTGGGTACCAACAAAGATCGGTGCACTAGGATGGCACTCGGTGCGCTTCCTCAACTCCGTCAGGAAACGCGGAGGTCGGGTCTGGTTCCCCGGTTGCGGAATCGATCCAGGCCCGCGTTTCTACGCATACGTTGGCAGCACGGTGCTTGCGACCGACTTCTCGCCCGTCGCTGTCCGCGTGCAGCGGAGGTTTGCTGAGCTGGCACCAGAAACTATGTTCGGTGACTGGTCGTCGTTCGTTAAGAGCAACGCGCCCATCGAGAAGTGCGGCCGATTCGACGTCGCCGAACATGATTTCACGGCCGGCCCTCCGACTGGTGTCTTCGACAGCGTGATCAACTGCCGTGCCTTCCAAGGCCTATCACCTTCAGCCATGACCGCGGCGGCCAGGACTTTTTTCGCCGCTCTCCGCCCCGGAGGTGCCGCAATGATTGATACGATTAATGTCCAAGGAAAGGCTCGCCGCGATGTGCTGGAGAATAGCCTCATCGACGCCGGATTCTTCCTACCCTTCATCGACTCCGAGCGGTGGTACCGAGCCCAGCTTGAGAGTACAGGTATCATCTACTGGATGGTGCTGGAACATCCTCATATCCCAAGCCTCGGGCAGTACCCGGACGAGCATTTTAGTGAGTACGCCGAGCGCGATCGCAAGATCCTAGCGTCGTTTCGCGCAGAGTACAAGACACGACTCGCCGAGGAGGAGCCATCCGTTAGGAAGGTCTTAGATGGTCACGAGGCGAAAGTTGCGCACGTCGTGTACTCGACAGGATGACCCTCCTCACTGCGCTTTTCGCTGCTGCAAGGCCGACTAAGTCCCGGTAAACGCGCTAATCGGAAAAGTGAAGTCCTAGCACTGGACTTGCCCGGCACGACTTACCAGGCAAGTGGAATTACTTCCGAGTTGTCCGTAATCCGCCCAGAACGCATGCTTTGCAAGCCAGATTACAATCTGGACAAGGTGTCGGGGCTGCAGCCGTCCGTTCATAAACCGGATCTGTCGGTGTGGACGGGCTCTGTATTTGAATAGCAGTAGATGACCGCGTTCTATTAGTGCTTAGCGTGGACAACATGAACACCAAGGTGTCCGGGCGCGAGTCCTTGAACGGCGCGGCCGAACCTGGACGCGATCTCCTGGAAATTGATGTCTTCGATGGCACAAAATCCGTGCGAGCGAAGAATCGCTGCAATGCCAGCCGGCTCGAAACGG
>Ga0210407_10002522_pt1 | contig 15658 bp, 13 predicted proteins | sample IncBWC27MmetaG_FD_150860 | JGI IMG/M metagenome (GOLD analysis project Ga0210407, IMG submission 150860) | Forest soil microbial communities from Barre Woods Harvard Forest LTER site, Petersham, Massachusetts, United States - Inc-BW-C-27-M | ecosystem: Environmental > Terrestrial > Soil >...
GCAACGGCGGCCCGCTGGCTGTGATTCCCTCAAGCCCCTGTTCGCCGAGATTGGCTGCGGGACTCTCGATGAATCGCTTCACCAAACCATCATGGTGCTGTGCCGCCGCCTGCCCGAATAAGCCGCAGACCTCAAGATAAGCGTGCGCGTTCTGCTGAAACCAAGCGGTGTTCTTGTGCTCATCGATTAAAGACAGCAACTCATCCAGCAGGCTGGTTCGCGTCATACAGTCGCGCAGCCGCGCCTGATCGGACGGCAACATGAACAGCATTTTGTCCACCAGCAGCTGTGCATAGTAGGGGTCGTTGGCGCGGCACAGGCCCAAGAGCAGGTCGATCTCGTTGATGCCGGAAAAATCCCCGGCGTTTGCGCCGCGATACTCCTGCCGGCCGACACGGTAAGGCTTGTAGTACGGCCGCACCGAATAGAAGAATCGGTCGACATCCAGCTGCTTCATCAGCCTGTCGTTGAATCGTATGACATCGCGAAGCGCCTGCTTCGCGGCATCAAACATGACGTCCGCCACGGGACTGGAGACTCCGAGATGGACGATGCTCGCGAGCGCATCCGCCGCGCGCTGCAGCGAGAGAATTCCGCGCGTGTTCTCATCGATGAACAGGAATTCATCCCGGAGTGATGTAAAGCTCTTGCGAACCCCGGCACGCGCCCTATTGTGTGTTGCCAGGTGTCCGGTCGAGAATCTCGGCGCCATACCCAAAGATGCGCCGACATGCAGCGCAAGCGATGACGCCTCGGGGAACGGCGACCGCTCTTCTCGCGCGGGATTGGTCAGTTCGTGCCGCCGCAATGCACCGAGGTAGAGCCCCACGCTGCCCAGCACACCGTAGGCGCTGTCAAATCCCTCTCCGGTGTTGCCCTCGGCAAGCAATGCGACGACGTGCGTATGACCCTCATCGCGAAGCGACGCCTTGATCGGATCTCCACAGCCGATCACTTGCGCGCGGTCCTCGTTCGCAAAGTACAGATTCTCGAGTTCGGTATTCATCTGAACAAAGGATGTACGAATCCAATGCTCGAATGCTTCTGCCCTTGTACTCATTCCTACCTCATCGGAGTGCGGGTTATGCACCGACGTTCACTTGCAGGCATGATACTGCTTTATGTCGTGGCCGCACTGCGCGCCCGAAAACTGGACAGCGCCGCGCCGACCGCAGCAAGGGCAACGAGATAGCCCGCCGCCACGGTCAATACAAGCGGTGGCCCGAGCCCCGCCTTCGCCGTGAATACATGCGCACCGGCGACAGCCACCGCGGTCGGACCCAAGCCCGCTCCCAGCGCCACGTTTAGAAAAAAACTCATCGACATCGCAAGCCCCCGCGAACGATTCGGCACGACATCGAGAATCGCGGAAAAGCCTACCGCGGTCACGATGCCCGACAGGGCAAAGTACAACGGCACGCCGGCCAGCACGAGGCTGAAGGTCGGCGAGTTCATCAGCAGCGAGGCCGGCAAAATCAACACGCCGGAATACAAACAGACGCGCAGCTTGCGCGGCCACCCGCCGCGTACCCCCGCCCGGTCGGCCAGGGCGCCACCGATGAGCACACCCCCGCCGAAGCCCATAGTTAACAGCAAGCCCAATTCGACACCGATTTGGGCCGGGTCTTTGCCGAAGTCTCTGATGAGCAGCGTCGGCGCCCAAGCGCCCACGGCATTGTCGACGAATGAAGCTGCCGCCAATACGATATAGATGGGCACGACTCGCGCCCACGGAGTAGCCCGCCAAGTGCTGCCATCCGCTACGCCGGCGGCGGCCGACTCGCCTTCCGCTGTATGACGCAGCGGCTCGCGTATGAGCAAAATGACCAGAGCCCACAACAATCCGGGCCCGCCAATGACGAGCAATACCATCCGCCACGGCGCGTAGGTGGCCAGGGGTGTCGCGGCAAGAACGCCCAATTCTATGGCGTGCAGAACGCCGCCGCCGATGAGAATAGCCGCACCGCTGCCCATCGCGATGCCGCTCAAGAAAAAGCCGACGGCTGTACCCCGCCGAGACGGCGGAAAATAATCGCTGATGAGCGAAATGGCAGCCGGAGACAGTGCGGCCTCGCCCAACCCGACGACAATGCGGCTCGCAAAAATCTCACCGAAGTTGTGCGAAAAACCGCAGGCGATCGTGCCCAGGCTCCAGACGGACACGCCGGTGAAGATGAGGTTGCGCCGCGAAATCCGGTCTGCGAGGAACCCTAGCGGGATACCGGCAATTCCATAGATGACGGCGAATGCCGTACCTAACAGCAGGCTGATCTGAGTATCGCTGATACCCAGATCGCCGCGGATTGGATCGACCAACAGGCTCAACACCTGGCGGTCGGTGTACGATAGGACCGCCGTCGCAATCAAAATTGCAACGACGGTCCAAGCGTAGGGACGACTGGGGTATTCAGATGCCAAGGCGTTCAGAACTTGACGTTCAAATCCACACCAATTGTTCGCGGCTGGTTCGTGGCGACCCGGTTCAAAATCGAGATGTTCGCCGACAGAGCGCCCGTGTCGCCCAGCAAAGCCATCTTGTTCGTAAGGTTGTCCGCGAACAGCATGGCCGACCAGCGGCCCGTCTCGACTCCCGCCCGCAATGAGACGAGATCGTACGCCGGCAGCGAATTGCGCGTGAACGTGATGTCCTGAATCCCGCTCACGTAGCTGTTGGTCAGGCGCGAGACGAAGTTCATGTCATTCGCCAACGGCTGCTTGTAACTGAGAGCCGTGTTGGCCGTCACCTCCGGTACATCCAGGAGTCGCTGTCCCGCCACGACGCCGGCGGCCGGCAGAGTGGTCGAGTTCGTCGCGTGAGTGTAGCCGGCGTTCTGCGACAGCACGAGGCCGGGCATCAGCACAACGGCCAGTTCGAGTTCCGCCCCGTACACCTTTGCCTTGCCCGCATTCGCAGTGAACTTGAAGCCGCAGCTCGGAGCCACTTGCTGCTGCACGTTCGTCCAGTCTTCGTAATAGATGGCTCCATTGACCGAGATGCGGGAATCGAAGAACCGCAGTTTCTCACCCAGTTCGTAATTCCAAACGCTGTCCGGACCGAACTGAGTGGGAGCTGCTGACGCGCAGGGAGGAACGGGAATCGGCGAGTTCGGGCCGCCCGGACGGAAGCCCTTGGACACGGTGCCATAGACAGTCGTGTTGTTATCCGGGATGTACGCCAGATCCACCTTCGGGGTCACCCCGGAATTTTGCGCCAGCCCGAACAGCGGGTTGCTCGTGCCATTGGCGGAGACGCCGCTGACGCTGGTCACCGAATTGCTGTGGTACAGGTAGTAGCGCGCGCCCGCGCTGGCTCTGAAGTTGTCCGGCAGCAGGTAGGACACCTCGCCGAATGCCGCGTACTGGTCGATATCGACCTTGCGATGGTTGTCGGCCAGGTTGGTGGTTCCGAAGTCCGCGTTGAAACCATTATTGGTGGCCGGATAAAACGAGAACACATGCGAGGTCGCGCCGAAGCTGCTGTAGTACCCGCCCACCAGCCATTGCAACGGTCCCGGGCCGGTTGAAGCCAGCCGTAGTTCTTCGCTGAACTGACGCGTGTAGTCGTCTTCGGTGATCGATCCGGCGCCGAGTCCGAAAAACGTACCGCCGCCCTCCGTCACCGTTGCCGTCGATGAAAAGGGCCACGCCGCCGGCGGTCCGAAAAATCCGCCGATGTAATCCTGCATCGCTTCGGAAATGTCTTGAGTTTGGTTCTGCTGGCGATCCCAGTAGGCCGACGCGGAAACCAGCTGGAAGGAATCAAAGTTGAACTTGCCTGTCAGTGTGTACAGATTGAACTTGTCCTCGAAGGGCTCCGACACGTCGAACGGCTGGTAATGCGTTTCATTCAGCGGCGGACCGTCAATTGTGTTCGGCCCATCCTGGGTGAGCGACTGATGCATGAAGCCAAGCGTGATGCTCAGGCGATCGATGGGCTGAATCAGCAACGCGGCGCGCCCCGCCTGCAAGTGTTCCGTGTTCGAGTGTCGAAAATCCTCCGCCACGGGCGCCCCCGCAACATCGCCTCGCGCCGTGCTGCCGTTGACCTCGGTCGGAAACGGGTTCAATACCTTCCGGTCGATCCACCCATCGATGTATTTGTCGGTGCCAACCAAGCGCAACGCAGCCACATCCTGCATCAACGGGATGTTCAACATCACGTTTTCGGTGTGATTGAAGCCACCGCCGCTGGTCGTCCCCGAGCCGATGACCTCGACGTTGGCGGCAAAGGCCTTCGGGTCAGGTTGATTGGTCACGAGTTTGATCGTACCGCCCATCGATCCCGCGCCGTACAACGTACCCTGCGGCCCGCGCAGCACCTCGACGCGGTTCAGGTCGAAAAGGCTCGGGTCAATGACTGTCTTGCCGTTCTGCGCCATCGCGGCAGGTGTCAACACCGCATCGTCCAAATAGAAGCCGACGGTCGGCGACTCGCCACCGGTGGAGGTCAGTCCTCGCATCTCGAATTCCGTCTGCCCGGGGCCCGACGTCTTGAATGACACCCCCGGCACCTGCTGAGCGACCGATGTCATGTCGGACAGTCCCTGGGCCTGAAGATCCGATCCGCTGATCGCGGTGATGCTGATCGGTGTCTTTTGCACGGTGGACTCGCGCTTCTCCGCGGTCACGACAATTTCTTGCAATTCCCCGCTTGGCGGTGCGATCTGTGCCCACACCGTGCTGCTCAACGCCGTACAACAGCCCAAAGCCGCGAGCGCTCGCTTGACGCAGTATTGCTTCGTCATATCCCCCCCTTCTTTTTGATCGGTCAATTACGATTCACCGAACTTTGGGACATTCAACTCCCAATGCTCATTTCACTGCTGATCGGCAACGCGCCGCTCAGGCAACGCATTCAATTCATATCTCATGATCCGACCGTGAGCGCCCGAGCGATCGCGCTCCAATTCGTATACGTCTCCAGCAGGACCTTGTCGCCGGCCAATGACGTTCGCAATCGACGACAATTCATCGGCATGCAGGCGAAGCCTGCCGATCTGCGTGTGCGCGTGCAGGTGCGACGTATTGACGGCTCCGACGATCGCTGCGGCGACCTGATCCCGGTCCAGCATCACTCGCGTCGCCACGGAAGCAATATCGGTATCATGTGTCGCGGCAATGCGGCCAAGCACTTCCAGTAGTTCCTGGAACATGGCCCAGCCGCCGAAATCCTCGATAATCAACTTGTACTTGGCCAATGAGCGGTTTGCCAAATCCGGCTCGGGAGCGGGTCTACCCAGCCATCGCTCGGAAAGAAAGCCGCCGCAAACCGTGCCGTAACACAGCAATGCGATGTTCTGAGCTCGACAATAGGCCACCATCCCGTGATTCGGACGGTCATCCACCAGTGAGTATTGAACCTGATGCGATGTGATCGGTATCCCGGCATCGACGAGTTCTTTCAGCCGTGGCGTGTCGAAATTCGTGACTCCGATGCGCGCGATTTTCCCGGTGCGACGCAGCCGGTCGAGTTCGAGGGCCGTCTCGACGTAGCGAGGTATCCGGAAGTCCCACCAATGAAATTGCACCAGATCCAGTCGTTCCTGCCCCAATCGCGTCAAGGATCGATCGATGATTGCTTCAACGTGCACGCGGTCAACGGAGCGCAGATCGGAGAGGTCAGGTACGAACTTTGTATGAATCTGTACCTGCTTCGCGTGCGCTGGGTACGCTCGACGGAAACCGCCGATCAGACGCTCGACGCCGGTATATATATCCGCACAGTCGAAGGTGGTGATCCCCGCGTCGACGAACGCCGCCATGTCCTTGCGCGCTTGTTCCGGATCTATGTCCCCGTGATCACCGGCGAGGTGCCAGCCGCCTTTGATGATCCGCGAAATTTCGTAATTGCCGGACAGGGAGATCCGGGGAATCACGTCGGATTCTCGCCCGCGAGAGAAGTTGCGGTCACCTGCGAGCGCCTGAAGCGGCGGCGGCCCGTGCGGGTAATGCGAAAGCGCGTCGGACAGTTCGGGTCGGGGCAGGCGACCTCCGCGTCGGTCGACATCCAGTCTTTCGGATCAGTAATGCGTTGTTTGGCGGGCAATAAGGGTAACAACGCCGCCAAGGAATAGATCGAAAATCCTTGGCCAGCCGGAAACTTCAACATCTCGCCGTGCAGTTCGAAATAATCACCCAATCGCGCCCCGCAATAAATCGTTCGGTCGGGCGGTCCCGTCACCTCGACACGCAGATCGTAGAGTTCGAATTCCTCAGGGTCCTGCGGGCCCTTGGGTGGCCACGTCACGCGACTCCATCCCGTCGCTGCCAGAGCGACTCATCACTCATGACGAGATCGAACGCACGGCCAATGTCGGCTTCGAGCGCTCCGCGCGCCGCAACTGCGTCGCCCCGCGACAGTGCATCCAGTATTTCGAGGTGAAAGTTCGTCCCGCGCCCGTTTCCGCCGTCAAAGAGCTCAGACGCCTCGCGCAGATATGGCCCAAACTGCAGCCACAGACTTTCGATGATCGGCAACAAAACCGTGGACCCGGATTGCCGATAGATCGCGAAGTGGAATGCCCGGTTCTGTTCCGCGCTTTCTTCGGAGACATGCTCCTCATCCGTTTCGCTTTGGGCGACGATGAGCCGCTGCAGAGTCGCCAGCGATTCATCGGTCATATTCGACGCGGCGCGCGATATCGCCAGTCCCTCGATCGCAAACCTCGTTTCCCGCAAGTCCTGCAACGCCTCTTTTGATAGAGCCGGTACACGAACGGTCCGGCTGGGCAACGTTTCCAATGCTCGCTCGACAGTCAATCGGTTGAGGGCATCGCGAACCGGCATGGCACTGGTGCCAAACGCCTCTGCCAGTTCGGCAATTTTCAGTTTTTGCCCAGGTTCGAAACCGCCCCGCATCAGCTGATCCCGCAGCGCGCCATAGACGCGCTCCTGGACGGTCTCACGCGCGATACGGGCTAACCCGAGATTTGTACGAACGGACATCGGCGCATCCTTGATTTGTGATCACAGATTTATAATCAAAGATATTTGATTTTGCAAGCTCAAATTTGTCCTCGAGCCCGTCAAACGGCCCCGCTGGGGCCCCTATGTCGGCGCGAGTCTCAGGAATCACTTCCGACGAAAAGCACGGCGAAGAAACGCACCGTCACGACGGCTGAAAGGAATCAGAAACGCCACCACCGCGGCTTGGTGCAATGGGTTCGCGCTTACAAATCCTAAGCGAATGTTCGAACACTGCCCTGGGGAGATCTGATCATGCGAATTTTGCGATAGTCGACCCGCGACCATCTGCACCGCAATGGCGGCTCGTTCAGTGGATCGATAATGAGAGACGAATAGAGTGACAGATTTTCATCTGCGGGAAACGCGCAGCCGCGCATCGCCCATTCGCCGCTCCGCATCTTTAACGACATCGGTGTCGGCGCCGGTTGTAAATCGCCCCCCTCGTATGAGCTGCCTCACAAATGTCGCCTCTTCATGCTCGGTGCCACGCGATCGCTTGGCGAGCAAGCGCTCTTCGTCAGCGGCGAGTTGAACAGTTAAAATCGCCATGCCTTGTGATAATTGCGATCTGGAAATCGGCCGCGTGCTTGCATCAACTCACCATCACCGCGCCGCCGACCACTGCCGGAAAATTGTCGCCATTCGACGTCAGCGTCTCGAGCCCGGCAACATAAACCGGCCGGGAACGGCCGCGCTTCGCTCCCTCTTCGTTTTCCCGCGGTCCGCAGCTAATTCCTCGAGCCGGAGCTTCAGGCCGTGGGCAAACAGGATTACACGAATGCGGCGTTATCTGACATACACCGGACAGTGGCGGCACCATAGTTTACTCAGACGCGCTACGGACGCATTGAAGCACCGTGCCGCGGTCGCCGAGGAAGTGCTGGTTTTCAGACGCGATCGGCCGAAGATTCTGCGCTATTGAGAAAGTTGTCTTATGAATGAACACTCCAACCTCACTCACGCGCACGCGCAGTTAAACAATGAGTTGCAACGGTGTCTGGGCGCTCTTCTGAGCGGCAAGTGCGACGAGGCTGAGTTTGTTGAGGCGGTACGGGGCAATTGCACCGAAGGCGAATTCATCGAGGCCATCGCCGTGCGGCTCCGAGCGGTGCCCGATTCAAAGCCGAGGATCATGGCCGTACTCAATCGGATGCAAAGCCGCGGGGAAGTGTCACTCGATCTGGTTCGTTTCTTGGAATCGAAAATCGCCGACGAAAGGTTGCTGAATTCCATCGACGACCAGACTGTGGATCTCGAGAAAAACTGCACATCTTGCGTCGTATTCGGCGGCCCTCCTCCTTCTCCCGTTGAAATCGGGCGCGTTCTTCGGGACCGGTACGTGATCGAGAAGCGCCTGGGAAGCGGCGGCAGGGGTACTGTCTTCAAGGCGCTCGATCGATTCCGCTCCAGCCTTCCGTCGTCGCAGCGATACGTGGCGATCAAAATCCTGCACGGCGCAGCGCATGGTCGCGATTCGACGATCGAATCCTTGCAACGTGAGCTTTACTGCGCACAGATGCTTTCGCACGCGAACATTGTCAACGTATTTGAATTGGATCGTGACGGCGACATCGATTTTTTCACCATGGAGCTGCTGGAAGGCGAACTCTTGAGCAGCGTGATGGCGCGATTTGCCGCGCGGCCGATGCATCGCCCGCACGCTTGGGCGATTATTCGACAAATTTCCTCCGCGCTGGAGCATGCACATAGCCGCGACGTGGTGCACGCGGATCTGAAACCGCAAAACATCATGATTACAGATTCCGGGGAAGTTCGACTGCTCGACTTCGGTTCATCGAGCATTTTCAGCAAACAGGCCAGCGGCCGCGAGCATGGCTCGCGGTCGGCAACTGCCGCCTATTCCTCCTGCGAAATTCTGGCGGGTCGTGCGGCCGACCGGCGCGACGATTTATATTCGTTGGCGTGCATCAGTTACGAGTTACTCACCGGGGCGCATCCCTTTCTGCGTCGCCGCGCCAATGAGGCCCGCGACCTCGGCATCATTGCAACGAGGCCTTCGGGATTGAGCCGGCGGCAATGGCAAACGCTCGCCAAAGGATTGTCTTCGCATCGCGCGGGTCGATCGATATCGGTGTCCGACTGGTTCAAAAAATTGAACCCCGACAGCAAGGAAGTGCAGCATTTGCCGAGCTCGAAAGATCTGCAGCCCGCGCTTCCCCCAAGCGCTCCGAGCGCGTCATCCTTGAGGACTTCTGCAGTACTAACCCTGTTGGCGGTGACGATCGCTACCTGGACATTATTCGTCCGCTTGGCGCCGGGCGGCGGAGTGGGTGGCGGGGCCGTTTCGTCGGTGGCGAGTGTGGGCCGGATCGAGGGGTCGCTCGCCAGCATCGAACCGAACGTTCGAGACTCGATCACCAGCTCTCCGTTCTCACCGGATCCCGTAACGCAATCGCCGGTATCGGGCAAAGTGAAGCCTGACAGCAGCCGTACCAGATTGTTGTCTCAAATGAATCACCCGATGGCACTTTCAGCCAGCGACTACGAGGTTCGCCCCGGAGAACGATTTGCGGAGATCCGCGTGCATCGCTCGCCTGGGCTGCGCGGCGATGTTCCTCTTGTATGGTGGACCGAGGCGGCTTCCGCGAAGCCTGGCGTGGATTACGTGCAGCAAGCGAAGGTGACGCAAACGTTTCCAAGTGGAAAGAGCTCAACGAGCTTTTTCGTCAAGCTATTACCCAGAGCATCCCGGAATCGACCTGAAGTGTTTTATGTTGCCGTCGGCGATGCCGCGGGCGGTCCCTCGCTTGGCCGGATTGTGCACGCCGCCGTTTGGCTACCGACAAATGCAGCGGCTGACCCCATCAGCAACCCCCGAACCGCCAACGTGGTGAATTCAGCGTCCGGAACAAATTAGAGAACTCTTTTTGACATTAAATAAACATTGTATTTATTTGATATATATCATATTTGTTCTCGTAAAATGACGGCATCTACGGGCCGCAATCCGAATCGACGTGCACGTTGACCGACGCGTCATTCTCCAGACCCCTCTTCACCGCATGACCGCAGTGCCGGTCTCGGCTGTCGACGCCAATGGCCGTCCAAGAAATATTGGCTAGGCCGGTCGCATCGGCACTCGCCGACACCGGAATCGTCGTAAACCCGTTGACTCGTTGATGATCGACCACGATCGACCTAGGTCGCGTGTTCATGTCATACACGGTGACGAAAATATCGACGATACCGTCGTTGGTGATTTTGAAATTCACTCCATCGCCCGCGAGAGCAGTCGCGCCAATCAGCGCCAGTGCTAAAACGCCGAGCCTTCTAAGCTGATGCACGGTCATATCTGTTTCCTCGCATATTTGGTCAACGCCATTCAAATCGGAAGATGGGGCCATTCCATTGCGCGTTGTTTACATCCAGCTCACGCACATCCGCTGCCTTGCCTGCGTTTTGTATCGTCTTACGCCAGAATTCGCGAGCCCGCACGTTCTTTCGCGCCACCGCGACCTCCCAGGATCCCGGATGCGAAGAGAAGAGGCGTTCCGCGGCGATTCGACCTACGCCCTGCCCTCGATGCTTTCTCAAGATAAAGAACTCCCCGACGTTTCGGTCGGCGGCCTGTCCGGAATGAGTCTTGTCATTGATGAGGGAAAAACCGGCAAGAACCTGGTCGCGCCAAATGAACAATGCCGACCAGTTCGCCCTTGACCAGTACTCCCTCAAGGGATAGGCCTCGAATCGGCCGTCGGGGTTCAAGTCGCCTCGCGCGGTGCCGGCCCAAAATTCAGAAAAATCATGCATATACAGTTGCATGAGGTTTTGAATGATAGGCCCTTCTGCGGGCAGGGCTGCGGTCAGACGGACCGAATCCGAACTGTCTCTATGCGACTTCATTGAATGTAGGACGTTGCCTGACGCGCGCAATAGGGTCGAAACACTATACCGAAAGACCGGGCACGCGCATGCTTCCGCCGTTCGCCGAATGCGCGCCGGCGCAAAGGACTGACCTTGAAGCTCATCATCACCGTTTTGTTTGCAGCTTGCGTGACCGGATGCTTGGGTAATGGCGGCAATATTCCGCACGAGGATAGCGAAGGGGCGACCCCACGAAATGAAGGCGCTCCCCTTTGTCGTGACGGCACGCCGCCGCCCTGCGTCATTCGCAACTAGGGTCTAGTGCTGGGAGGCAACGAATATCGCTCTGCCCTTCGCTGCCTTTTTCACCACGCCCAGGGAGCCGCCAACGCCAACGTCAATGGAAGCGTTGTGGGTGTAGGTCTGCGACCCGATGCCGGTGCCCACGGCGACCGGATCCGAGTCCGAAAAATCCTCCAGCAGCAGGCCGTTTGCTCCCAACTGAGCGGCCTGGGACCTCATGGTCTCGATCATTTTTTCGATGGCACGCTCGCCGCCGGCGCTGGACACGCTTTTTCTCGACGCACTAAGAACCGCAATTTCCTCAAAGTTCTGAGGCGCCTGCGTGTACACCCTCACATCGCCTGGCGATAGTGGCGCGCGCGGCAAACCTGTCAGCGTCTGAGACGACGAGGCACAGCCGGCCATCGTCAGCAGCAGCGCAATCGGCAATGTCAACCCTTTAGCCATGCACGCCCTGCGCCCAAACCACGGATTCTTTACTTCGGCGGGGTTTCAGTTGCAGCAGCCGCAGGTGCAGCCGGTGCAACATCGCTTTTGGTCGTGCGCTTCGTAAAGCGCCACCCGTCCTTGGTCTTGACCAGTGCGTCGGTATAGGTAGCCGTCGTCAAAATACTCGCAGGCTTGGTGCTGATATCGACCAGCATCAAATACACGAATCCCGAGGCTTGTTTTGAATTGCCGCTGATCTGCAAATTGTTGTTCCAATGCTTGCGCGTGGCGCCATTTAATTTTTCGCGCCACATTTTTACGAAACCGACCAACGCATCGTGCCCGACCAGCTGATTGAACGCACCGTCCGGCGTGAAAGTCGCTGCCCACGCCTCACCATCTCCGCCATCGATGGCGATGTTGTAGCGGGCGTAGAGTTGTTGAATCTCGAAGTTATCCTGGGCGGAGAGCGCACCGCCGGCACCGGCCGCGCCGGCCGCATTTGTCATTATGATCCCCGCCGAGGCGAGTGCAATAAGCAGCATTTTTTTCATGATGATCCTAAAAATTTATTTACTCGTTCACTTGCTCGGATTGACGAGCGCCTGATATGTCAGCGCACGCGACAAATTTTCCACATCCGGTGTGCCCGGTGCGAGGAGCCAACGCTGGACGATGCCGACAAAGACGACATCGTTGGTCGGATCGATCCAGAACCATGTGCCGGCGACGCCGTCCCAGAGAAACGAGCCCTTACCGGCGGTACTGCCAAGTCTCGGCGGATCTTCCAGAATCGCGAAATCATAGCCAAAGCCCAAGCCTGGCTGCATTTGATATAGCCCGATGCCGAATTTTCTCGCGTTCTTGACCTCATCGGATACGTGATTCGTGCGCATGAGCTCGATCGAACTTGGCGCGACGAGACGCACACCGTTCAACTCCCCGCCGTTCAATACCATCTGCGCAAAGCGCAGATAATCGCCGGCGGTGGAATACAGCCCGCCGCCGCCCGAAGGCATTCCCGGCGGCTGGCTGATTCCCGGATCCCTGGGCATGGCCGCCGCAGCCGCCGCGTCGCCTTGATAAATGGTCGCGACGCGATCGAGCTTGTCGGCGGGGACATAGAAACCCGTGTCTTTCATCCCTAAGGGCAGGAAAATCCTCTCACGCAGATAATCCGCGAAGGGCTTGCCAGACAATTTTTCCACCAGATAGCCCTGAATATCGACCGACACGCTATAGACCCACCCTTCTCCGGGCTGGTAGAGCAGAGGCAGTTTCGAGACGCGCTCGATGAATTCTTGCAAGGTCGGCGCACCGAGGAGCTGCGCCTCCTGATACATTTTGTCGACCGGCGTCGAGCCGAATACGCCATAGGTGAACCCCGCGCTATGCGACATCAGTTCGCCCATGGTCGGTGCGTGCCCGGGCTTGTCGAGCGTGGGTTTGCCGTCCTTGTCGATGCCTGAATACACTTTGAGGTCGCGGAATTCCGGAATGTAACGCGCGATCGGGTCGCTCGGTTTCCACTTTCCCTCCTCGTACAACATCATCATGGCGATGCCGGTGATCGGCTTCGTCATCGAATAGATGCGCACGATCGTGTCCTTCTGCATCGGTTTCCGGCTCGCCACATCGGCATAGCCGTAGGTCTTTTCCTCCACGACCTTCCCGTGGCGCGCGAGAACCGTGACCATGCCGGCCAGCTTCTTGCTGTCAATCAGCGATTGCATCGAGCTGTCGAGTTTGGCGAGGCGTTCCGAGGAGAAACCCACCATTTCCGGCCTGGTTTCCGGAATCTCGCCGCCGGCGGCGGCCGGATGCGGATGCGTTTGCCTTGCCGCCTGCGCGCTCAGCTGGCTCGTGGCCAGCAACATCAACGACACAATCCCCAGGACACTTCGAAATCGCATAAGAATTCCTCCTGATGATGGCTGCTAGGCGGCGCGCAATGCCTCGGCAATGGGCAATCGGGCCGCGCGCAGCGCGGGAAAAAAGCCGCCAAGCAGGCCGATGATGCAAGCCCAAATAATGCCGGTAATGATCAACGTGTCGGTGACGATAAGTTGGAAAACAACTTGTGCAAACGCGGCGCCGAGCGTGCTGACGGTATGTCCATTGAAGAACATCCAGGCCAGTGAAGCGCCTATCACCCCGCCAAGCAGGGACAGAAGCAGGGATTCGATCATCACACCGAACAGCACGGGAAATGCGCCGAAACCAATGGCCCGTAACGTGGCGATTTCCAAGCCACGCGCCGCCACGGCCGAATACATGGTATTGAGTGCGCCGAACATGGCGCCGATAGCCATGATCACAGCGACCGTGGTACCGACAATGTTGATGGTCTTGGTCAGTCCCGCGGATTGCTTGGCGTAGTACTCCCGCTCGCGCACAACATCGACCTTGAGCTGCGGGTCGCTGGTCAGAGAATCCTTGAAAGCCGTGAACGCGGCGGCGCTCGTCAACAATCCCACGGCCGAGCTATACCCGGTACGCTCGATGGAAGAGCCTACCGTGTCGACATCCGCCAACAATTCTGATTCGTGCACATCGCCGTTGCTCGAAAATATACCGGTTACGGTCCAATCCGCATTACGAAGGCGCAGCACGCTGCCGACGTTGAGACCACGAAAAAGTTTGGCAGCACCGACCCCTGCGATCAACTCGCGCACCGCCGGACGAAACATCTTTCCGCTCACGATCTTCACTTCCGGACGAACCTCGATGACCTTTAGACCGACGCCCCGCATGGTCACATTGGCGTCGGTGCCGGTATCCAGCTTCGGTACGTTCACGACCGTGACCAATTCGCTCGACAGCAGCGCTTTGCCGTCGGCGTCCTTGGCCAGGCCCGGCGCATTGCCGATGGTGTCGATATCGGTACGGGTCAGATTGCTGTTCAGCTCAGCATCGGACCCGCCGCGCAGGATGATCACGCGGTCGTCGCGGCCGCTGTCCGCCAAGGTATGCTTAAAACCTGCGCCCATCGCCAGCACCGACACCAGTACGGCTACCACACCGGCAATGCCGATGACGATGACGCTGGAAGCGCCCAGGCGTTGCGGCACCGTTTGCAGACTCATCGAGATGACGGCGATCAGCTGCTTGAGCACGTGGATTCCTCTATGACGGCGGCCGTGCGGAGGTGCGCGCTCAATGCAAACCCGACAGCGCATCGACGATGTTGAGCCGCATCGCGCGCAACGCCGGCGGGAAGCCGACGATCAGCGCGAGCAGCACTGCGGCACCCAATCCGGGAATGAGTGCCACCGGGTCAAGTTGCACGCCCTGCAGTGCCTGGCCGATGATCGGCAGGGTTGCGTAACTCAATCCGAGGCCAATGACGGCCGCGAACAGACACAGCAAAAGAGACTCGGCAATCACCAAGGCAAGTACTTTGCCGTCGGTGAAGCCCAGTGTCTTCAGCACGGCAAGTTCCGGGATGCGTTCGCGCACCGACTGCATCATCGTGTTGCCCGTCAAAAACAGCAAAGTGAAAAATACCGCGCCCAGAATGGCCCGCAGCACGAAGCCGATGTCGCCGATTTGCTTTATGAAGGTCATGGCGAAGTCGTTGGCCGGTTGCGTCTTGGTCTCGTTCGGCGAATTCGCAAACAAAGCGTCAATTTTGCCGGCAATCGCCGCGGCATTCGCGGGATTGTCGATCCGCTCCTCGACCCAACCCACCGTGCCTTTGCCGAAGCTGCGTCCCTCGTCGAACAGATCGTAGTGAAAAAACACGGTGTACGCTTGAGCGTTGGCCTGTGTGGAATCCTTCACATCGAAAGTTCCTACGATGTCAAAGGTCCAGTCGAGCGAGCCGTTCTTTTGCGTCCAGATGGTCGAGTGAACGGGCAGCTTTTCCCCCACTTTCCAGCCAAATTTCTTCATCAGCGCCACGTTCACCAGTGCGCCGCTGCGGGTGCTGCGATAGTTTTTCATCTGCTCGTCGCTGACGATGAATTCGTCCTTGTGCACGTTGAAATAGCTTTCCGTGTCGATGGGAAGCGCGAACACGAAATTCTTCGACTCCTGATAATACGCGCCAAGCCAGGTCAGCCAGGTCGCGTCCGTGACTCCCGGCACCGAGCGGATTTCCTGCAGATCCGCGAAAGGCAGCGGCAGCGTGATC
>Ga0210407_10002525_pt1 | contig 15648 bp, 12 predicted proteins | sample IncBWC27MmetaG_FD_150860 | JGI IMG/M metagenome (GOLD analysis project Ga0210407, IMG submission 150860) | Forest soil microbial communities from Barre Woods Harvard Forest LTER site, Petersham, Massachusetts, United States - Inc-BW-C-27-M | ecosystem: Environmental > Terrestrial > Soil >...
AAAATGCAGGCGCAATCGCCCAATGCACGCGGAAGGCGTAGATCATCACAAAAACGATGCCAACCACCGAAATAAAAAGCACGTTGATGGCGGCGGTAATAAACCGCTCTACGTCGCTACGAACTTTTTGTAACTTGCCCAGAGTCTCACCGCTGCGCTGGTCTTCGAACACCTGATAGGGCAAGTCCAGAGAATGCCGGATCCCGTCCGAGTACATCTTCGCGCCCAGGCGCTGCACAATGACGTTCACGAAATAGTCCTGAAAATTCTTAGCCACGCGCGAGACGAATGCCACTCCCACCGCCGCCAGCAGCAAAAGTCCCGCCCCGCGGATGAATTGCCCTTGCGTGTATTGGTGATACTTCGTGGCGTAGCTGTCGATTACGTGCCGAAAAATCAGCGGGTCGAGAAGGGAAAAGATTTGATTGGTCGCGGCCAGTAAAAGAGCGGCCAGAAACAGTTTCCAGTACTGCCTGGAATAGCGGTAAAGAAGATTCATAGGCGTCGCCGCGAGCAGTACGCGAGCACTGCCTTTTAGATGGTTTGCCAGGATGGTTCGATTCAGGAAGCCCACGTCGCCGCGGCTGACGGACGAGGCGGTCTCTCCACAATTTTCATCGCTCCGCTCAAGCCGATCCGGTGTTAGCCAACGCTTCCACCGCTTCCCACGTCGTGCCAAAAGTGACGAAGAACTCGTTCACCTTCGTGATTTCCATAACCTTGCGCACCCGCGGCTTCAGCCCCGTTAGCACCAGACATCGTCCCGTTTTCTGGTGCGATACGCAGGCCGCGACCAGCGATCCCAATCCCACTGAATCTATGTAAGGGACATCCGACAAGTCGAGAATCATCGTCTCGGCGTTCTCATGGTGCACCGCGCGATCGAATTGCGGCGCGGTTTCTATCGTAATCGGCCCGCGCAGCAAAAGAATCCGCTGATCGTCCGCCACTCCTTCATAGCGCTCGACGGTTAGTTCCTGCAATCCCATGGCAGCCGATTGTAGGACACCCGGCCCTGTCTGTCACCTCCCACAAATGCAGCCTCTCCTCCACTCCCCGCGCCCAGCGCCTTTACTGCGGTTTCTTATCCTCCCCGTGATTCTCATATATCGAGTACTGCCCGCCCGGACGCTTCAGCTTCACCGTGATTTCCATTTCCGCCTTGTTGATCTCATAGTCCTCCCCAAAAGTCTGGAAATGCGGCGCCAGCACTTGTACCCGCAGCGGACCATACGGAATCCCGTCAATGTTCGTCCGCCCCTCTGCGTCCGTCTTCAGTTCCATCTCTCCCTTGGCCTGCTTTCCTTTGCGTTTCACCGGATGCAGTACCACCTCCGCATTCCTCACCGGCTTGCCGTCGGAGTCGCGTACCACCACGAACCGCAACGCCGACATCGGCCCCTCGTCATCCTGAGCCCGCGCCGACCCAATCATACCCAACGCGAGCACGATCACTGTCGCCATCACCAGCGAAACATTTCTTTTCATATGTAATCTCAGTCGAACCTTCGCCATTTCGCGTCTCATCACTGCGGCTTCTGCTCCGCCGGTTTCTTGTCCTCAGCTTTCTTCGCGTCCCCGTGATTCTCATATATCGAGTACTGTCCCCCCGGACGTTTCAGTTTCACTGTAATCTCCGTTTCCGCCCTTTCGATCTTGTAGTCTTCGCCGAAAGTCTGGAAGCCCGGCGCCAGCACCTGCACCCGCAGCGGACCATACGGAATCCCGTCAATGTTCGCCCGCCCCTCCCCGTCCGTCTTCCACTCCAACCCTCCCCGCGCTTGCTTGCCCTTGCGATTCACGGGATGCAGCACCACCGCCGCATTCCTCACCGGCTTGCCGTTATAGTCGCGCACCACAACAAATCGCAAATCCGACATCGGCCCATCATCATCCTGAGCCACCGCCAACCCAATCATGCCCACCCCAAGCACGATCATCACCGCACTCACGATCAAAAGCCTTGTCTTCATAGTCGTCCATTCTAGAACTCATCTAGTGAACAAGCCACTGAGCATTACGGGCCGAACATTTTTGACTTGAGGAAAAGCTGTTCTTCTATTTACTCTATGCACCACGGGTTGGTGGCCCTCATGGCAACAGGATCGACCACAAGTCCACAGCGCCATCTCGGCGCCACACAGCGGCAGGATGCATGGTGGCTGGAGTTGTTGCCCGTCATCGCCCTGCTCGGTGCCTTCGGACTCTATGCGACTGCGCGTGCCTTCGAAGGGGCATATTACGAATGGGGGCCGTACATTTCCCCGTTTTATTCTCCTCTCATTGACCCCCATCATCATTGGTGGCCGCTCTCTCCGGCGCTGCTGATCCTGGTATTCCCTTTGGGATTCCGCGTCACCTGCTACTACTACCGCAAGGCTTACTATCGAGCTTTTTTCCTCGATCCACCCGCCTGTGCAGTCAGTGAGCGCAAGCACCGCTACCGGGGTGAAACTGCATTCCCGTTTATTCTGCAGAATCTCCATCGTTATTTTCTGTATGCGGGCTTCATCCTCTTGTTCTTTCTCTGGCGCGACGCATTTCGCGCTTTCTTTTTTGACGGGCGCTTCGGCATCGGAGCGGGCACCCTCGTGCTGCTTCTCAACGTCATCCTTCTGACTGTGTATGCCCTCTCCTGCCACTCGCTTCGCCACCTCGCCGGAGGAAAGCTCGACTGCTTTTCCTGTACCGCCTTCGGGCGTCAGCGCTACACGGCATGGCGGTGGCTGGGCGTTCTCAACGAGCGCCACATGCTCTATGCCTGGATCAGCCTCATCACGGTCGGCCTCACCGACCTTTACATCCGGATGGTTGCCAGCGGCGCGATAACCGACCTGAGACTCTTGTGACGGCAGAATACGAAACTCACGACCACGATGTATTGATCATCGGCGCCGGCGGTGCAGGTCTGCGGGCGGCCCTCGGAGCCCTGGCGCAAGGCGCGAACGTCGGAGTGGTTTGCAAATCGCTCCTCGGCAAAGCGCACACCGTCATGGCGGAGGGTGGAATCGCCGCGGCGATGGCCAACGTCGACTCCGCCGACGACTGGCGCACTCATTTTCGCGACACCATGCGCGGCGGCAAGCTGCTCAACAACTGGCGCATGGCGCAAATCCACGCCAAGGAAGCTCCCGAACGCGTGCGCGAGCTCGAACAGTGGGGAGCGCTTTTCGATCGCACCCCAGACGGACAGATCCTGCAGCGTGCCTTCGGCGGCCACACCTTCCGCCGGCTCTGTCATGTGGGCGACCGCACCGGCCTGGAAATGATCCGCACTCTGCAAGACCGCGGCGTGCAGTTGGGGATCGACGTCTACATGGAGTGCACGATCAGCCGTTTGCTAAAAGATGGAGATCGCATTGCCGGCGCATTCGGCTACTGGCGCGAACAGGGCCGATTCGTCGTCTTTCGAGCCAAGTCGATCGTCATGGCCACCGGCGGCATTGGCAAGGCATGGAAAATCACTTCCAATTCCTGGGAGTACACCGGCGACGGAATGGCGCTCGCCTACGACGCCGGGGCCGAGCTGATGGATATGGAATTCGTGCAATTCCACCCCACTGGCATGGTGTGGCCTCCGGGAGTACAAGGCATTCTCGTCACCGAGGCGGTCCGCGGCGAAGGAGGAATTCTCCGCAACAAATTAGGCGAGCGTTTCATGGAGAAATACGATCCGAAGCGAATGGAGCTCTCAACCCGCGATGTAGTGGCGCGCTCAATCTACACCGAGGTTCGCGAGGGTCGCGGCACCGAACACGGCGGAGCTTATCTCGATATCTCGCAAAAGCCCGCCGACTATGTAAAGAAAAAGTTGCCCAGCATGTATCACCAGTTCAAGGAACTCGCCGACGTAGACATCACCAAGGGGCCCATGGAGGTCGGACCAACCTGCCACTACATGATGGGAGGCATTCGCGTCGACGCCGAAACCGCAAGATCATCCGTGCCCGGACTCTTTGCCGCGGGTGAAGCTGCCGCCGGACTGCATGGCGCAAACCGACTCGGCGGCAATTCTCTTTCGGATCTGCTAGTCTTCGGCCGCCGTGCCGGTTTGGCCGCCGCCGACCACGCAAAAACCGTCCAGACTACATCGATCGATTCCGCTCAGGTCGAAGAGGCCGCGCGAGAGATGCTGGCTCCCTTCGAGCGCAAGGCTGGTGAGAGTCCGTACGCGATCCATAGCGATCTACAGGAAACCATGCAGAATCTGGTCGGCATCTTCCGTAACAAAGAAGACTTGATTCGTGCATTAGAGGAGCTGGAGAAACTGAAGCAGCGCGTTGAACGCGTGAGCGTCGAAGGTTCGCGATTATTCAATCCAGGCTGGCACCTCGCCCAGGACTTGAAAGCAATGCTGACGGTTTCCGAGGCCGTGACGCGCAGCGCTCTTGCGCGCGAAGAAAGCCGCGGAGCTCACAGCCGGATTGATCACTCTGGCCTAGATCCAAACTGGGGAACGAAAAATAATGTAATCGCTCGCGAGGGTAGCGCAATGGCGCTTCGCCAATCACCAGTACCCGAGATGCCCAGCGAATTGAAGCAACTAGTTGCGGAAGAAAGATAGAAGTTGTAGCGCCGCCGTCCCGGCGGCTGTCCGGCGGGCGTCTCGCCCGCCGCGCCGAGGGCAAGACGCCCTCGGGACAGCCGGCAAGATGCCGGCGCTACGACAGAAATTAGCGGAGGCGTGATGGCAGAAGCAATCTTTGAGGTGTTCCGCGGAGACCGCGAAGGTGGACAGCCCGCCACGTACCGCGTCCCCATTGCCCCCGGCATGGTCGTGCTCGACGCGCTCCACCACATCCAGGCGCACCAGGCGCCCGATCTGGCAGTGCGCTGGAATTGCAAGGCCGGCAAGTGCGGCTCCTGCTCGGCCGAGGTCAATGGCCGTCCGCGACTTACCTGCAAAACTCGAATGGATGCCCTGCCCCTGGACAAACCCATCACGGTTCAGCCGATGAAGTCATTCCCCGTAATCAAAGATCTAGTGACTGATGTCTCCTGGAATTACCGCGTGAACAAGAAAATCCCGCCCTTCGAGCCCCGCCCCGGCACCGATTGGAAAATGTACCAGGAGGATTTGGATCGGGTACAGGAGTTTCGTAAGTGCATCGAATGCTTCTTATGCCAGAATGTTTGCCACGTTCTCCGCGATCACGAGCAGATGGAACAGTTCGGCGGTCCAAGGTTTTTCGTTCGGGTCGCGGCGCTCGAAATGCATCCTCTCGACGCGAAATCTCGCACGCGCATGCTGAAGGATGAGCTCGGTATCGGCCTCTGCAATATCACCAAGTGCTGCACCGAAGTTTGCCCCGAAGAGATCCACATCACCGACAATGCGATCATTCCACTGAAGGAGCGCGTGGTGGACGAATTCTATGATCCCGTCCTCATGCTGGTTCGGAAAATTCGAGGAATCAAATCAGAGTAGGAACGAAATCAGAATCGGCTGGTGGTAACGGAGGTTCTCAGGAGTTCAAACTCATGGAGTTCTTATGGAGTTCAAATTAAAGACCATCTCGAAAGCCGGTATTCCCGAAGCCATCTCAAAGGCCGAGCTCTACCGTTCACTCAATGAACCGGAAGAGGCGGAATCGATCTGCCGCGACATCCTGGCCGTCGAGCCCGAACATCAACTTGCGCTCCGCCTGCTCGGCCTCGCCATCACCGACCAGTTCTCCGGAGACGCGGACGATCGTCACGCCGAAGCGGAACAACTTTTTCAGAGACTCGCCGAGCACTACGAACGGCTTTATTACACCGGCCTTTTGCATGAACGGCGAGCCAAGGCACAGATGCGCGTGGGCCGCTCGCCCCATACCCTCGCCCCGCTCTTCGGGGAGGCAATGCGCTGCTTCGCCGAAGCCGAAAAGATTCGCCCCCCTGACAATGACGACGCTCTTCTTCGCTGGAACCGGTGCGCCCGCCTGCTCCAAGGTCATCCCGGCTTTCACGAAGAAAAAGAGTCCGACGCCTTCGACGCCTTCGATAGCTCGCCAGTCTGAAGCGACTTCTCTGGACCTTGTCTGAAAGAAGTGACGCCCTCCCATTGGTCGAGACCCGTCGTTCTGTAACCATCGTTCTGGCCTCGCTTGGCTAATTCCCTTCGGCCTCGGCTCACGCGGGAATCAATCGAATCTTATGCACAAACGCCAGCGCGACAACGCACACGGTGTAAGTTTTTCCATACAGGCAACGGATGGACCTTCCTACAGGAGCCTCACAAGTGCTTCAAAATCTTGGGCATGGAAGCAGTCATCTGCGCAGAGTCTGCCCTGCGTCTCGGCAACTTACTTGCCCTCTAGTTGAGCATGATGACAAACGACGCTGATCGCAACCGCATTCGCGAATTGTGCGCTCTGATCGCCGTGGAACAGGATCGCCACAAGCTCCTATGGCTGATCGAGAAGCTAAGCCTCATCCTTGGCGAGAAAGACAACCACGTTAAAGTCAAGCAGCTTGGCGATTGAAAAGGAGCTGTTTGCTTTGCGGAATTCCATCCGCCGTCATGCATCCGCCGTCATGAACGCGCGCTTTGCCGCGGACGTAGTTTGCGGGCAGCTAGTTGTCTTAGGCGGTTCGTGTGCTCCCGAAGAGCTTCTCTGAGTCGTTGCATGACTTCGTTAGAATCCGCGGAGTCAGGCGCGGCCAGAGCTTTGGCACACAATTCGCGGATTCGATCTTCCAGACGACGAGATGGCACCAGTATCCAACGTCCCAAGCGATAGGAGTATGCAAGAGTCGCACATCGGGATGGCTTGTTCGATACAGCATTCAATGTAGGCGCGAACCGTGACAAAACTGTTCCGGCTGGGTCGTGTGTGGTGGCGGTGCCCTGCCCCGCTAGGCCGGGCAGAGCGCCGTCACCACCTGAGTGTCCACGTCTTGCGGCACTTTAGCCCTGGTTCCTGGCTTACTGCATCCCCCGAACTACATATACCTGCGACAGCACCTGCGTGTAGCGATAGGCATACGCGCCCCCGCTACCGGACAAATAAGACCCGCCCATGCTCAAGGCGCCGACCGCCAACCCCTCCCCGAAGGGTTTCCATAACTCCATTTTCCCCGTAACTGTATTCACTCGGTAGACCGTCCCCGTCTTCCCGCGCTGCCGTCTAGTGACGGCATACACCGATTCCCCATCTGGAGACCAACCGCTCACACGATAGTTCGAGTCCAGCCCCGGGATCAGACGCAAGCCGCTCCCATCCAGTGGCCAAATTCCCCATTTGCCATCCGGCCCCAGTACCGCCGTGCTCCGGCCGTCCGGGGACGGCTCTACACCGCCCACGCCCTCGGGCGTGACTGGCCTCGAATTGCCATTGCTCAACGCAATCAAGTAGTCGCGCGCACCGTGGCCGGACTCAACTCCGAAGGCCAGCAACTCCTTACCACCGGGCAACCATCGAACCCTCTGGTAGCTCACATTGTCGTGCGTCAACTGTCTGGCCCCGCCCGCTCCCGTCGGCACCAGGCTGAGCGCTCCGCCGTTCGCCGGCTGCGTAATCACCCACTTGCCATCGGGAGAGATCGCTAAGCCGGATCCCTCGCCAATCCGCACCGGAGGCGACCCGTCTGTGTCCCGTAGAAACACGGTGTAATTCGGCCCGCCACCATCGCCGACCTCGTCGAATAAGACCTTCCGGCCATCCGGCGTCATATCGCTCAGTACCGACCAGCCGAACCACCCCAGTTCGCGCTCCTCTTTTCCGCCCGGAGGCATTCCACGGATCCCGATATGCCGCCGATGCGTCACCGTCAGCGCCACTCCGTTTCGCAAGTCTTCCAGCCACATTCCTCCCGGCACATTGGTGATGGTTCGGAGCTTGCCCGATAGCGTTACGCCCCGCGGGTTCCCGGCGCTCCCGTTGTACGCGGCCGTAAACCAGATTTCATCTCCCGCCGGCGACCAGACGACCCCCTGCACGGTGATCCAGCCCGAGGAAAGTATCTTCTCCTTGCTATTCCCATCCGACCCAATCACCGCGATCACACCCTGGTCGTCGCCAATCGCGTTTTGATGATCGGCAAATGCTATCCACTTCCCGTCCGGCGATATCTTCGGATGGCTGATCCAGTTAGCACCGTCGAACAGCACCTTCCCTATCGGATACTCCAAAATCCAGTGGCCGTTTTCGGGCACATAACGGACTACGGCCATCTTCTCCCCGTCCGCCGCCCAGTCCGCGTCCTGCACATTGTCCAGCACTTCTCGCGGCGCTCCTCCGCTCATGGGAATCCGCGCCAGCGTTCCCGCCTGCGCAAACCCGCCGAGGCTCACCGTATTGAGACGCACTGCCAGCTCTCCGCTCTTCGATATCGACAGCAGCTCGGCGTCCTTCACTCCCAGTTCGCGCGCGCCAGGGTCATCCGCGCGCCCCATATACAACTGGTTTTCGCCTCCGTCCCACGAAGCGCTATACACGATACTGCCATCCGGCGTGAATCGCGCATTCCCGATTGAACCCGTACGAAACGTGATCGGTTGGTACTCCGGCAGGGGCACGCGCCCGCTGCCTCGGCCCCACCACCACCCCATCCCCATCATCACCGCCGCCAGCCCCAGCGCCCCGGCCAGTCCAAACAGTTGGTTGCGCGACGCAACTTCTTTTCTCTGCGCGGTCGTTTTCTCTGAGATCGTTTCTGAGATCGCCGCCTCTGCAATCGCCGACTGCGCGCCCGTTTTTCCCACCGCCACACTTACAGCCGAACTATCCGTCAGCGCTTCGAGATTGAACGCCAGATCTCCCGCCGACTGAAAACGCTGTGCCGGATTCTTCTCCAGACAATGCCGCACCATCCGTTCCAATGCCGGAGGAACATTCCGCGCCGTTTCCGAAAGCTCGGTCGGCTCTTCTTTCAGAATCGCGCTCATCGTATCGGCCGAAGTTTCTCCTCGAAACGCCTGCTGGCCCGAAAGCATCTCGTACAGAATCGACCCAAACGAAAAAATGTCCGACCGATGGTCCGCCGCTTTTCCCCGTACCTGCTCCGGCGACATATACCCCACCGTCCCCATGATCTGCCCCGGCTCGGTATTCACCTGCACTGTCGGCGCTTCCGCACCCGCGCCCGTTTCCGGCCGCTTCAGTTTCGCCAAACCGAAGTCGAGAATCTTCACTCGATCGTCATGAGTCAAAAATAAATTTTCCGGTTTCAGGTCGCGATGCACGATTCCCCTGTCGTGCGCCGCTGCCAATCCCCGCGCCACCTGCAGCGCGTAGTCAATCGCTTTCCGGCTCGAAAGTGGTCCGCTCCTGATCCGCTCCCGCAAAGTTTGCCCTTCGAGCAATTCGGAAACAATATAAGGAGCTCCGCGTTCCTCCCCAATATCGAAAATCGAAAGAATGTTCGGATGATTCAGCGCAGCCGCCGCGCGAGCTTCCTGCACGAACCGTTGCAGCCGCTCCGCATCCGCCGAGTAGGAAGTTGGCAGAACCTTGATGGCCACAATGCGATCAAGCCGCGCATCACGAGCCCGATACACCTCGCCCATTCCGCCAGCACCTATTAAGGACTGGATGTCGTAGGGGCCGAGTTTTGTGCCTGAAGTGAGTGCCATCTGAAGCTGTGGATTATATCGGACTCGATGGTGAGCCGTTGCGGCGCGAAACCGGGGGTAAGCGTTCCTGCGGACCGCGTTTCAGTGCTATAGTTCCTACCCGGAAGAGGTTGCCGACACCTTTAGTGTGGGGAAGAGGTTTCGGCTGGGAGGTAAAAATGGGAAGCAGGCGATTTTTGGGTTTCATGGGCAAGGTTCTAACCATTTCCGCAGCGCTGGCAATCCTCGCGAGCGCCGCCTGGGCCGCAGTTCCCCAGATCATTTACAACTTCACCGGAAATACCGATGGCGAGTACCTCGACTCTGATCTGGTAATCGACGCCGCGGGCAATCTCTATGGTACGTCCGTGCAAGGCGGAGATTTCGGCTCGGGCACGGTTTTTCAGCTGAAGCCCTCCGGAAGCGGCTGGACTCACACCGTGCTCTACAGCTTCACCGGTGGCGCCGACGGAGGGGAACCTTACAAGGGTGTCACCGTTGACAGCCAGGGCAACCTCTACGGCACGGCCGTTACCGGAGGCGGTGGATCTTGTGAGGGCGGTTGCGGCGTCGCTTACAAGTTGACTAACTCCGGCGGAGTCTGGACCCAGACCGTAATTCACACTTTCACCGGCGGCAATGACGGATCCGGACCGGGAACCGGCCTGACCCTTGGCCGATACGGCACTCTCTACGGCATGACGCCGACCGGCGGAGCGAACGGTCAGGGCGTCCTCTTCTTGCTGAAACCGACGCCGAACGGCGCCTGGAACCTGAAAGTGATCCATGCCTTCACCGGCGGGACCGATGGCGCAGGCGGCTCGGCTGGCCGCTTGCTTCGTTACAAAGGGAGCCTCTACGGCGTCACCACAACGGGCGGCGCAAATGCAAAAGGCGTTGCCTTCAGGCTTACCCACTCCATAGGAGGCTGGCAGTTCACGACACTTTACGCGTTCCAGGGTCAGCCCGACGCTGGATTTCCCTACGGCGCTTTGACTCCGGACGGCCAGGGCAATCTCTATGGCACAACCTACTACGATGGAGCAAATAATCTTGGCTCCGTGTATCGACTCGCCCCCCAACCCGACGGCACATGGAAAGAAAGTGTGCTCTACAGCTTCCAGGGCGGACAAGACGGAAGCGGTTCCATCAGCAACGTCGTCTTTGCCAGGACTGGAGCTATGTATGGCACCACTAGTGCGGGTGGAGCGAGTTGTGATTGCGGCGTCATTTTCAAACTGACTCCCGGCCGTAACGGAACGTGGAGAGAGTATGTGACCTATCGCTTCAAAGGCGCTCCCGACGGAGGGTTTGCGTACAACGGAATGGTGGGTGATTCGGCCGGCAACTTCTACGGCACAACCGTCCACGGCGGACCCACGGACGACGGCACAATTTACAAGTTCACGCCATAACAGCTTGCCGAAAAACTCGTGTAGGAGGGGTGGCCCGCTCCTTGCAGCTTCATCGCAAGGGGCGGGTGATGGCAGCGCTCCCGCCTCTTCGTCTTAACCGCATCTTGACCACGTCGGAATTCACCGGAACTCTCCCCATCTGCTCGAGCGCCCACGCAAGAGAAACATTCTGCATAGGGCTTAAAGTGAAATGATTTTGCCTATCTTGGCAAGAGACTCACCGTTCTAATCTATCTTCACTGAGCAACATACTTGAAAGACCTTATGGACCGCTGTCAGCCCCTTCTGTCATTGTCGGGCAAGGATGAATTTTGACTTTGATTCACAAACGCGCCGCAAACTCGGTTATCAACTTATAGAAGTGGTAGACAGGTTTTTCGCTTCTCTGGCCGATCGTCCAGTTCAACCCGCCGCCGAGGACCGGATTTATCCTCCCCGTCTTAGCCGGCTCCCCGAGACCGGGGAAGACCCTGCTCAGGTTCTCGAGCAGGTCTGCGGTGAACTGGTCGACAACGGGTTCCACGTTCCCAGCGCACACTATCTTGGAATGATGAATCCCACGCCGACCTACATGGCGTTCCTCGCCGAATCCCTCGTCGCCGCGCTCAATCCTCAACTCGCCAGTCTGGACCGGTCGCAGACAGCTTCAAGAATCGAGGCGGAAACCGTTCGCTGGGTTGGGGAGCTGGTGGGATGGCAAAACGCGCCCAGTGGAACTTTCACAACCGGCGGCAATGAAGCGAACCTCAGCGCCTTGGCCATGGCGCTTTCCGCGCATTTCCCGGACATAATCGAAAATGGCGTCGCTTCGATAGGCGCTCAGCCAGTCTTCTATGCCTCGATGGAAGCTCACCATTCCTTAGACAAGTCGGCGGGCATGCTTGGCCTTGGGCGGAAAGCCCTGCGTCGAATTCCCGTAAACGAACGCTTGCAGCTCGACGTGCAACAACTCGAGGCCGCCATCAAAGAGGATCTGGAATCCGGCAAGAAACCATTTTGCATCGTAGCTACCGCCGGAACCACCAGCTCGGGCGCGATCGACGACATCCTGCGGAGTCATGAAATTTGTCGCCGCTACAACCTCTGGCTCCACGTTGACGGCGCGTATGGCGCTGCCGTTCTTTTCTCGAACCGGCACCGGGACTTGGTTCGCGGAATTGAGCAAGCCGATTCGGTTACTTTCGATCCGCATAAGTGGTTGGCCATGCCCTTTGCGGCAGGCCTCCTCCTGACACGGCATCCTGAAGTATTAGAGCGGACGTTCTCGGTTACCTGTCCTTACCTGCAAAAAGCGCCTGCCGGGACGTTACCCGATAACCGCAACATCAGCGCCCAGTGGTCGCGCCGAATGAACTCGCTCAAGCTCTGGATGACGCTGCGGGTTCATGGCCGACGAGCTTATGAGCGGCTGATCGACCGGCAGATGAGGCTGGCGCAAAGTTTCGCCAGGTGGGTAGCGAATTCAGAGTACTTTGAGCTGGCTGCTCCCCAGGTTTTGCCGATCCTGAATTTGCGCGTGCGAGCCAAGGGTATAAGCCCACAGAAGCTCGACGCGTTGCATGCCTCGATCATTGAAGAAGTCAACCGCGAGGGCCAGCGCTGGATTTCCGCAGCCACGGTGAATGGACAAAGTGTGATCCCACCAATGGTGATCAGCTATCTGACCGAGGAGCGCCACATCAAGGACTTACAAGCGTCGCTTGTAGCGGCCTGCAGCAGCCTGGGACTGGAAAGCTCGTGTGGGGACGGGCGCCCTCGCCCGCCCAAGCCGAGCGAAGCTCGGCAGCGCCCTTTGCCGGCAACAGCGCTAAGCCCGGACCATGCTCCGCAAGGCCGGCTGGTTATGGATAATCAGCATCGACCCCTTCAATTCCGCCGTATCGCTTCGGCGGAACTCGGAGAGCAGGCGGGTGATGGTTTCGCGGCTGGTGCCGACCAATTGTGAGATTTCCTCATGCGTCATCGCCAGCCGGACGCGCACCGTTCCGTTGCTGACCTCGCCATCGGCCGCGCTTTCAAGCAGGAATCTGGCAAACCTCTCCGAGACCGAGTGTGACAACCCGATCGTGCGCGCTACACCGTACGCATCCGAACAGTCTCGAGCCAGATGCTGAGTAGCATGAAGAGCGGCGTCAGCGTGCCCGTTGAGAAAACGCAGAATGTCGTCCCGCCCTACGTAATCCAGCTGGCAGGGCTGCATGGTTTCGACCGTCAACTCGTAGCGTCCGCCGGTAACCACCGCGTGCAAGCCCAGAATTTCACCCGGCTCCGCGATTCGGATAATCAAAGTTTTGCCTTCGCGCGAGGTGGTCGAGAGCTTGGCGCGTCCCTGGCAGAGAATAAAAATTCCGCAAGGACGCTGTCCCTCAACAAGAACCACCGCATGTTCCGGAAAAACCGCGGCATGTTTTATTTTGTTAAACGCCTCAATCGATTCCTGGGAGAGGTTACAGAAAAAATTGCGGGAACGCAGGTGGCATTTAAGACAGCTTTCAACGCACTTCAAGCCCGACACACTCATTGGCGCTCCTCCATCATCCACAAAAACACGTTTGCGCCGGTCTTGGCGGGAAACGATAGACCAGTAGCAAATATTCAAGTCTCGCATCTCGTCAGACGCCCCTTGCGGAAGATGATGACAGAGAGTTTGCACGCCGGCCGCCGTTCCATTTTGGGTCTGAAACTCAATGCTTGCAGCATTGGTCTAGTCCGCAGCGGCCAAGACTAGCCGCCGGGCTGGCGACGCTGCCGTCAGTTGGGCGCATTGGCAGTGGGGATATCAAGCAAAATCCCAAAGCGGGACATGGCCGTGACGGTGCACACAGCTTCCCTCTTATCGACGGCCGCCCGCTAGTTGTGCCAGCTAAGGGTGCATCTGAACACTCCCAGAGTACTGCGCTGAGCAGCCGCCATTAATCGTAAACTGGCCGTTTGCTCGAAAACTTGGCGTGCCAACTGGAAGCCTCGTCGCAGTTATGCTTGAGCCGTTGTTGCCAGTCGGGGGATTGCAATATTCTGTGCCGCAGTAACTGCCGGACGCGAAAGTACCAGAGGAGTCATACAACGTCCAGTTGTACTGCCCGCCCGCAGGATCGCCGGGTTCGACCAGGAAAAACCACTGCAGGGAATTTGGCGCTGATTGGTATCCAAAGAAATTGTATTGCCCCTCGGTCGTTCCGCAGAACGCCGTTCCTGACAAGGTCCATGCCCATCCCCCCGACACTACGAGAGTAACCGTTGCTTTGTGCATGAGCGCTCCGCTCGTGCCGGTGATCGTGAGTGTATAGGTGCCCTTGGGCGTTGAGTTGGAAGTGCTGATATTCAGGGTGGACGAGCCCGACCCGCCGCTAATCGAAGTGGGGTTGAACGTGCCTGTTGCGCCTGTCGGCAGGCCGGCGACGCTGAGTGCCACGGTGCCGGTGAACCCCTTCAAGGGCGAAACCGTCGCCGTGAAACTTGTGCCGCTACCCTGAAAAACAGATTGAGAACTCGGCGTGACCGAGAGTGTAAAATCTGGACCCGTCGTGCAGGTCTCGAACTTGAACGAACCGATGTTCGTATGCCAGTTGTAGCTGCCGGTGACCTGTTCGTACTGAGCTACATACCAGAATGTACAGTCGTCGCTCGGATCAACCTGCAGAGCGCTGTAGTCGCCCCAACGGGAAAGGCCGCCGACTTGCGATCCAGCACCTTCGATGATGCTTATCTCACTCTCCAAGGAGCCTGCCGGATCGCTGGGAACCCGGCCGGCAAAACGAATCGCGGGATGGATGCTGCTGCTGGAAGCGCTATAGCCGATGGCGATATCGGCGTTCTGGTCTTCCGCCGCACTGGCCATCCAACGATACGTGGAATCCGGGGCGTAGGTCCCTTGCTGATTGAGAGTCACCGCGCCCGCTGGGTCATAGAGTTCATACCAGCGAACACCCACTTGACTGCCACTTACTACCACGGAATCGTTCACCACAGCCCGGTCATGATCGGCGAAGTGCCTGACGGCAAAGCGGTACATCGTGAGATCTCCGAGAGCGTCGAGCTGTTGCGTGGTCCCGGACTGCGGAACGCAACTGCTGTGGCATGCTTCGCTATAGCTGGCGACAGTGATGGCGGTGGGCGATGAGAGAGTAGCCGTGCCAGCCGCGAAGTTCAGCGTGAGTTTGCGCAGGTACAACTGGTTTGAGGCATGGGGATGGATGAAAAGCCCGGGCGTACCGTTGGGTGGAGGGGTGGGACCATCCATATCGGAGGGCAGATAACTAAACTCGCTGCTGGGAGTTATCTTGCAGAGCTGCGCCGCTGTGGAGTTCCCAGCCAGCAGCTTGGTACGGTCGAAACCGCAGAGGTCCGAGCCGCTGAAGGACTGGCCGTTCGAGAAGATGTCGTAGGTTGCCAGGTACGCGCTGTTGGCGGCCGTGGCCCACGTGCTCAGTTTCGGATAATCGTTCAGATTGTTACCGAACGAGTACGCGTAGAGATAGTACGCACCTGTGGGATCGTTGCTTTTGGACACCGCAATGCACTCCCCAAAGGCGCCACTGCTGCCGATCATGCTGATCAGCCAGCGGTCGGCCGGGCGGTCGTACAGCACGATGGGATCGCCGTCTGTGCCCGCACACACGCCGCCAAGTGGAGCGAATAGAGTGAGAATACTGGTGGGACCGGCAAGACTGGAGCCGGTCTTGTTGAAAACCTGGA
>Ga0210407_10002526_pt1 | contig 15648 bp, 18 predicted proteins | sample IncBWC27MmetaG_FD_150860 | JGI IMG/M metagenome (GOLD analysis project Ga0210407, IMG submission 150860) | Forest soil microbial communities from Barre Woods Harvard Forest LTER site, Petersham, Massachusetts, United States - Inc-BW-C-27-M | ecosystem: Environmental > Terrestrial > Soil >...
CGCTTTCCTTGTGTACGTGCTGCCGCCACTACCCCGGTGCAGCGACTGGGCGTCGTCATCGCTCATCTCACCCAGCCGTAACAGCCTTCCCCGATAACGTTGTCGGGTCGGCCTGCACATCGTCCTTTTCGAGACCTGCTCAGCGTTCACTCGCGTTGCGGCCCGCACACTCGCGCGGTCACCTATACGTGACCTGCTACACCGAAGGCTTCAGCCATTTCGTTACCTCCATGACTGCTCCGGTTGCTTCCGGCTGGAGCGATCTGGCCGGGTGGGGCTTGCACCCACTGGAAAACGCCGCCTTGTCACGGCGCACACGTGAAGCGGTCATTCGGAGCGCGGCTGTTGAGGTCCTTGGGAGGAAGCCGCCATTCGCTCAGGCGATGCCGCCGGGTTCCACGTCATTCACGCTTCAGGCATCCCCGCTTTGCGCAGCCCCTCGATCATCCAATCCCAAAAGTCCGGGTAGCGTGACTCAGTCTGTGGACCGGTGATCTGAGTCTTGTGGTCATCCCACGCTGCGATCGTCCAGAACCCGACCAAATCACCTTGCCCCGAAGCATAGAGCGAAAGCGCCGCAGGCCCGCCAAGTCGGCGTCGTTGCGTCGAATCGTTAGGTGGTCAAATTGAACGCAGATCGCTATTTGTTTCATCCCGAATGCTCGACGAGCTCGACTTCAACGAACGCGAGAAATTCTTCGCCTGCGTTAATGACGTTGTGCTGCACGCCTGCCTTGCGAAAGTAGGCGACGCCTGGCTTCAATTCGGCGGTGGATTCCCCCGCGCCAGCAACGATGCGCAATATGCCGTCCGTCAGAGGCACAACCACGTAATCGTAGTCGTGGCGATGCCATCCGGTTTCGGCGCTGGCGGCGAAGCGCCGTTCGGTCACCCGCACCTCGCCGTTCTCAAACCGCGTGACCGCTTCGGCCTTGTTCACTTGGTCCCCTCCATGCAACCAGTTTTTCGCAACAATCCATGAATGGCGTCGGACCGCGACCTTTACGTGGGATCCCAGCGTCGACGGTCAAATTTTGCGATCGTCAAATCACCTATTCAACCTCGACAGCTAAAATGCCGGCGTCGACTCCTTCTTGACCCTCCGTGATGTGGACGGCTCTCACCGTGCCGCCCTCGCTGGCGCTGTGTGGCACCTCGGTCTTCATCACCTCCAGGATGAACAGCACGTCGCCAGGGACGACCTTGTCGCCCGGCTTGACCAATAGCTTCCAGACGTTGCCGGGCACCATCGTCTCAATCTTCTCGGCCATGTCGTTCCCCCCTAAACAATGCTCAATGCGCTACAGATCGCATTCAGTTTCTTGCGCAACGTCTGCGCCTCGTCGACGCTGATGGATTTGAAGCGATAGATGTCGCCCGGCTTCGACTGCCCCAGCTTCCAGAACGTCGCCGACGGCACGGTGTAGGGATTGATGAATCCACCCATGCTCGGTCCGTCGTTGACAAGGATAATGGGTGTCTGGCCGGCGAGGTTGATGGCGCCCAGCGGATAGCCCTGGTCGATGATGTTCGAAGGTTCGGCGCCGTTCTCCGGCGCCTTCTTGTAGGCCTTCTCAGTGAAGGTCCATTGCGGTCCATTGAGCCGAAAGCCGGTGCGGTCACTCTTCGACGACAGCTTCCAATCGGTCGACAGAAAGCGCTTGTGGCCGGCCTCGTCGACCCAGTCGTCGTTCGGTCCCGCCACCACTTCGATAGTCCAGATCTTGTCAGTCGCGAAGGCCGGCCGACATTCCGGCTTCGTCTTTCGCCCAGCGGTCCCGTTGCCCTTGGCGACCGGCACGACCTGGCCCTTCTGCAGGGCGCGCCCCTCCATGCCGCCAACGCCCGCCTTGTGGAAGGTCGAGCGCGAGCCCAGCCATGCTGGCGTGTCGACGCCGCCGGCGATGGCGATATAGCTGCGCGCGCCGGCCTTGGACGAGCTTAGAGCCAGCGCCTGGCCCGCCTTCACCGCGATGCTCTCCCACAACGGCGCCGGTTGGGCGTCGAGCTTCGGCTGCATGTCGGCGCCGGTGACGGCGATGACTCCGTCGCGCAGGAACTTCAGCGTCGGTCCCATGAACTGCGCTTCGAGGCCGGCGGCGCCGGCCTCGTTGCCGACCAGCAGATTGGCGATGCGGAATGACCAGCTGTCCATCGGCCCGGAGGGCGGGAAGCCCTGGTTCCAGAAGCCGATGCGCCCCGGATAGTCCTGGATTGAGGTCTCGAGACCCGGAACGACCACTTCGAACATAGCGCTTTTCTCCTAAAACCGTTCGTTCTTGTTGAGGGTCTTCACCCAGGCCTTGTAGTTGCGCACGGAGAAGCGCTGGTATTCGACGACATTGTAGACATACGTGCCGTCCTTCACCCTGGCCTCGACTTCCTCGAACTCCTGAAGACTGACCGGCACGAACTTCACGCGGTCGCCCGGCTGGAACAGGCAGATGCTCTTCTCGAACTGCGGGAAGCGCTTCTCGGTGTCCCAGATCGGCACCGGGATCCGGGCGAAAATCTGATAGCCGCCCGGCGTCGCCACAGGATAGATGGCTGTCGAGGCGCCGCCCATGCCGACCGTCCCTTGCGGCGTCCAGGTGCGCGGCGGGTTGTATTTCGGCGCCGTGATGACGCACCGCGGATCGAGCGCCATCATAAACGGCAGGCCCGGCCAAAAGCCGAGCGAGGCGACCCAATATTCGGTGCCGGAGTGCACGCGCACGAACTGATGCACGTCCTTGAGGCCGTTCAGCTCGGCGACGAACTCCGGGTCCCACTTCTTTTTGGTGATCTTGGCGCAGTAATCGTCTACCGCCGCCTTGGTCCAGGGATCGAGATAGCAGGTCGGAAAGTAAAATAGCCGGCTGTCGAGTTCGATATCATCGGAAGGGCCGAGCGAGCCGATCAACGACGTTATCTCCTTGGCCAGGTCATTGAAAGCAATCGCATCGGGATCGTAGTGGATGAGCATGGAAGCGAAGCAAGGCGCGGTTTCGATCACGGCCTTCGTCTGGCTCTTTTCGATGATGCTGGCGAGGCCCTGGGCCATGAAGTTTAGCTCCAGGTTCATCTCGTTGCCGAACTCGATCAGCATGTAGCGATCGCCGCCTGGCAAGAATCTCGGGTTCTCGTAGATCATGTGTCGCCTCTCTCCCGTCCCCTCTTCTCACAGTTACTTGCTTTTCGTCGCCCGGCTTGAACCGACAATCAATGTTCACGCACCACAAAACGAATCCATCCCAGGTCGTCTGGAAAACTCATGACGGCACAACAATGCGTGACCTCGTGCCTCCGTCTAGCCCTTCGTCAAGTCGCTCCCATATTGAGCGACGAACCCTATGTGCGTCTCGCCTGCCCGGAACGCCGGATGGTCGATGACCCGGCCCAGGAACGCCGCGTTGGTCTTGACGCCTTCAACCCGCACTTCGCCAACCGCCGTCAGCATGCGCGCGATCGCGTCGTTGCGATTGCGCCCATGGCTCACGATTTTCGCAATCATTGGATCGTAGTGAAATGTGATCTGGTCACCCTCGCGCACGCCCGTGTCGATCCTGACGCCTTCGATCCCTTCCGGCAACTGGAGCAGCGTCAGCCGTCCGGGCGACGGCAGGAAGTCCATCGCGGGGTTCTCGGCATAGAGCCGGCATTCGATGCTGTGGCCGCACGGCCGGATCGATTCCTGCGTTAGCGACGAGAGATCGTCGCCGCGCGCAAGCCGTATCTGCAGCGCCACAAGATCGAGTCCGGTCGTCATCTCCGTCACCGGGTGCTCGACTTGGATGCGCGTATTCATCTCGAGGAAATAGTACGCCGCGCTGTCGGCATCGACGAGGAATTCGACCGTGCCGACGCCGCGATAGCGCTCCCGCCGGACCAACGACATCGCCGCATTGGCCATGGCCGCCCGCACTTCGGGCGGAATTCCGGGCGACGGCGTCTCCTCGACGATCTTCTGGAATCGCCTCTGCACCGAGCATTCGCGCTCGTACGCATGCACGGCGCGCCCATCGCCGAACCCGAACACCTGGAATTCGACATGGCGCGCCTTGGCGACCAAGCGTTCGAGGTAGACCGTGCCGTCGCCGAATGATTTGTCGGCCAGCGACTGAGTCGCCTGGACAGTCTTCGCCAGATCCTGCGGCGTGTCGACCCGCCGCATGCCGATTCCGCCGCCGCCCGCCGCCGCTTTCACGAGTAGCGGGAAGCCCACCTTCCGCGCCGCCTCGTCCAGGTTGGCAGAATCGCCGATCGCGAAACGCGCGCTGCCTGGCAGGATCGGAACGTCCGCCGCGTCGGCCAGGAGGCGGGCTCGCTGTTTGTCGCCCATGTCGTCGATCGATTCGGGCGCCGGGCCGATCCAAGTCAGACCAGCTCGCGCGACCGCCTTGGCGAAATCGGCGTTTTCCGCCAGGAAGCCGTAGCCGGGGTGCACCGCGTCGGCTCCCGACGCCTTGGCGGCGGCCAGGATGTTGTCGCCGGCGAGATAGCTCTGCTTGGCTGGCGCAGGCCCGATGGCCTGCGCCTCATCCGCGTGTGACACATGCAGCGATGTGGCGTCTGCGTCCGAGTAGACCGCTACGGTCTTTAATCCGAGCGTCCGACAGCTGTGGATGATCCGGCACGCGATCTCACCGCGATTGGCGATCAGCACCTTTTTCACCAACTGCCCCGCTGCATCGTTACCATCAGCTTCTCGACCAGGACTCGAAAGATCGCGGAGCAAATTTCTCGCTGCCATCGTCGACCTTGACCCGTCAATCCACGGGGTCGGCCAGAAAGGCGTAGGATGGCTGGGATTGAGGCTTGGTCAACACCAAGCCATGCCCGGGCAAAAGCGAAGGCCCAAGGCGGAGCCAGCCGTCGCATTGGTCAATTCAGGTACGGCTTGATCGCCTCCTTCACCGCCTTGGCGACCGCCACCGCGCCGGGCGTGTCCGAATGCACGCAGATGCAATCGGCGACCATCGGAATGTCGTTGCCGTCGGTGGTCCTCACTTTCTTTTCCGTGATCGCCCGTACAGTCCGCTTGGCCGCCACGTCGGGGTCCCAAGCCACGTGCTCACGCGTAATGATCAGCTCGCCTTGCCTGTCGTAGTCGAGATCGACGTAAAACTCCGCAAGAAATGAGAAGCCGCGTTTCTTGTAGATCTCCTCATGCTTGGTGCGAGCCATGCCCAGCAGCGGAGCCTTATACACCTCGGCCGCATCACAGATGGCGTTGGCGATCTCTTCCGAGCGCGCGGCCATACCGTAGAGCGCGCCGTGCGGCTTGATATGGTTGAGCGCCATCCCCTCGGCATCAAGAAACGCCTTGAGCGCGCCGATCTGGTAGATGAGGCAGTCGGTCAGCTCCTGCGGATCCATTTTCATCTCACGCCGGCCGAATCCCTGCAGATCCGGCAGCGACGGGTGGGCGCCGACCTTGACGTCATGTAGCTTCGCCAGCCGCACGGTTCTGTGCATTACCGTCGGGTCCGACGCGTGGAACCCGCAGGCTACATTGGCGAGCGTGATGAAGGGCATGATGCCCGCGTCATCGCCGCACCGGTAGAGCCCGAACCCTTCGCCCATGTCGCAATTGATTGCGAGTACCATGTCCGTCCTCCCGTCAATCTCTGAGCGCCGCCATCATCTTCTGCCGCAACTGGTCGGCCATGACGGCGACAATCAGCAGGATTCCGATGACCACGATCTGCAAATAGGATTCGATGCGCGCCAGATTCATCCCGTTCTGCACAAGCCCGATGAAGATCGCCCCCAGCACGACGTTGGCGAGCTTGCCTGTACCTCCCCGAAGAGACACGCCGCCAATCACGCAAGCGGCGATCGATTCCAACGGCATTGTCGCACCGATGTTGGCCTCTCCGGTTTCGAGCCGCGCCGTCAGCATGATGCCGGAGATCGCGGTCATCGCGCCGCAGAGCACGTAGGCCAGAAAGAGGTAGAGGCGCGTGTTGATGCCGGAGAGTGTCGAAGCCTTCAGATTCCCGCCGATCGCGTACAGATAGCGGCCCATGCGAGTCCAGTTCAGCAGCACGTACATGACGACGATCAGCGCGATCGTCACCATCACCGGCGCTGCCAGGAAACCGAATAGCTGTCCGAAGCCGAAAACCTTGCCGAACTCCTTCGGCATGCCATAGACCGGCACGCCCCCGGTCTGAAACAGCGAAATGCCGAAACCGATCGACGCCATCCCAAGCGTCATCATGAACGGGGAGACGCCCGCGAGGGCCACCCCGGCGCCGTTGGCGATGCCAATGAGCGTGCCGGCGCCGACGCCGACCAGCATTCCCACAGCGATGCTGATGGCGACCGCATCGGGGAACGCCGCGTACATGGCCGCCATGGCCGAAGCGCCGAACACCGACGTTACCGCGAGGATCGTTCCCACCGACAGATCGAACCCGCCGGTCAGCAATGCCAGCATCTGGCCCATGGCTACCATCGTGAGATAGCTCGACTGCCGCAGCACGTTCTTGATGTTCTCCGGCCCATAGAACCGGCTGGACAGCAACGAGAATACGATGACGGCGATGAGCAACAGGAACGGCAGCACGCCTACCCGCACGAACATGTGTTGCAGACGCAACGACAAGGGCTGGGCCCGTGACGAATGCTCCGCCTGCGGGGCGCTTTCCGTGGTCATGCCGCCTCGCGTTCGAAGAAGTGGCTCAATACGCGTTCCTCGCTGATCTCGCTACCGGTCAGCTCGGCCCGCAATGCGCCGCGGTGCATCACGTAGGCGCGGCTGCTGAGATGCAGGATCTCCGGCAGGTCGGACGAGATCAGCAGGATCGCCGCGCCGGCCTCGCACAGTTCGGCGATGAACTTGTAGATGGCGACACGCGTGCCGACATCGACGCCGACGGTCGGTTCATCGAACGCGAACAGCTTGACGTCGCGCGACAGCGCCTTCGCCAGCAGGATCTTCTGCTGATTGCCGCCGGAGAAATGATCAACCGCGCGCTCGATGTTCAGTGGATGGAGATTGAGCCGCTCGGCCAGGCCGAGCGATTGGGTCCTCTCGGCGCGACGGTTGAGAAACATGCAGGACGAGAACCGTGGTAGACTGAGCGACGGCAGGGAAATGTTCTCGCGGGCGCCGCGCACCATCACCAGGCCTTCATCGCGGCGGTCCGGCGGTAAATAAAAGAAACCGCGGTCGAGCATTTGGCGCGGAGTCATTCGTGTGACGTCCTCGCCGTCGAAGACGACGTCGCCGGTCGCGATCAGTTCGATGCCGAAGCAGGCGCGGGCGACTTCGGATTTGCCTGAACCCACTAGCCCTGCGAGCCCAACGATTTCGCCGCTTCGCACATCAATCGAGACGTTCGATACGTCGCCGGCCGCCGTCGTCAGCCCCTTGACCTCCAAAATGGTCGCACCAGGACGATACGCAATCTTCGGAAAGATCTGCGCGATGACCCGCCCGGTCATCAGCTCGACGAGCCGCATCTCCGAGGCTTCCGCGACATTGAGCGTCGCGACCTTGCGGCCGTCGCGCAGCACGGTGATACGATCTCCGATGCGCTTGATCTCGTTCATGCGATGAGTGATGTAGATGATACCCACGCCCTGGCGCTTCGCCTGCTCGATCAGGGTGAATAGGCGCTGCGTTTCCCGTTCGGTCAAAGAGGCCGTCGGCTCATCCAAGATTAGCACTGAAAGCTCGGAGCGAAACGCCTTGGCGATTTCGACCATCTGCTGCTCGGCGCGCGACAGATACGCGACGCGCATCCCCGGTTTCAGCGGAAAACCCAAGCGGTCGAGAATCTCGCGCGCCCTCGCGTGCATGACGCGCTTGCTGAGGAGGTGGCCGTCAGTCAGCTCGGCGCCGAGGAACAGGTTCTCTTCCACCGTCATTTGCGGAACGAGGGAGAACTCCTGGAACACCGCGCTGATACCGCGCTGGCGGGCCTGGTGAACCGCGGTCAGGTCCAGGGTCTCACCGCGGAACTCGATGCGCCCGTCCGTCGGCCGATAGACGCCGGCGACGAGTGAGATCAACGTCGACTTGCCGGCGCCGTTCTCACCGAACAGCACGTGCACCTCGCCCGGGCGCAGGTCGAAATCGACCCCGCCGAGCGCGACGACGCCGGGAAAATGCTTCGATATCTTTTCGAGCCGCAGCAGGACCGGAGTTTCCGCCCGCGCAGAAACTCCGGTCTCGCCTCTTACGATGTCAACCACGGTCGCTGTTTCGTGGCAGGCTCACTTCACGCTGAAGGTCGGCTTGAAGTCGTCGGGCGCCAGCGAGGAGCCTTTGTCGAAGTTGTTAACGTTCTTGCTGTCGATCACGTAGAGCGCGGGTCCCACATGTTTCACGTAGTCCTTGCCCTGAAGGATACGGACAACCTGGTCGATCGCAACACGGCCCTGGATCACCGCCGAGTCCGTTGGAGCCGCCAGGATGGAGCCGTCCTTGATGCCCTGATAGACCGGCGGCGTGAAGTAGTAGGCCAACACCTTGATCTTGTCGGCGAGGCCGCGGTCCTTCAATAGCCCGACCGCCGCTTCAGCCGTCGGCGATGTTCCGACGATATAGGAGATGTCGGGGTTCGCCTCAAGCACGTCCTCTACCAGCTTGAGCTGAACCTCCTTACCGGTGTCGCCGTACTTGGTGTCGACGATGACGATGTCGCTCCCCTTTACCGCATCGACGAAGCCTTTATTCCCGGCCTCGACCCAGCCGGCGCCCGGTGGCCCTGGGAACCATGCGACCTTGACCTTGCCGCTTCCGACCGGATGCAGCTTCGCCAGATATTCGCCCGTCTTGGCGCCCATCTCGCCGAACGACACCAGCGACTTGGCGGAAATATCCGGCGACGACATGCCGTTGATGACGTCGATCACCGGAATCTTTTTGCTCTTCAGCTCGGACGCTAGGTTGTTGAGCCCGTCGTAGGAGATCGCGCCGATGACCACGCCCTGCGAGCCGGCAGAGACGCAGTCTTCGATCTGTGAGATTTGCTTGTTGAGGTTGGTGTAGCCGCCGGCTTCGACCAGCTGCATCTTGACGCCCAGGCGCGCAGCCTCGGCGACCACGCCGTAGTCGACCGCCATCCAGTAGGCGTCCTTCATGTGCGGAAAGGACACGCAGATGTCCCACTTCTTGTCTGCCTTCTCAAGCGGCACGTACTCCATATCCTTGCGCGGACTCGCCATGTTGAACGGCGGATCCCACACTTGGACCTTGAAGGGATACCAGGGTTTCTCATCGGCCAGCGCCGCAGCCGTCGACATCGCCAGGAATGCAACGCCGCCGAGCAGAGCAAAGCCGAACGTGGTGGCTGACTGTTTCATGTCTTTCTCCCTGTTCATCGGGCGCGGGGTGGCATGCGCCACTGCGCCGCTGCTAATCGTCGTTGAACCGCCGCCTGCCGCCGCCAGCCCCGAGACTGTTGCGCAAGTTCCGCTCGTTGTAAATTCAGATAATATGGAAAGAGAGCTTCACGCATGCCGCTCGTTCGGGCGCATTTCTTGGCGTTTTCAGAGCAATTCGGTCGTCTTTAGCTGTGCTTCAGGTCATGAGCGACCGTTCCGAAATTTCAACAGCCCTCCGAAAGTGATCGGTCTGGCGGTAGTGATGTACCTGCAATACCCGCTGTCGCTGCGCGACGTCGCGGATCCTAGGCGGCCGGAGGTAGCCGCAGACCGAAGGCCAAAGGTCCGCTTTGTGGTGATTTGACCCGCTCGCCGCGCGGTCGGGGAACGACCGCTATTTGCGCGAACCGGACGTAGCAGACCACGGTCTTGGACGCCTCAATTGGGCGGATTGCGGTCGCAGACCGAAGGTCCGGTTCGGGATGGAGACCGGCCTGAGGCGCACCGGTACTGTTGCGTCGATTCACGCCGTTGTCACGCACTGACGGGCGAAGGGCTGCCATCATGCCGTCGCGTATTAGCAAATATCAAATTCCCGTGGATGTTCCGCACATTTTGTGCTAACGATGTCAAAAAAGCGACGATTTCGAGCTGGGAGGCCGCCGAAAAGGAGGAACCCATGTCGACACTACGAACGCGAACTGCGCTCATTGGTGTGAGTTTCGTCGCCTTCGCGATAGCGAATGGTTCGGCCCTCGCGCAGCATAAGCATCACACACCGGAGGAGTTGATGGAGCTTCTCAAGACGGCTGCTCCACCGGCTATTCTTGAGGGCGCGACCGTCCTCGACATGAAGGAAGACGGCAGCATGCCTGTTTTGCGCAAGGGCGCGAACGGCTGGACCTGTATGGATCCGGGCGGCGCGCCAATGTGCGCCGACGCGAACGCGATGGAATGGCTTCACGCTCTCGTAAGCAAGGGGCCAGCCCCGCAGAAACTCGGTTTCGTCTACATGCTGCGTGGGGATAACGGCGCCAGCAACACTGATCCTTATGCGACCGAGGAGAAGCCTGACAACAATTGGGTCAAGACAGGTTCCCACGTGATGATGGTCGGCGCCGAGGCCAAGGCGTTGACCCAAACTTATCCGCGCGACTCGAAGCCCGATCCGCACAAGCCCTACGTGATGTGGCCCGGCAGCCCGTACGAACACCTGATGTTGCCTGTCCAGTGACGTAAGCGCGTCAGGGGGCGTGCGACTGTTCCAACGGTCCGGCGCGCGGGCGATTCCTCGCGTCCGCCGCGTGTGTCCATGCCACGCTCGCGGCCCCCGATTTTCTCCGCATGAGATGCTACGCCGGAAACAACGGTGAAACACAATCTTGGGGGACGCCTCCGCGGCCAGTTAGGACTTGCGTTATGTCCTCCCCGAAGTCGGCCTTGTATCGTATTCACATCCTATCGACAACGTTGCTGTTGTCGCTTGGGCTAGCAACATCGGCTCATGGTCACGCCAACCTTGTCAACGCAACGCCCGCCGACAACAGTATGGCGATGCGGCCTCCGACGGAGCTTCGCCTCAAATTCTCAGAGGGGATCGAGATCAAATTCACCAAAGTGAAAGTGATCGGCCCTGACAAGGGGACCATAGAAGCCGGGGCGTTGAAGCTCGACCCCAACGACAACACCGTCGTGATCGTGCCGCTTATGTCTCCACTGCCCAACGGGAAGTACACCGTCGATTGGCAGGCTTTGTCCCTCGACGGCCATAAGACCAAAGGAAACTACAGCTTCGAGTCGATGCGATAGTCGGCGGTGGACGAGGCCCTTTTTCTTTGCCGCTTGCTGCAATTCGCATCGGCGATGCTGTTGTTTGGAATCAGCGTCTTCCAGTGGTCTGTCGCGCCTGTGGGCATGGCGCGTGCGCTCGACCAATCACTACGCCGGGCGTCGAAAGTCGCTGCGATTGTCCTCTTCGCAACAGCGATCGCCTGGCTTCTGCTTGCGGCGGGCGAAATGGGTCAAGGCTGGGCCGATGCCTGGAATCCTTCGGTCATCGGCTCCGTGATCCTCTACACAGATTTCGGCAGAGTTTGGCTGTGGCGACTAGGTGCCGTCGTCGTCCTCCTGGCTGTTTTGACCTTCACTCGCGACAATAGCTGGTTGATCGTCGCGATTTTGGCCGCAATCGCCCTTGGCAGCCTCGGCCTCGTCGGCCACGCTCTCATGCGATCGGGGGCCCTCGGCTGGCTCAACCGATTGAGTTTCATCGCGCATGTTCTGGCAGCTGGATTTTGGCTTGGCTCGTTGCCGCCGCTCATCGCCAGCCTCCGATTGGCGGCTGATCAGACTGGGCTCGCGATCAAGTTGATGGCCCTCAGACGCTTCTCTAGACTTGGTCACGCCGCTGTCGTGATTGTCCTTGCCACGGGCCTAGTCAACACCTGGCTGGTGCTGGGCATATTGCCCTTGGACGCCTCGTCGTCCTACAAGACGCTACTGCTTGCAAAGATAGCACTGGTAACGGTCATGCTCGTTTTGGCGCTGCTGAATCGATATGTACCGATGCCTCGTCTTCAGAAATCGCCGAACTCCCTGCACAAGCTTCGTTGGAGCGCCGCCGTGGAGCTCATTGCAGGTTTGGGGGCTGTCGGACTGGTAAGCGCCATTGGAATACTGCCCCCTACCTAGTCGGAGCGCGCCTACGTGGGTCGCTCCGGGAAGGACCGGAGTGCGCGCCATAGCCGCCATTCCATTGCCAGCGCGAAATAGCCTTCACCGCCCGAAGCGAAAGTTCATGCGTCGCCGAATCGACGGCCGCGGACGAAACCTCCTAACTTACTTGAACGCGACGTTGAGCGGAGTCAGTGTGGTCGGATCGCAAGGCCCGCGCACGGGGGGCAGCGATGGAGCAGGCCGCCGACGCATTTGTCCTCAGTGGTCGCGTAACCGATCGGCATGGGCGCGCGGTGCATCGCGCTCATATCGTCATATGGCTGCAGAACATCCGTGACCGGATCAAACTGACCGAGTGCGAAAGCGGCAAGGACGGCCGCTTCGACACCTGGTACACCATCCCAGAGCATCTACGCGCGAAGCCGCTGATCGTCGCCACTGCTTCATCAAAGCGCTTACATGCGCCTGTTGAATCGCCCCTAACCGAAGCGCAGCTGAAGCTCGAGCTCAACCTCAGCGCTCCCTCTCGCTGAGGGCGTACATCGCCTTCAACCAATTGATCGCAGCGTGCGGCAGCGTGACCAGATAGCCGCCCTTGCCGTCCGGGCGATTTCAGCCCCCCCGCGACTCCACGCAAAGGCCCCGGGCAGCGTACCATTACGCGGACCTAAGGGTGCGTCCACCGAGGAGACATCGTAGGACGCGCCTTTAATTTGGACTTGAACGACGCGCCCAATATTCTAGTCTGCCGCCCGCCTTCTTTCTCGACGCGCTTGAGCGCGCTGTCGTCAGGCCACTCGAATCCCTGCTCGACCCGCTGGCCTTGGTCGCCGACGGACTCGATGACGATGGGCATTTTTGCACACATTTGGGGTCCTCCTTCCTTTGGGGCGAGCGATAGACGGGGTCAATCGCCCCGCGCCGCGGGGGACCGGTGCCCAAGACAGCTGTCTCAGCCTGATCCACTCGGTCGGTCTGGACGGAGTCGGAGTGGCAAGCGGGCCGATCGGCGTTTATCGGTCCGAAGATCGGTTGACGCCGCCCGCTTTGAGACGGGCGGCGTGCGATAATCACATCTCCGCGGACAGGTAGCTCGTCACTTCCATGCCCACGCAGACCTCACGAACCTCGGGCGTCGACCATGCCATCGTGTCATTCCTTATTCGGGTTTGCGGGTCCCATTGATGGGGCACGCGGCGAGTTGACTCGGCAAGGCGCGCCTTTATTCCCCCGCTTCGAGACAAAAAGAGCGGCCCGAGGCCGGATGCAAAAAAGCCCCGCGCATTGGGGGCTGCGCGGGGCGAAGTGGGCGGGCCTCGAGAGGTAGCCACGCAGCGATGTGACTCGGCAACGCCATCATTTATTCCGCCACTCAACAACAAAAGAAGAGCGGCCCGGACGCCGCCATCTCTGCAGCGCTCCCAAGCAAAAAAGGCCGTCGAGGCCGCCCCGACGGCCTGTGGTTTGAGAGGTCCATCGTGGCCCGGAAAGTCAAATCTGGCTCGACGACCGCCTTCCGCTCCAGATCGACTGAGAAAATTTCTCCGCCAGACGGGAATAACAGCCCGCCTGTTGGAGTCTTCCGAAGCGGTGCCAGGCTCGTAAACAGCCGGCGGGGGCTTTCCGCGCGCCGAGCTCCAGGCACGCATTCGGAGGTTCCGATGTCCGCATTCGAGGTTCGATAGTTGATTTGTCTTCATCTGCACTATCAGCGTTTCCCGGTGTCACGCTCGGCGGTTTTCGCTCGCTTCGATCAACGCTGTCCGGCCATTCCCACACTCCTCGATCTCATGCTCCTCCTATTTCCATTGCCCATCGCCGCAGAATGCGTTTCGGTCCGCGCTCAATTCTCGCACCCTTTTGCGAAAAACGTTCTCGCGGACGTTTATATTTGTTGTTCCAAACTCATGGTCTTCACCTGAAGAAGATCGACGGCCTCGGCTTGCGAGTCTTCGAAAACCGCGGCAGTCAAGCGACCACCGAACACCAGCGCGGTGTCGATGTTGATGCGATTGGATTGCACGTCCGGCTTTCGAACCGGCGTATGACCATGGACGACATACTTTTCGTGCGGCGCCTTGTGCTTCAAAAACAAGTCGCGAATCCACATCTTGTCCGCATCATTTTGCTCTTTCAGCCGGATGCCTGGCCGGATATCGACCCACCCGTCGCAATTGCCTTCGGCGGCGATCCCCGCGCGAGGCCGCGGAATTCGCAGTGCTAGGAGGGCCACGGCATGCCCGGCCGCATGATGTGCCCACATGCTGCTGCGCTTGAACACGAAGCTCAAACCAGCGCGCCGCCAATGGCGTTCCAGAATGATTCCGCGCGAGCACGCCAAGCTTCGCGTTCCGCTCGATAGTCCAGAGAGTCGGGCGACCCGATCAAGCTGTGAAGCTGTTGGACAACCAAGATGGTCGCTTCGAGGAGAAGCAGTTCATCTTCGTTCACAGCCTTGCGGAGGCCACTTCGCAGCCGAGGATCGGACCTGTTCGGATCGTGAGTATGTGCGAGGGGCATGTTTCGAACCGCGCGGAGCGCCTGAAGCTCTTCGGACTTCTCGACCATCTCGACACCACCTAGCCATCGCCGAAGCGCGCCGTTGTCGCCGGCAAGGTCAGGCCGTCTTCGGAGCAATTTCTCGACCTCGGTGATGCGGCCCGCGTCGCCTGTCTTGTCCCAGATGCGGCAGAGCGCCGAGATCGTCGCTGCTTCCAACGCTTCAGATACGACGTTGAAGGCGGGATAGATCTCCTGCTCGTTGACCTTTTCGATAAGCGATGCGTCGACAGCGGTCGCGGCATAGACCTCGAAGGTCGCGGCGGCCATCCAAAGATCGTCAGAAACGGCTTTGACGAGAGCCCGCAGTCGGTTTCCAGCGTCCTCTTCGTTCATGCCATATCTTCCACCCGCCTGTCGTCGCCATCAGAGCCTCGGCCGCTTGCCCGGACCACCTTCGCCGGCTTGTCCTCGCGCAGGGCGACGAAGACAGTATGGCGAAGGAGCCCATTGTCTGGCCTGCCGAAGCGGTTGTCGCAAGGCCCTGATGGTCTCACTTGAAGCCCGCGATCCACTCGGTCAGCGCTTGCGAACCCCGGCCGAGCGCCGCGTCAATCGCCGCTTTGTATCCGCGCCTTGCTTGGTCGCTGGACACGAAACCTTTGGTCAGGGGGTTCGCGTCCAGGTCCGCGCGCAAGGACGCCACAGCGTCAGAGAAGTGGCCCATGTCTACGCGGATGAGCGCCCGCTGTTTTGCCCGGGTCAGCTGTTCTTCACGGCTCTTCACATCTCTCCTCCAGCGGCTGGCGGCTGAAGGCTGAGGAGAGGCTCACGACGGCTTGAGGCTGTCCGAGGTGCCCCAAGGGCGGCGAGCCTGTCTTCGGGCGTGTCCATCACCAGCTTCCATCCGCCCCGCCGCCGCCCGAGGAGCCGCCGCCGGGATCGAACGACGGCGACGGGTCAGGCATCGAGGCCGCTGGCGGGTCAAAGCTTATAGGCAGGACCGGGAGGAAGGGCGGCTCGTCTGGAATCGGGTGGTGGTGACTTTCGTCGGGAGCCTCCAGCCGTTTGGGCCGCTCGCGGCGACGATAAGTTCCGAGGCGCATTTCGTGAGGCCGCCCGCCCATCATGCCTAAGCGCTCGACCTCGACG
>Ga0210407_10002527_pt1 | contig 15643 bp, 16 predicted proteins | sample IncBWC27MmetaG_FD_150860 | JGI IMG/M metagenome (GOLD analysis project Ga0210407, IMG submission 150860) | Forest soil microbial communities from Barre Woods Harvard Forest LTER site, Petersham, Massachusetts, United States - Inc-BW-C-27-M | ecosystem: Environmental > Terrestrial > Soil >...
CGCCAGCCCAGAGATGTTCATCGCCGCCGCCGCCGAGCGCACCCGCCATATCCGCCTCGGCACCGGTGTCGTCTCGCTGCCCTACCACAACCCCTTCATGCTGGCCTCGCGCATGACCCAGCTCGACCACATGACGCGCGGTCGCGCCATGTTCGGCGTCGGCCCGGGCGCGCTGGTCCATGACGCTGCCAAGATCGGCATCAAGCCTGCCGACCAGCGCAGCCGCATGAACGAATCGCTCGACGTCATCGTCGAGCTGATGGCGGGCAAGTCGGTGACAGCCAAGACCGACTGGTTCGACCTCACGGCGGCCCAGCTCCAGCTGCCGTCCTACAGCCAGCCCGGCATGGAAATGGCCGTGGCCTGCGCCCGCTCGCCGGTCGGCGCCGTCGCCTCGGGCCGCCATGGCATCGGCATGCTGTCGATCGGCGGTACGTCGGACGACGCGCTGCTGGCGCATGCTGCCAACTGGAAGATTTATACCGACCATGCCCGGCAGAACGGCAAGGTGGCGGATCGCGCCAAGTGGCGCATCGTCACCTTCGCTCACGTGGCGCCGACGCGCGAGCAGGCCTTGGAGGAGGTGAAGTTTGGCATCGATCGCTATGCCAAGTACTTCACCGATGTCGCCACCTTCCCGATCCTGCCGCCCGGCATCACCGACGCCGCCGAGTTCCTGACCAAGGAAGGCATCGCCTGCATCGGCACGCCCGACGACTGCATTCGCCATTTCGAGCGGCTGTGGAAGGGCTCGGATGGCGGCTTCGGCGCGGTCCTGCTGCTCGCCAACAACTGGGCCGACTGGCCGGCGACCTTGCGTTCCTACGAGTTGATGGCGCGCTTCGTCCATCCTCATTTCCAGCGCGGCGCCAACACGCTGCGCCAGTTGAGCTACGATACCGCCGCCGGCAACCGCGGCACCTATTCGGTGCAGTCGCAGGCGGCGGTGGAGACCGAGATCAAGAAGTACGTGGACGCGCACTCCAAGCGCGCCGCCGAGTAGAACGAAAACCCAGGGGAGCTATAGATGTCCAAGTCAATTCTAATGCACGAGAATGGTGGACCGGAGAAGATGCAGATTCACGATGTCGAGGTCGGCGCGCCCGGCCCCGGCCAGGTGAAGATCCGGCATACCGCGATCGGCCTCAACTTCATCGACATCTATACCCGCTCGGGCCTCTACCAGACGCCACTGCCCAACGCCGTCGGACGCGAGGCTGCTGGCGTGATCGTCGAGGTCGGGCCGAAGGTGAAGGGCTTCAAGAAGGGCGATCGGGTCGCCTATTGCGGCGTGCTGGGCGCCTACTGCCAGGAGCGCCTGATGGGTGTGGAGCAGCTGGTGCACGTGCCCAAGGGCGTGAGCGACGAGCAGGCCGCGGCCATCATGTTGAAAGGCATGACGACGGAGTATCTCGTCGATCAATGCGCCAAGCCATGGCTCAAGAAGGGCGACATCGTGCTGTTCCATGCCGCTGCCGGCGGCGTCGGCCTGCTGTTCGGCCAGTGGGCCAAGGCGCGCGGCTACAAGGCGATCGGCACGGTCTCCTCGCCGGAGAAGGCGGCGCTCGCCAAGAAGAACGGCTACAAGTGGGTGATCGACTACACCAAGGAGAACGTGGCCGAGAAGGTGAAGGCGATCACCAAGGGCAAGGGCGTGCCCGTGGTGTTCGACGGCGTCGGCAAGGACACCTGGGAGGCCTCGCTCGACAGCCTGCAGCCGCGCGGCCTTCTGGCCTCGTTCGGCAACGCGTCCGGTCCGGTCGCGCCGGTGCCGCCGGGCGTGCTGAACACCAAGGGCTCGCTCTATCTCACGCGGCCCAGCCTCGGCGCCTACACCGCCACCCGCAAGGATCTCGAAGCCAGCGCCAAGTCGCTGTTCAAGATGGTCAAGAGCGGCAAGGTGAAGATCGCCATCGATCAGCGCTACCCGCTGGCGGAGGCGGGCCAGGCCCATATCGACCTCGAAGGGCGCAAGACGACAGGGCAGACCGTCATCGTCCCCTGATCCGGAAGGCGTTCAGCATTCGATGATGATCGTCGGCCTGACCGGCTCCATCGGCATGGGCAAGTCGACCGCGGCCAGGATGCTGCGACAGATGGGGGTGCCGGTCTATGACGCCGACGCCGCCGTCCATGCGCTGCAGGCACCGGGCGGCGCGGCTCTGCCGCCGATCGAGGCGGCGTTTCCGGGCGTCGTGAAGAACGGAGTCCTCGACCGCCAGGGACTGGGCGCACGAGTGTTCGGCAACAAGGCGGCCCTGCGCAAGCTCGAGGCGATCGTCCATCCGCTGGTCGGCCAGCGGCAGCGCGCCTTCCTGAAGCGGGCGGCGCGGCGCGGCGAAAAGCTGGTCGTGCTCGACATCCCGTTGCTGTTCGAGGGCCTGGGCGACCGGCGGGTCGACGCCACCCTGGTGGTGAGCGCGCCCGCCTTCCTGCAACGCCATCGCGTGATGGCGCGGCCCGGCATGACGGCCGACCGGCTGGGCGGCATCCTGCGCCAGCAGGTGCCCGACGTCGTGAAGCGGCGCAAGGCCGACATCGTCATCCCCACCGGAATGGGATTGGCGCCGACGCGCGCGGCACTCGCCAAGGCAGTGGCCGAGCTCAAGCGCCGGCGCGGCCGCTTCTGGCCGCCCAATCCCTGGCGAGAGAAACACACAGCCCGTCTTGCGCAAGCCCGCCGCAAATAGGCTAGAAGAGTCTGATGCGCGAGATCGTCCTCGACACCGAAACCACCGGCCTCGATCCGCTCGCCGGCCATCGCGTGGTCGAAGTGGGCTGCATCGAGCTTTTAAACACCGTGGCCACCGGACGGACGTTCCACGCCTACTTCAATCCCGAAATGATCATGCCGACCGGCGCGCAGGACATTCACGGCCTCACCGACGAGTTCCTGGCCGACAAGCCGTTGTTCGCCGAGCGTCTCGAAGAGTTCCTGGCGTTCATCGCCGATGCCCAGCTCGTGATCCATAACGCGCAGTTCGACATCGGCTTCCTGAACGCCGAGTTCGAGAGGGCCGGGCGACCGAAACTGACCAACCCCTATGTCGACACCGTGTCGATGGCGCGGCGCAAGTTCCCCGGCCAGCGCGCCAGCCTGGACGCGCTGTGCGAGCGTTTCGGCATCGACAATTCCAGCCGCACCAAGCACGGCGCGCTGCTCGATTCGGAGCTGCTGGCCGAAGTCTATCTCGAGCTGAGCGGCGGCCGGCAGCGCGACCTCGGCCTCGCTCCCGAGATGGCGGGCGTGATCGCGATGACAGGCTTGACCGTCGACAGCCGTCCGGTGCGTCCGCCCCGGCCGCATGTGCCCAGTGCCGCGGAACTCGCTGCGCATGCAGCCTTCCTGCTGCAGCTCAGCGATCCACTCTGGCTGAAAGCTTGACGCTTCGCCGCGGCTGCTAGCACTGCTAGCAGACTTCTGGACCCCTTATGCCGGTGTGCAAGAATTATCTTGCGTGCACGGCAAGGTACGCGCCGATCGCTTTTGGCTCTTGACAGAACTGAGCAATGTTGTGTCCTGAGTCTGCCGACACTCACAATTGAGGATCGGCAACATGTTCATTTTTAGACCCAAGATCAGCGTACCCGGCTTTCGCGTCGGCCAAACGGAAGACGTGCCCGGCTTTGCCGTCGACCCGAACGGTCTGACTCCTCCCTATGATCTGGCCGCGCCAGTTGGCGATGGATCTCCACCGGCCCAGGCACCTCAACAAGCGCCGCCGGATCTGCAACCAGCGGCTGCTGGAGATCTGCAATGCGAGGGCTTCTCTGCCGGTTGTCAGTCGGGTGGCGATTGGGGAACCACGGCGGAGTATCGCATGGGAGAGCCGCCTCGCAATCTATGTAGGAAATGCGCGCTAAGATACTTAGGACTCGAGAACGAGCCATACTCGCAGCAGAGAGGATATCTTCAGCCGTGGTCCATAAGCCCGAGGTAGCAGATCGACAGCCGGTTGATCGCAGGAGAGCGCTCAGCCGCCTCGTTGTCGGCGACATCTTTCATGCCACGGCGCGGAACGGGGCGATCTACATCTGCCTGATCGAAGCCGTGACCGCCAACAAGATCGAGGCGCGAAGGGTGACCACTCAGGACCATGTCGAGTTCGATCGCGGCACCGGCGCCATTCTTGGAGATGAGGCACCCTGCACCATCGATTCGATCGCGCCGCTGCCGGTGCAAATACACAACGTCATGCTAGGGCTTGATCGCAAGATGCGGCTGCAAAACGATCCGGAGAAGTACAAGCTGAACAAGGAGGAGATACAGGCCATCTCCTTTGTGAACGAATACTATCCTTCGAATCCGTTGTGATGTGATGTGGCCTTCGCACTCTGTCTCAGGCGTGCCCCACCGGGCCGCCGGGCGTGACGCCCGGCATCTTGCCGCCGCTCGCCTCGAGCTGCTGGCGATAGAGCGCCACGAAATCGACCGGCGCGATGTTGAGCGGCGGGAAGCCCGCCTCGCGCGTGGCGTTGGCGACGACAGCGCGGGCGAAGGGGAACAGCAGGCGCGGCGTCTCGATGAACAGCAGCGGGCCGAAGGCGTCCTGCGGCACGTCGCCCAGGGTCACGGTGCCGGCGTAGACCAGCTCGAGCATGAACAGCGGTTCGTCCTTCGCCGTCTTGGCGTTGGCTTCGATTGACAGCGCCACCTCGAAGGTCTTGGCGTCGAACTGGCGGTTGGTGACCTGGACGTTGAGCGAGAGCTGCGGCTGGGTCTGCTCGATTAGGCTCTGCGGCGCGCGCGGATTCTCGAAGCTCAGGTCCTTGATGTACTGGCCGTGCATGATGAGCGGGCCGGCCGGAGCCTGGGCGGGACCGGGAGGCGGCGACGGCGGAGGGGGCGTTGTCATGGCTTACTTTCGCTGTTTCGGCGGCCGGGCGGTACCATGCAAGGCTGCACTGCACAAGGCGCGGGCAGAGGCAAAGGCCGGACAATTGCCAAGGCATCGCGCAAAGACGATGATGGGTGCATCTTTTTTGCACGGTCCGGCGAGGAAATGGATCGATCTTCTCTGCGCCCCCTTGTGGGCATTTCGTCCTGTCTCAAGGAAAACGGCCGCGGCGGTTGGCATCACACGGTGGGCGACAAATACGTCCGGGCGGCGATCCATGCCGTCGGCGCCCTGCCAATCCTGATCCCGGCCATCGGTGCCGAATTCGGCGAAGAGACGGCCACGATCGAGGCCCTGGACCGCCTGATCGATGGCCTGGATGGCGTCCTGCTGACCGGCAGTCCGTCCAATGTCGAGCCGCATCACTACGAAGGCGAGGACAGTCGGCCGGGCACGTCGCACGATCCGGCGCGCGACGCCACGACCTTGCCGCTGATCCGCCATTCGATCGATCGCGGCGTGCCGCTGTTCGCGATCTGCCGCGGCCTGCAGGAAGTCAACGTGGCGCTGGGCGGCTCGCTGCATCAGCTCGTGCACGAGGTGCCGGGGCGGCGCGATCATCGTTCGCCCAAGTCGCCCAATACCGACGTGAACTACGCGCCGGCGCACGACGTCGACATTGTCGAAGGCGGCCTGCTGCACCGCCTGCTGGGCGAGCGCCGCGTGACGGTGAACTCGCTGCATGCCCAGGGCGTCGATCGTCTCGCGCCGCGCGCCCGGCTCGAGGCCACGGCCGACGACGGTCAGGTCGAGGCGTTCAGCGTGCCCGATGCGCCAGCCTTCGCGCTGGCCCTGCAGTGGCACCCCGAGCACAGGGCGCTCGAGAATCCCGTCTCGATGAAATTGTTCGACGCCTTCGCCGCGGCCTGCCGGTCGCGCGCTGCGGCGCGGCTGGGCGTTCCCCTGCGCGCCGCCGCGGAGTAGTCATGGCTTCGCCCGCCACCCGCAACAACGCGCGCCGCGATTTCTACGAACGCATCGGCGGCCTCTCGATGGCGCCGCTGTGGGAGCAGCTGCACCAGCTCGTGCCGCCCGCGCCGGCGCCGAAATACCAGCCGGCTCATTGGGACTACGACAAGGTGCGGCCGTTCCTGATGGAATCGGGCTCGCTGATCACCGCCAAGGAGGCGGTGCGGCGCGTGCTGATCCTGGAGAATCCGGCGATGCCGGGTAGCGCCTGCATCACGCCCTCGCTCTATGCCGGCTTGCAGCTCATCCTGCCGGGCGAGGTGGCGCCCAGCCACCGCCACACCCAGTCGGCGCTGCGCTTCATCGTCGAGGGCGAGGGCGCCTACACCGCCGTCGACGGCGAACGCACCATCATGCGCGAGGGCGATTTCGTCATCACGCCGACCTGGACCTGGCACGACCACGGCAACGATTCGCAGAAACCGATGGTGTGGCTGGACGGGCTCGACATTCCGATGGTGGCGATGTTCAACGCGGGCTTCGCCGAGAACGGCGAGAGCGACGAACAGGTCGTCACGGCGCCCGAAGGCACGTCCGACGCCAAGTATGCCAGCGGCCTGCTGCCGGTCGACTGGAAGCCCGCGCGCCAGACCTCGCCCATTTTCAACTATCCCTATGCCCGCACGCGCGAGGCCCTGCAGGGTCTTGCCAAGGCCGGGCCGCCCGACGCCTGCCACGGCTACAAGCTGCGCTATGTGAACCCGGCGAGCGGCGGCGCACCGATCGCCACCATGGGCACCTTCATGCAGCTCCTGCCCAATGGCTTTGCGACCGCGCCCTATCGCAGCACCGACGGCACGATCTTCTCCGTGGTCGAGGGCGAGGGCGAGAGCGTGATCGGCGAGCAGACCTTCCGCTGGAAGAAGCGCGACCATTTCGTCGTGCCGAGCTGGGCCAAGGTCGTGCACAAGGCCAAGAGCGAATCAGTGCTGTTCTCCTTCTCCGACCGGCCGGTGCAGGAGAAGCTCGATCTGTGGCGCGAGGATCGCGGCGGCCGCTAGCCGATCGCGATCGAGCGACCTTCATCCAGGGCGCGTTGCGTGGCGGCGGATAGAGCCAGGGCTTCGATGGCCCGTTCGGCGTCGAGAAGCTCGGGGTCGGCCCGGCCACGGATGCAATCCACGAAGCGCTGAAGTTCGGCCTGATAGGGATCGCGCGCCGCCGTCGCCACGGGCTGCGGCCGGGCATTGCCCGCGAGAATCGTGAAGGTGCTTTTCGGCGGGCCGTTCTCGAAGATGGCCTGATGCTCGAAGGCCGCTCCTTCGAACAGCGCGCGAAAGCCGACGGTAAAAGGAAAACCCGGCGGCATCAGGCCACTCGCGACGACGGTGGCGTGACGGCCGTCCTGGTAGCTCAGCAGGACCGAGATCTCACCAGCGATGCCCGCGTTGGTTCGTGCGGCGCTGGCCGACAGACGAGCCGGCGGGCCCATCACCCATTGGATGAAATCGAAGTCGAAGGTCATCAACTCGGTGGCGGGATCGCTGTAGTGGGCTTTGTGGTCGGGCGCATCTCGGTGAAGGTACGACCCGAGCCGCGAGGTCGCGACGCTCAGCAGCCGTCCGTGCTCGCCCGAGGACACCATCGCCTTGATATGGGCATAGGCGGCCAACGAGCGGACGAGCAGGCCGACCTGCAGCAGCCGGTCGGCACGGCGCGCCGCCGCGAGCATCTGCCGAGCCGCGTCCAGCCGAACCGCCAGCGGCGTCTCGCAAAATACGTGCTTGCCTGCGTCGAGTGCCGGAACGACGAAAGTGTGGTGAACGGCACTCGGCAGGCAGACGTCGATCGCGTCCACAGCGGCATTTTCCATCAAGGCGGCGGCGTCGCTGAAAGGCTCCGCGTTGCAGATCGCGGCGGCCGAGCGGGCGCGCGCCCGATCGCGGGAGAACACGCCGACGACCGTCGCTTCGGCGATCCCGGCATAGGCGGCCGCATGCGCCGTTCCCATCGCGCCCGCACCCAGTATGCCTATTCCGATCCGGGTCAATCGAGCCATCCCGCCTGCTTGACCTGGTCGCGAAAGGTCTTGCTGACCGGTACGTGCAGCCCGTTGCGCAACACCAGGACAGGGCGACCGGCGTTGCGCTCGACCGAAGCGATTGCGCCGCCGGCCACCCACCACGAGCGGTGCACTTGCTGGCCGTGCGTCGGTCCGAGCTCGGCCAGCGCATCGCGCAGGCGCAGCAGGATGAGATCGCTGCCCAGCGCGGTGTGGATGCGGAGGTAATGGTCCTCCATCTCCAGGGCTAGAAGATCGCGGCCCAGCGCCGGCGGCACGCGGCGGAAGAAGTCGGGTGCGACGGGCTCTACGCCGAAGGCGGGGGCAGGCGCTTCAGCGACGCGGGCGCGCTCGGAGTCTGCTTCGGCATGTAGGCGTCGCTCGACGAACAGGCCCACCAGGACGGAGATGACCACCGCCAGGAACGCCGTTTGCGGAAATATGTAGGGAAAGGCGCGCCAGGGGGTTGGCCACACCAGCCAGTCATGGACGACGATGATTGCGGCCGTCATCGGCATCGCCGCCAGGATTCCGGCCAGCGCCATGCGAATGACGATCGGCCTGCGGTTGAACGCCTCGATCTGGCGCAGCGCGACGATGCAGCCGATCACCATCCCCCAGGACAGGACGCCAATGATGGTGAAATAGAGCAGGCGCTTGCCCAGCCCCATCGTCTCGTAGCTGCCGAACGGGCCGGTCACGGCCATGACGATGGCGATCCCCAGGACCCATGGCAGGTGATAGGGAATCGTTCTGACAGGGGTCCATTCGCGCATCGTGGAACGATGATCCCGGCAGATCGCGAAAAAGGCCAGCGATTCTGCGCAAGGACGATGGAACGTGGGGGGCAGTGCGCCGATCCTGCCCACGCCGTCGTGATTGCATCCTGTGGGAACCGACATGCCATCTTTCTTTCAAATCGTTGCCAACACGCCGTTGTGGGTCTGGCCGCTGATGGCCTTCATTCTGTGGCTCGGCGTGCAGGGCCTGCAGCCGCGTGTCATCCCCGCGTGGCGCCTCGCCATCCTGCCCGCCGTCGGCCTTGCCACATCGCTGGGCGGGATCGCGCAATCGGTCGACCCGGCCGCGGCGGCGACCGGCTGGGGGTTGGCGCTGCTGGCCTTTCTGCCGCTGGGCTGGGCTTCGGGCCAGAACCGGCCGGTGCGGCTGCGTCCCGGGGACGGCAAGCTGGAAATCGCCGGCGGCTGGTTCGCGCTTGGCTTCGGCGTCTCGATCTTCGCCGTGCGCTATGCGATGGGCGTGCTGTTCGGCGTGCTGCCGGCCCTGCGCGCCGAACCGCTATGGATCCATGTCTCCGGCGCAGTCGGCGGCATGGTCGCGGGCATCGGCATCGGCTGGCTCGCCAACCTGCTGCGCCGCGCCCGTCGCGCGATGGAGGTCGCCCCATGCGCCTGATCGTCCTTCTCGTGCTGGCGCTGTCGGCCAGTCTCGCGGCCCTCGCCCAGCAGCGCTTCGATTTCAAGGTGCGCGAGGACATGTTCGCCGGCATGGACGGCGATCAGGCGGCGTTCGACCGCGCCATGAAGCTGATCGACGATACGCTGTCGATCGATCCAAACCACGCCGAGGCACTGGTGTGGCGGGGCGATGGACGCTTGTTCCTGGCTGGCCAGGCGTTCCAGCGCGGTGCGACCGCTGAAGGCCAGGCCCTCATGGCGCAAGCGATAGCGGATATGGATCGCGCCGTGTCGCTGGCACCGGACAACATCGCTGTCCGCATACCGCGGGCCGCCGGTCTTTTGCCGTTCGCGCGTGGCATGCGGCCGTTCAACCGCCCCGAAGCGGACCGGATGACCAGAACGGCCATCGGCGACTTCGAGTTCGTGGTGACGACCAGCACGCCGTGGTGGAGTAAGCTGTCTCAGCACGGCCGTGGCGAGCTGCTGGGCGCGCTGGCCGACAGCTGGCTGCAGCTCGGCGATGTTGCCAAGGCCGGTCCCTATCTCGACCGCATGACGAGCGAGCTGGCGGACACGCCCTATGCCAAGAACGCAGCCCTTCGCCGCGCCGATCCGGCGGCGAGAGTGCCGCTTACCTGCCTTGGGTGTCACTGAGATGCCCCGGCGCCTGCTCGCGGCGGTGACTGCCCTTGTCGTCGCCGCATCGACCGCACAGGTCAACGCCGAGACGGTGATGCTCCGATCCGGCAGCTATGGGGACTTTCGCCAGCTCGTCGCGCGCGAGGCGGCGACCACCGAGGTCTCCATCGCTGCGACGCTGAGCTTTCCCGCCGAGGCGCGGGATCGCTATCCCGCCGTCGTGATCGTGCACGGCCTTGGCGGCTATGGGGAGTCGAACGAAGGCTGGCACGCCGCCGAATTCCGCAAAGCCGGCTTCGCCACCCTGACCTATGACAGCCCCACGGCGCGAAGCATGCGCCAGGGCTCGGCGACTGGTTCGAATGGTGGTCCGCCATGGGCGTCGGCGGTTGCCGAGGCCTATTCAGCGCTGCGTCTGCTGGCCGGAGATCCGAGAATCGATGCCAGCCGGATCGCCATCGTCGGTTTCTCGTTCGGTGGCGAGGTCGCGCATCTTGCCGCCTTCGAGTGGTTGCGCGCCGCGCTCGCGCCGGGACAAAACCGGTTTGCCGCCCACGTCTCCTACTATCCGGCGGGCGTCTATGGCGCCGCAGCGGGGCCCGGGGTCTATACGGGCGCGCCGATCCTGATGCTGTTGGGCGAGAAGGACGACAACCTGCCGGTCGCAAAGGCTGAGGAGTATCTCGCCTACGCCAGAAGCGCGGGTGCCACGCCGCCCATCGACGTCTCGATCTATCCGGGCGCGTATCACGCCTGGACGGTTTCTAGCCTGGGTGCTGCGCGCTTCTATCCGCAATACCGCAGCACGCGAAAATGTCCGTACCTTCTGCTGGGACCATCCCGGCTGGCTCTCCTCATCAGCGGCCGGGAAGCGCCGATCGATCCCAATATCATGCAGACCTGTCTAAAGGACGGTCAGGGCTACACCATGGCCTACGATGAGGCGGCGCGAGCCACGTCCACCCGCGAGACCGTGGATTTTCTTGTAAAGAGCCTGCGGCCCTAGCCGGTCAGGCGACGCGCTTCTTCTGCGCCGCGACGGAACCGGCGCACTGGTCGACCGGCAGGGGCCGCAACTGCAGGTCGTAGGCGTCGGCATACTTGACCTTCCAGGCGGTGCCGTCCCGACGGTAGAGATAGACGAACAGGCTGCAGGCGTCGGACTGGTAACGCATCGCGCGGGCGGGATCGTCCTTGCGATCGAGCAGGCCGGTGCCGAACATCGCCGCGAGCTGCGCTTCGTCGAGGCCCTTGATGCGGTCGAGCGGGATCGGCGTGCCGGCATTGCGCGAGGTGAAGACGCCCTTCTCGCCGCCCGTCAGGGAATATTGCGGGCCGGAGTCGGTGACACAACCGCCGAGCAGAAGGATGAGCGCGAGAGCCCCGAAAGCCGGTTTCATGCGCTCACTCTAACGCGCACCCGCCGGTGGATTAAAGGGTCGGCCCGGCGCCAGGGGCGGCTTGAGCGTTTGTGCCACATGCACCATCGCCGCCACGCCCAGCACCGGCACGATCAGGTTCAGGACCGGGATGGTCCCTAAGAAAACGATGACGATGCCGGTGAGCCACAGCACGCCCGAATTGGCGCGGCGCCACGCCTTGACCTCGGCCGGGCGCAAGCGACGCAGCGCCACCTGCTCGTAGTAGACGCGCCCGGTCAGCCAGCCGTTGACGGCATAGAACAGCACCGCGCCGAGACCGGCGACGAAGAGCGCCAAAATATAGAACGGCAGCATCACGAGGTTGAGCGCCACGACGGCCAGCAGGAACACGACGCCGGTCCAGATGCCGGTCCAGATCGGAATGCCGCGCGCCGGCCCGAGCTGCGGATAGTGCTGGGCCTCGACGATGTCGGCGATCCTTTCCATGAAGATCGAGATCACGATGCCGAAGCTTGCCGGAAACAGCATCAGCGCCAGCACGATCACGCCGGCGCCACTCAGCCAGACGATGGCGTCGTTGACCCATTGCCATTGGAAATGGGCAAGCGATTTCAAACCCCACCACGCCAGCGCGGCGATGCCGACCTGCAGCACCAGGCTGACCAGCAGCGACCACCAGACGATGCCGCGCAGCTTCGGGTCGCCCAGTTGACGAACCGCCAGTTCGAAGGCGCGGATCATCGCCGCGCCGTCATTGCGGCCCGACGATCCCTGCTGCCTTGAGCTCGCCGATCTCCTTGGTCGAGAAGCCCTTCTCGCCCAGGATCTCGTCGGTATGCTGGCCGCGCTTGGCGGCAGGGCCCTTGACGCTTTCCTTGGTGCGCGAGAAGCGCGGCGCGGCGGCGGGCTGCGGGAAACCCGAGACGTCGACATAGGCGCCGCGCGCCTTGGCGTGCGGATGCTGCGAGGCTTCCTTCATGGTGAGGACGGGCGCGAAGCAGATGTCGGTGCCCTCCATGGTGGCGCACCATTCATCGCGCGTCTTGGTGCGGAAGATGTGCTCCATCCGGCTCTTGAGCTGCGCCCAGGCCTTGCGGTCCATCTGCGCCGGCAGGCTTTCGCCCTTGAGCCCGGTCTTTTCGAGCAGCAGCGCGTAGAATTGCGGCTCGATCGAGCCCACCGAGACGAATTTGCCGTCCTTGGTCTCGTAGGTGCCGTAGAAGTGCGCACCGCCGTCCAGCATGTTGGTCTCGCGGTCGTCGTCGTTCCACAGGCCGGCGCCGGCCATGCCGTAGATGCCGCCCAGCAGCAGCGCCGCGCCGTCGACCATGGCCGCGTCGATCACCTGGCCCTTGCCCGAGCGCTGTGCCTCGAGAAGCCCGCACACCATGCCGAAGGCCAAGAGCATGCCGCCGCCGCCGAAGTCACCGACCAGGTTCAGGGGCGGCGTCGGCTTGTCCTTGACGCCGATGGCATGCAGCGCGCCGGTGAGGGCGATGTAGTTGATGTCGTGGCCGGCCGCCTTGGCCAGCGGTCCCTCCTGGCCCCAGCCGGTCATGCGGCCATAGACCAGCTTCGGGTTGCGCCCGAGGCAGACGTCGGGCCCCAGGCCCAGTCGCTCGGCGACGCCCGGGCGGAACGGCTCGGTGACGCCGTCGGCCTTCTCGATCAGGCGCAGCACGACGTCGACACCCTCTTTCTTCTGAAGGTCTACCGAAACCGAGCGACGGCTCCGGTTGTGCACGGCGTATTTCGGATCGGCCAGGCGGTCCATGACGTGGCTCTTGGTGCGGTCGACGCGGATCACGTCGGCGCCCATGTCGCCCAGCATCATCGAGCACATCGGGCCGGGGCCGATGCCGGCCAGCTCGACGATCGTCAATCCCGAAAGCGGACCTGCCATGACTTTCCTCCTGCGAAATACCTGATCGCTTGTCGTCGTTTTTAATCGGTCGGCCGGGCGGCCGCGTCAATTCAAGATATGACGGGCGAGGAAGGCGGTGACGCGGTCCAGCGCGTCGGCGCGGGCGGCAGGATCCTCGCCGGTGATCGGCACCACGCCCGTGCGCGTCGTATAAGAGGTGAGTTCGCGCCGCTTCAGCCCCGGCCAGTCGAAGTCATGGTAGGCGCCAGGATAGGCGTGGAAGGTCACCGGTGCACCGCGGCCGGCGGCGCCTTGGGCGAGTTCCCCGCAGGGCTTCGCCGGCGTCCAGACGTCCTCCTGTCCAATCAGGATCAGCAGCGGGATCGAGGTCGTCCAGTCGGCGCCCAGGCGCCGCTCGCTGCACGAGCCGGGATAGAAGGCGACCGCGGCGCGGAAATCGGGCCCGGCGAGGCCCGGCGGCCGGCCACGGCTCTGGCTGGCGACCGCCATCAGGACGGCGCCGCCGCCGTTCGACCAGCCGATCAGGCCGATGCGGTCGCGCAGCACGAAACTCTGCGCTTGCAGGTAGAGCAGGGCGGCGTAGGCGTCACCCGGCCGCCGCAGATAGAGCCACTCCTTGAAACCGGTGCGCGAGCACATCTCGCCGGTCTCGCGCGGCGTGAAACCATCGACCATCAGGACCGCGAAGCCCTTGTCGACGAGCAGTTGCCGCCAGGCCGTCTCGCGCGACACAATGGCGTTGGTCGTGCGCGAAAAAAGTCCGCTGCAGCCGTGCATGAACACGATCGCGGGATGGGGTTCCGGACCGTTCGGGCGGAACAGATAGCCGTCGAGCATGGTGGGTGCGGCGCCGTCCTTGCCGTCGAGGGCGGGAAACGGGACCTTCTGCTGCGCCGCCGCGCTGCCGCAAACCGTCGACACGGCAAGCAACGCAATAAAGACGAGGGTCGGCCGCATGGCCGCGTCATGTTAGCCGAAGGGTTCGGCGTTACAAAATGTATGGCCCGGTCTAAAGTCCGCGCCGCAGAGGGCTTGGAGGAAACGGGATGGAGTTGGGCCGGTTTTTCACGTCGCTGGCGCTTGCGGTGGGCGTGGCAGGCGGCGCACTGGCACAGCAGGCCGAACAACCACCGCCGCCCGCGCCGGCGAAGGAATACAACCAGCAGTTCCTGGTGCCGGGCTCGTGGTTCCACGGCGTGCACGGGCTCGCCTTCAACAAGGACGACCAGCTCTTCGCCGGCTCGGTGATCGGCCAGACGATCTACCGCGTGCAGGTCGATTCGGGCGAGGTCGACCGCGTCATCGATCCGCCGATGGGCATGGCCGACGACATCGCCTTCGCCGACGACGGCACCATGGCGTGGACCGCCTTCCTGCTGGGCAAGGTCTATGTCCGCAAGCCCAACGGCAAGACCATCGAGGTCGCCAACGGCATGGGCGGCCCCAACGCGATCGCCTTCGGCAAGGACGGCCGGCTATTCGTGTCGGAGGTCTTCCTGGGCGACGCGCTCTACGAGATCGACCTCAAGAACGTCGACAAGCCCGACTTCAAGCCGTTCCCGCGCAGCGAGCTCAGGCGCATCGCCGAGAAGCTGGGCGGCCTGAACGGCTTCGAGATCCACAAGGACGACGGCTTCCTCTACGGCCCGCTGTGGTTCAAGGGCCAGATCGTCAAGATCAACCTCGAGACCGGCGCGATCGAGGTGATCGCCGAAGGGTTCAAGACGCCGGCGGCCGCCAACATCGATCCGCAGAACCGCGACAACGTCTATGTCGTCGATGCCGGCACAGGCGGCGTCTGGAGCGTCAGTCTCACCAGCAAGGCCAAGAAGCTGGTCGCCTCGATGAAGCCGGGGCTCGACAACCTGGCCTTCGATTCGCGCGGCCGGCTGTTCGTCACTTCGATGACCGATAACGGCGTCTATCTCGTCGACAAGCAGACCGGCGCGCACCGGACGATCGTCGAGGGCAAGCTCGCCATCCCCTCCGACCTCGCCGTCGTCTCCGAGGGCGGCAAGGACACCGTGCACGTGGCCGACGTGTTCAGCTATCGCACGGTCGATGGCCAGACTGGCGCGGTCGCCGACGTGCTACGCGTGCATGGCGACACCCACGCCTATCCGATCGGCATCTCGGTCGGACCGAAGCACACCTTGCTGACGAGCTGGTTCTCCAACACCGTGGAGAAGGTCGATCGCAAGACCGGCAAGCTGGTCGCGAGCCTCGGCGACTTCGCCGCGCCGGTCGACGCGCTGGAGACGGCCGACGGCACGATCTACGTCGCCGAGCTGGCAAGCGCCAACCTCGTCAAGGTGAGCGCCGATGGCAAGACGCGCTCGACCGTGGTCAAGGAACTGCGCAGCCCGGTGGCGCTGGCCCAGGGACCGGGCAACCTGATCTACGTCACGGAGATTGCCGCCGGCGCGGTCAGCCAGATCGACGTCGTC
>Ga0210407_10002528_pt1 | contig 15643 bp, 12 predicted proteins | sample IncBWC27MmetaG_FD_150860 | JGI IMG/M metagenome (GOLD analysis project Ga0210407, IMG submission 150860) | Forest soil microbial communities from Barre Woods Harvard Forest LTER site, Petersham, Massachusetts, United States - Inc-BW-C-27-M | ecosystem: Environmental > Terrestrial > Soil >...
ATCGAGCCGCTCGGACGCCACATCGCCACGCCGGACTCCGGCGCCGGAGAGATGAAGCAGCTTTCGCGCGCCCTGGAGGAATTCTTGAATTCGCTGCCCGCGGAGTTCGACGAGCTGGTGAACTGCCACGATGTGCGCACGCGGCAGGTCGAACACCACATTTTGGTTTCCTGCCACTGCACAATGAAAGGCGCGCTGCCCATCACGCAGATTCACGACGTGACCGCGGCTTTGGAAGACCGCGTGAAAGAGCGCTTCCCCCAGATTCACCGCGTCACCATTCATCCCGAACCCGTCGAAGGCTAGTCCGCCGGCGCGCTGCCCTCAAAAACTTGCGCAGCGAGAGCCAGCAGCGCGGGATAACACACCAGCACATACCGCGGCTCGGGGGTTTCGAGCGTGGTCAGAAATGCGGTTCGCAGGAGGATGAAGGCCGCGAGTAGCGCAATCGCGCCTCGCGTGGCCTGTGCTCGACGCCACAAGCTCGCCGCGCCCCCAAGCGCCACCGCAATATACCCGACGTTAAGCAGGAACAAGCCGGCGGTGACGCACTGATCGATGGGATCGTCTTCCCACGATTGCGCCAGCGGGAAGACCGTGCCGGAAAATGGGAGCAGCTCGATGCGCGGCGTGAACCACAACGTCAGGGCCCGCGCGGCGGGGAGCCAAAGGTAGGTGCGCAGCGGCCGCCGCGCCGTGCGTTCGCGAGCGAGCCGCGCGAAGGCTGCGTCCTCTTCCGGCGAGAACGTCAGATCGTCGTTGTATTGATCGAGAATCATGGCCACGCGCTCTTTCTCGGCGGGGGTGTCGAAAGCGCGTGCCGGAATTTCGTCCACGTCAATGACTTCCTCGTTGAGCTTCCACGGCAGGAGATAGACGTCACGAAAGCGAAACAGCCATGTCTTCTCCCAGCTCATCAAGCCGTAAGGAACCAACTCGCCCGGGAGATTGGAATTTTTCGGGGCCAGGGGCTGAAATTCGTGCAGGGTGATCGCGTTGCGAATTGTCCAGGGCATCAGGGGAACGGCGCAGAGCGCAGCCGTCAGCGCCATCGTCTCCACCCAGCGCAGACTTTCACGCTGCCGAATGAGAATCGCGCCGAGCACCAGCCAGGCCGCCAGCAAGAGCAGTGGCGTTTCCGGGCGAAATAGCGTGCACACCCCCACGAGCAGCGCCGCGCAAACCGCCACGAACCAATAATCTTTGCCCAGAATCCAGTGCCTTTCGACCAGCCGCCACCCCCGGTTTTGCGCGCGGGTTACCAACAGGCAAAGCGGCAACAATGCCGCGGTCGTGAAAAGCGTCGCGAAGACTTCCGTCAACGGCACAGCTGCGTAATTTGCGAGGAAAGGGCACAGCGCCGCAAGCCACAACGCCGCGATGAATACGCGAAACGGGCGGGCGCGATCGTTCGCGATCAGCGCAAGCAAGGCCGCCAGCCCGGCTACCAGCAAGCAGGTCAGCAGGTCCACCACCGCCTGCGCAAGCATCACCCACAGCCGCGCGGCTTCCCCGCTCCGACGGGTGATGCCGTAGATCAGCGCCAAAAACGCCGGGTAGCCCGGCATCCGCAGGTCCACCGGCGTTACTTGCTCGTGGACATTCATCGCATAGACGTGATGCTGCAGCCAATTGGCAGCCATTTGTTCGTACAGGACCGTATCGCCGGCATTCGCCGGATATTTCAGGACGAAAAAAAGCCGCAGGCACAATCCGGCGGCTAGTGCGGCAACGGTATTAGAGAAAATTCGCTTCATCGATGGTTCGCATCTTACAATAGAGCGCAGGGCAATGGAGCAAGGAGAGTCGAGGGAACGCACGCGGCAGAATGTCCTGGCCCCTGCCTTGCCGCCGGACTGACGGAAATTCATGAAGGAACGCCGACCTATATTTTATGACGCGGAGCGCGTCCGCTGGCGCCGCACGCGCCGCGTGCTGGAAATTTCTGGCCTGCTGTTGACGCTGTTGCTGGCCTATTTTTTTGTGACCATCGCCGTCAGCGTGGAACTCCCCGCGGGCCTGCTGCCGGACACGCGTCCGGCGTACCGCGCCTTGAAGATCAAAAGCAAGAAAGTCCCAGCGCGCGAAGGGCAGCGTCGCCGCATCTCGAATATCGGCACCGTTCCCGCCAGCTACGATCCTCTGCGCGCCGCGTTTTATGTCAGCTGGGACGCTGCCAGCTTTGCTTCTTTGAAAAAGCACTACAAGGACATCGACGTCCTTATTCCCGATCAGCTGCATGCCGTCACGCCCGATGGGGCGCTGACCATTGTCGACTACGAACGCTATCAGACGCTGAAAGCAAGCCCGGCCCAGGCGATCGCTCTGCTGAAAGACGACAAGTTGCATCGTTGGATGAAAGCGTCCAACGTCGAACTCCCGCTGATGGGCTTGCTCGACAATTACGACGGGCAAGTCTGGCGCATTAAGGAAATGGCCGCCATGCTCGCCAGCAAGACGGCGCGCCAGAACCTGGTTCGCGACGTCGTCGACTACACCGTGGGCGCCCACCAAGCCGGCGTGGTGGTCGACTTCGAGGAAGTCCCCGACGCCACCCAGCCGCACTTCCGCGAATTTGCCGCCGAGCTTGCTCCCGCCTTGCACGCTGTCGGATTGAAATTGATGATTGCGCTTCCCGCCCGCGACAACGCCTACGATTACAAATTCTTCGGCAAAACGTGTGACGCTATCGTGCTGATGAACTACGACCAGCACTGGCTCACGTCATCGCCCGGTCCGGTTGCCGCGCAGGATTGGTTTGTCGAGAACCTTCGCCAGGTCCTTGAAGATGTTCCCGCGCAGAAAGTCGTCGTAGGCATCGCCAACTACGCGTACGACTGGCCCGAAGGGCCGAAAATGCCCAGTGAAGTCGCCAAAGAAATGAGCGTGCAGGAGGCGTTACTCCACGCTTATGAATCCGAGACCGAAGTTGAATTCGACGCCGCTTCGCTCAATCCGCATTATTCCTATTCCGACGAGCACAATCACACCCACCAGGTGTGGATGCTGGACACCGTGACCGCCTACAACCAGTTGCGGGCGTGCGAGCGCATGGGCGTGCAGGGCACGGCACTGTGGCGCATGGGTTCTGCGGACAGCTCGATCTGGCCGGTCTGGGACTCCCCGCGCCCCGACGATGCCGTACGCGCAAAAATCAAAGACATTCCGCCCGGCCCGGACCTGATCCTCGAAGGCGACGGCGATGTCTGGCATTTCACAGATACGCCGAAGAGCGGTCTCCGCAGCTTCGTCTACGACGCGCCCAGCGATCTCATCACCAGCGAGAAATACGAAGCCTATCCGCTTTCCTACAACATCGATCAGATCGGCGCGGCGGACAATAAACTCGCCATCACCTTCGATGACGGCCCTGACCCCCGCTGGACTGCGAAAATTCTCGACATCCTCAAAGAGAAAAAAGTCCCTGCCACGTTTTTCGTAATCGGCGTGGACGCCAGCCAGTGGCCGCAAATCGTGAAGCGCGAGTACGCCGAGGGCCACGAGATCGGCAACCACACTTACACCCATCCCAGCTTTGACGACATCTCCAAGACCGAGCTGCATTGGCAACTGAACCTTACGCAACGGCTGATCGAAAGCACCATCGGCGTCAAGTCCATCCTCTTCCGTCCGCCCTACGGCATCGATCACCAGCCGGAATATGCGGAGGAAGTCGCGCAACTCCCTCTCGCGCAGGACATGGGCTACCTGATCATCGGCCAGAAAATCGACGCTCACGATTGGCGCCAGGTGGACGGCAAACAAATACCCGTCAAGGAAATCGTCGACAACGTAGTTCGCCAGGCGGGAATGGGTAACATCATCCTCTTCCACGATGGCGGCGGCGAGCGCGCCAACACCGTCGCTGCTTTGCCCCTGGTGATCGACAAGCTGCGCGAAGAGGGCTACCAGTTTGTTTCCGTGCCGGACCTCATCGGAAAAACCCGCGCGGAAGTAATGATGCCGCTTTCCGCCGAGGAAAAACTGGAAGCGCGTGCCGACGGATTCATTTTCGGAATCTGGCACTGGTTTCGGCTGAGCATCGCCACCATCTTCATCGTTGGCATCGTGATGGTCAGCGGGCGCGCCCTGATTATCGGGATTTTGGCGCTTGTCGAAAAATTGCGGCCCGATCACCTGGTCACGCCCAACCCTCCGCCCGGCGTTACCGTGCTGATTCCCGCGCACAATGAGGAAACGGTGATCGTGCAGACGGTGCAATCCGTGCTCGCATCGGATTGGAAGGATTTGCGCGTCATCGTCGTCAACGACGGCTCGAGTGACCGCACCGGCGAATTGCTCGATGGAAACTTCGGCCAGGACCCGCGCGTGACTATCCTTCACCAGGTCAACCGCGGGAAAGCCGCGGCCCTCGCCCGCGCTCTTGGCGAAGCGCAAACGGAAATCGTCGTCACCATCGACGCCGACACCGAAATCGAGCCCGACGCCATCGGCAAGCTCTTGCGCCATTTCTCTGATGAAACCGTCGGCGCCGTGGCCGGCAACGTGAAAGTCGGCAACCGTTCGCGCTGGCTCACCCGGTGGCAAGCTCTCGAGTACATCACCAGCCAAAATATGGAGAAGCGCGCTTTCGATTTGCTTAACTGCATCACCGTGGTCCCCGGGGCGCTGGGCGCCTGGCGCAAGAAAGCCATCGAAGCTGCTGGGGGCATCAACGCGGACACCGTAGCCGAAGACGCCGACCTCACCATCGCCATCCGCCGCCTCGGCTGGCATGTCGACTACGAAGAGGAAGCCATCGCCTGGACCGAAGCCCCGGAAACGCCCGCCGTCTTGATCCGCCAGAGATTCCGCTGGACCTTCGGCACGCTGCAATCCTTCTGGAAGCACAGCGGCACGCTGCTACGGCCCAAGTACGGCACACTCGGCCTGATCGCCTTGCCCAATATCTTTGTCTTTCAACTGCTGCTGCCGCTGATCTCCCCGGTGATCGACCTGCTCTTCCTCGGCTCCGTCGTTGCCTGGGCGCTGGCGGAGTACCACATCGTGCGCCTGCCGCTGCTTTCTGCCACCGCGACCTCGGACCTCGAGCGCTCCGTCCTCTTCTTTCTCGGTTTCCTGCTCATCGATATGCTGACGTGCGTCCTGGCCTTCGCGCTTGAAAAGAAAGAAGACTGGACCCTGCTCGTCCCGGTGATCTTGCAGCGCTTTTACTATCGCCAGCTGATGTACGTGGTCCTGTTCCGCTCGGTGAAGGAAGCCGTCAGCGGCCGCCCGGTCGGCTGGCGCGGCGTCGAGCCCGAAGCCCCGCGCACCGTCGCCCCCGCCTGAGGCGGGACTGCTCACCTCCGCCAAGCGGCAGCGTCTGATCCGGGTGCCTTTCTCAGCCGTGCGCTCGAGATCCATTTCGTCCCCGGCTGGGCGGCTAACGCAGCTTTTCGCCACCGGGATGAAGTGTTGTAGGATATGGCTCTACCGCTAGGAGGACCTATGGCCACCACTTTTATCCTCAACGGAAAATCCCAGACGGTCGACGTCAGCCCCGATATGCCGTTGCTCTGGGTGCTCCGCGACACGCTCGACAAAACCGGCACAAAATTTGGATGTGGCGCGGGCTTGTGCGGCGCGTGTACCGTGCACATCAATGGCGAAGCCGCGCGGTCGTGCCAGACCGCTATCTCCGCCGTGGCGGGCAAGAAAGTCACCACCATCGAAGGTCTGTCGGCGGACGGCAGTCATCCCGTCCAATTGGCTTGGATCGCCGAAGACGTCCCGCAGTGCGGCTATTGCCAGTCCGGCCAAATCATGTCCGCGGTCGCCCTGCTGGCCAAGAAACCCAAGCCGACCGACGCCGACATCGACGACTTCATGAGCGGCAACATCTGCCGCTGCGGCACCTATCAACGCATCCGCAAAGCCATTCATCGCGCCGCAGCCGCGCCTGCCGGCAAGGCCACGTCCGCGTAAAACTCAGCTATCTTGCAGAAAAATTCGAGGTGCGTCATGACTACTGCCCCCGCTCTGAATCGCCGTGAATTTCTGAAAACAGGAGCCGCCGGCGGCGCGGCACTGGTCGTTGCTTTTCATCTTCCCGGCTCGGCGTTTGCCGTCGCGCAAGAGCAGGAAAAAAAGACGCCCAATCCTCTGAACGCTTGGGTGCGCATCACGCCGGACAATCGCGTCACGCTCATCCTCGGCAAATCCGAAATGGGCCAGGGCGCGATGACCGCACTGCCCATGATCCTCGCGGAAGAGCTGTATCTCGATTGGAACCAGGTCAGAGTCGAACAAGCGCCCACCGACCCGAAAATTTATGATCACGGCACAGGTGGAAGCGGCAGCGTCGCCGGCTCCTGGCTCCCGCTGCGGCGTGCAGGCGCGGCCGCGCGAGAAATGCTCATCACCGCCGCGGCCCAGCACTGGAACGTGAGTCGCGACACCTGCACAGCGCAGAACGGCGGCGTGCTCCACGGCGCGCGCAAGCAATTTCTAACCTACGGCGAACTGGTCGGCGACGCGTCAAAGCTGCCCGTTCCCGATCTCAACAGCGTCCCGCTGAAAAACTCCGACGACTTCACCATCGTCGGCCACGATCGCAAGCGCTTCGAGGCGGCCGCCAAATCCACTGGCACGGCGAAATTCGGCATCGACTCCCGCATGCCGGGCATGGAATACGCCGTCATTGCCCGCTGCCCGGTATTCGGCGGCAAGGTCGCGAAGTTTGACGCGACCAAGGCCAAGACCGTTCCGGGAGTTCGCGACGTGATCTCCATCGACGCTGTCGGCCAGGGCGCCTTCACCTCCGGCGGAGTGGTCGTTGTGGCCAATAATTCCTGGGCCGCCATCCAGGGACGAAAAGCGCTGAACATCACTTGGGACGAAGGCCCGAACGCCGGCGAGTCCAGCGAATCGCTGCGCAAGCATTTCATCGAGAATGCTGCCAAGCCGGGAAAAATCGTGCGCAACGAAGGCGATGCCGAGGCCGCGCTCTCTTCGGCGTCGAAAAAAATAGAAGTGGCTTATGAGCTGCCGTTCGCACCGCACGCTTGCATGGAGCCGATGAACTGCACCGTGCACATCCGGACGGATGGCGCGGAGGCCTCGGTTCCCACGCAAGCTCCGCAATGGGCCCAGGGCGTGATCGCGCAAGTATCCGGCCTTCCGCCGGAGAAAGTGATCGTACACACCACCCTGATGGGCGGCGGTTTTGGCCGGCGCTACCAGGCCGACTTCGTGATGGAAGCCGCGCAAGTCGCCAAAGCGACCGGCAGACCCGTGCAAGTTCTCTGGACGCGCGAAGACGACATGCAGCACGATTTCTACCGCCCCGCGTCTTATCACAAGATGCAGGGTGCCGTGGACGCGCAGGGCAAGCTCGCCGCATGGAAACATTTTCAAAGTTCCACGTCCATTGCCGCCGTGTGGGACAAGGACGGCGCCGAAAAACCGGAAGCCAGCGAATTCGCGACCGCCGCGTTCATTCCTTACGAAACGCCAAATTTCCGCGTTGAATACGCCCTCGCGCATTCCGGCGTTCCGCGCGCCTGGTGGCGCTCCGTCGAACATTCCAGCAGCGGCTTTGTGGTCGAAACGTTCGTCGATGAGCTCGCGGCAGCTGCGGGCGCTGATCCCCTGAAATTCCGCCTGCAATTGATCGGCGACGCGCGCAAAATTCCCGACTTCACCAATCCAAAGCAAGGAAAGCCGCTCGATACCGCGCGCCTCAAAGGCGTGTTGCAACTCGCCGCCGAAAAAGCCGGGTGGGGCTCGCCGCTGCCCAAGGGCGTCGCGCGCGGCATCGCGGGATACTACTCGTTCGAGTCCTACACCGCCGCCGTCGCGGAAGTCAGCGTCGAAAAGGGCCAGGTCCACATCCATCGCATCGTATACGCCGTCGATTGCGGCCGCCCGGTCAATCCCAGCGGAGTTGTCGCACAGGTGGAAAGCGCCGCCGTCTACGCCCTGTCCGCCATCATGAAAGACGCCATCACCATCGATCGCGGCCGCGTGCAGCAAGCCAACTTCAATGACTACGACATGCCGCGCATCAGCGAAATGCCCAAGATCGAAGTGCATTTGGTCATGAGCAAAGAAGACCCCACGGGAATCGGCGAGCCCGGCCTCCCGGTAGTAGCCCCAGCCGTCGGCAACGCCGTCTTCGCCGCCACCGGCAAACGTCTCCGCCGCCTCCCCATCAAGCCAGAAGACTTAGCGTAGGCAAAGTGGCACAGGCATTTCTGCCTGTGCTCTTACGACCGAGTCCGCAAAGGCAATCTCAACTCGACGACGGACTGAGCTCACGGCGATTGTCATCCTGAGGCTACCCGACAAGGGTAGCCGAAGGACCTCAACTTACAGCGTAATGGCTGACCGACTGTTAGTGCCTGAAGTTAGCGTTGAGTTCTTCGCGCATCCTCCGGATGCGCGACAGCGCTGGCAGCATGGTGCGCTCTCAATGCAAAATGGCCTGTGCCTCTGACACTTCTCGCAGTAGGTTGCCTCTCCCTCGCCATCTGGCTTTACCTCGCCGTCGGACGCGGTAACTTCTGGCGTCTCCACGAATTCGATGACGACACTGCGAATCACGAATCCCCGATCGCCTGGCCGCCCGTCGTCGCCATCATCCCAGCCCGCAACGAAGCCACCACAATCGCGCAAGTGTTAGCAAGCCTGCTCAAACAGAACTACGCCGGCGAATTTTCCGTGGTTCTCGTCGACGACCACAGCGAAGACGCCACCGCTCAAATCGCGCGACAAGCAGCAAGCGAACTAGGCGCCGAATCGCGCGTCAATATTCGCACCGCGCCAGCACTTCCCCCCGGCTGGACCGGCAAGCTCTGGGCCCTGAATACTGGCACAGCCATTTTTGGCAAGAGTGGGACAGCCATTTCTGGCTGTCCTCCGACGACCTCCATCTCACCTGGACCACCCATCACCAGCCGGACCGCGTCGAATGATCCCGTCCTTCCAATCTCGTCGCCCACCTACTACTGGTTCACCGACGCCGACATAGTCCACGCACCTGACACTCTGTGCCGCCTGGTCGCCCGTGCCGAATGCGACCACCTTGACCTCGCCTCCCTAATGGTCCTGCTGCAAGCCAAGGCGCTCCCCGAGCGCGCTCTAATCCCCGCCTTCCTCTTCTTTTTCCTGAAGCTCTACCCGCCGCATTGGATCGCCGACCCGAAAACGCGCACCGCCGGAGCCGCCGGCGGCTGCATCCTCCTACGTCGCGAAGCGCTAGGGCGCATCGGCGGCTTCGCCGCCATCCGCAACGATGTCATCGACGATTGCGCACTGGCCCGCGCCGTAAAACGCATCGGCGGCCGCCTCTGGATGGGCCTGACCCGCGCCAGCGTCAGCCTCCGCGCCTACACCACTTTCGCCGAAATCCGCGACCTGATCGCCCGCACGGCCTTCACCCAACTAAGCTACTCCCCGCTCCTGCTGCTCGGCACCCTGCTGGGCATGTTCCTGACCTATCTAGCGCCCGTTATGCTCATGTTCGTGCCCCATAGAGCACCCCAGATCCTGGGCGCCTCAACCTGGCTGTTAATGTCGCTTCTGTATCTGCCCACAATCCGCTTCTATCGCAAGTCGCCAGCGTGGGCCTTTACTCTGCCCTTCGTGGCGCTGTTCTACTCCTACGCCACATTCCTCTCCGCCGCCCGCTACTACCTCGGCCGCGGCGCCCAATGGAAAGGCCGCTCCCAAGTCAAGAGCCCGAGCTGAGTCAATGGCGGCCTCTTGTTTTCTTGCAGAATTTTATTGACACGCCAATCCTCGCTTTGGTAGACTCCTTTTGTAGAGTAGTGCGTCTCTCTTCCGCTCGTTCAAGACCACAGCAAAACCGCGACTCCGTAACTACCTTTAGAATCAACACTTGCAAAAGTGTGTGAAAACAAAGCACTTTAACTACCTTTAGAATGAACACTTATGAAAAACCGGGGGAGGGGGGCCCCCTAGCCTCTCCATCATCTTGAGCCGCCCCACAACCATCCTGTAGCGCAGGGCGAAGTCTTCGTAGCCCTGCGGCCTTTCTCTCCCACGCTTTAGTCCGTCCCACCCAGAGCCGCCTGCAGCTCTGGCTCCGCTTTTCGCCCTTGGAGCCCTGCCGGGAGAATGGATACTTTGCCCGACCGAAACAAAGTTTGCTATCCTTTGAGCAGTTAGGTACAGGGCTGTATCCCGAATTCAGGGAACGGTACCGGAGGCCATCATGAGTGTTGTCCCCAACCCGGGCAACGGCAAGATCACCGTGCCCGAACTTCTGCGGCGCAAAGCATCAGCTGAAAATTCCCAAAAAATCGTCTGCTTGACCGCCTATGACTACCCGACCGCGCGCCTGCTCGACGAAGCCGGCGTCGACGTCATTCTCGTCGGCGATTCGGTCGCCATGGTCGCGCTAGGTTACGACAGCACGCTGCCGGTCACGCTCGATGAAATGATCCATCACGCGCGGGCGGTTCGCCGTGGCACCAAGCACGCTCTTCTCGTCGCCGACATGCCCTTCGGCAGCTATCACTCCGACACCGCCGAATCCCTGCGCAACGCCGTGCGCTTCGTCAAAGAAGCCAGCGTCGAAGCCGTAAAAGTAGAAGGTGGCGAGCGCCGCCTCGAGCTAATCGCGCGCCTCACCGAAGCCGAAATTCCCGTAATGGGCCACGTCGGCCTCACGCCGCAATCGGTGAACGCCCTCGGCGGCTACCGCGTGCAAGGCAAAACCACTGACTCCGCCGAACAGCTGCTGCGGGATGCCCGCGCCGTGGAAGCCGCCGGCGCCTTCGCCGTAGTGCTCGAAGCGGTGCCCCGCGAACTCGCCGCCCAAATCACTCGCGAGCTGCGCATTCCCACCATCGGCATCGGCGCCGGCCCCGACTGCGACGGCCAAATCCTCGTCGTCCACGACATGCTCGGCCTCACCTTCGACCACACGCCGAAATTTGCGCGCCAGTACGCCAATGTCGGCGGACTCATCTCCAGTGCCGTCCGCAGCTATTGCGAAGACGTCCGCAAGGGCAACTTTCCGTCGGACAGCGAATCCTATCATTCGGGTTCAACGGCGAAGCAAGACGACCCCGTTAAGATTTCTATTTGTTGAGTCGCGCGGCAAAATCCACTTTGTGAGGGGCTGCCATGTCACCCGAAGAAATGCGCCTGCTGTACGACTACAACGCCTGGGCCAATCGCCGCTCCCTGACCGCTGCCACGGCGCTCACCCCGGAACAGTTCACCAGGCCCATGGGCTCCAGCTTTTCTTCCGTGCGCGACACGCTGGCCCACATCTTCGGCGCTGAATGGATCTGGCTCGAGCGCTTTCAGGGCCGTTCCCCCTCCTCCCTCCCGGACACCACGCAATATCCCGACGTCGCGACCCTCGGCGAGCGCTGGCGCGAATTCGAGCCGCGCCTCCTCCATTTCGTTCGCAATCTCAACCAAAGCGATCTCGACCGCGTCATGGAATACAAGACGCTCAAGTTTGGCGTCTATAGCAACCCGCTCTGGCAATCCATGCAGCACCTCGTGAATCACGGCAGCTACCATCGCGGCCAGGTCACCACCCTGCTGCGCCAGCTCGGCGCGCCGGCAATCCTCACCGACCTGATGCATTTTTATCGCGAGCGCGCCGTCGCCGCCAAAGCGTAGCGCCGGCATCTTGCCGGCCCCGCCAATCGTGGAAACCATCCGCACCATTGCCTGGATGAAAGAAGCCGCGCGGCAAGCCCGCGCCGAAAGTCGCATCATCGGCTTCGTCCCGACCATGGGCGCCTTGCACGCCGGCCACACCGCGCTGGTGCAGCGTGCAAAACAAGAATGCGCGCCCGTGGTGGCCTCCATCTTTGTGAACCCGAAACAGTTCGGCCCCAACGAAGATTTCGCCAAATATCCGCGCACCCTCGAACCAGACTCAGAGAAATTCTCCACCGCCGGCGTCGACACCCTCTTCTTGCCCGACGTCGCCGACATCTATCCACCTGGCTTCCGCACCTATGTCACCGTCGAAGGCCTGAGCGACCGCCTCGAAGGCCGCTCGCGTCCCGGCCATTTCCGCGGCGTCGCCACCGTCGTTATGAAATTGCTGGAAATTGTGCAGCCAAATTTCGCTTACTTCGGCCGCAAGGACGCCCAGCAACTCCGCATCATTTCCCAGATGGCCCGCGACCTGAATCTCGACACCGAAATCGTGGTCTGCCCGATCGTCCGCGAACCTGACGGCCTCGCGCTCTCCTCCCGCAACGCCTACCTCAGCGCCGAAGAGCGCCGCGCCGCCGCCGTCTTGCATGGCGCGCTAGTAGCCGCCAAAGCGGAACTTGCCGCCGGCGCGCGCGATGCGCTGCAATTGCAATCTACAATTCGTCGTGTATTGGAAGCAGAACCGCTGGCCGCCGTGGACTATGTGCAGATCGTCGACGCCGACGCCTTCGAGCCGGTCACTCGCATCGCCCGCCCCTGCTACGCGCTCCTCGCCGTTTTCGTCGGCAAGACCCGCCTCATCGATAACCTGTACATCGAGCCAGTTGGCGATTCCGGCGAACTCGCCTACCATTTATAATTAAATGCGATGCTCCGGCACAGCATCGCGCCCCTGATTCCCGGCGAAGGCCGCAAATCATCTGGAGGTGACGGAGATGAATTCTCGCACACGCTTTTCATTGTCTCTAATCGCGCTTTGCTTCTCTTTCGCAACTCTCGCCCAAGCTGCAACCTCGGTTCCGGCGGGCACCGCCATCACCGTAACCATCGACCAGTCCATCAGCTCGAAAAACGCGCACGCTGGCCAGGGCGTTGTCGGCACAGTGGCGCACGACGTAACCGTCGACGGCAAAGTAGTCATCCCCAAAGGCGCTCACGCCAAGCTGGTAGTGAGCAGTGTGCAAGCCTCCGGCCGGCTCTCCACTCCCGCAAAGTTGTATCTGCGGCTGAAGAGCGTTGAAGTTCGCGGCAGAACCTACACAATCGCGACAAGCTCCAGCGGGAAAACCATGGGAGGCAAAGGCAAGCGCGACGCCGGATTCATCGGCGGCGGAGCCGGTGCAGGCGCGTTAATCGGCGGACTCGCTGGCGGCGGCAAAGGCGCGGCGATCGGCGCTGTGGCTGGAGCCGGAGCCGGCACGGCAGGCGCCGCGGCCACCGGAAAGAAAGAAGTCGAGTTCCCCGCCGAGACACGGCTAAGCTTCACAACCCGCGCCGACGTAACTATCAACTGATTGCATTACGGTCGCTTAGTGGGAGCTTGAAGGCCGCGCTACGTTTTAGAGGCCACGGCGAGGACTTCGGCGGCGTGGCCTTTGGCTTTTACGGGGTCCCAGACGTGTTCGATTTTGCCGTCCGCGCCTATCAGAAACGAGCTGCGCACAATTCCCAGGAACGACTTGCCCAGAAATTTCTTCATGCGCCGCGCTCCGTAAGGTTCAATCATCTTGAACTCCGGATCGCTCAGCAGCGGAAAATTCAATTTGTACTTTTCCTTGAAGCTCGCTTGCGTCTTAACGGCATCGCCGCTGGCGCCCAGGATCACTACGTTCAGCTTGTCGAATTGCTTCTTTGCGTCACGAAACTCGGACGCTTCCACCGTTCAACCCGAGGTATTCGCCTTCGGAAAGAAAAACAGCAGCACCCGCTTCCCGCGAAAATCCGAGAGCGACACATCGTTCCCGTCGTCAGCCTTGACGCGGAACTCCGGAGCCTTGTCGCCAGCCTTCAACATCGTCATCACCTCGATCTGTCGCGATAGCTCACGCGAAATGGTGTCATTCTGAGTCGACCCGACAAGGGTCGCCGAAGAACCTCAACCTACACGCGGCCACAAGAGTATCCCGAAAACTCCCGCTGAGCGTTCTACGAAAGCAGCTTGCGCAAAATATCATTCACCGCCTGCGGATTGGCCTGCCCCCGCGTAGCCCGCATCACCTGGCCGACGAAGAATTTGAAGACGCCTTCATTCCCCGACTTATATTTAGCGACATTCTCCGGATTCTTCGCAATCACATCGCGCGCCGCTTGCTCGATCGCAAAAGTGTCGCTGATTTGTGCGAAGCCCTTTGCCGCAATGATTTCAGCGGGTGGTTTCCCCGTTTCGTACATTTCAGCAAGAACTGTCCGGGCGTTCGTAGCCGTAATCTTCCCGTCGGCCACAAGCCCTATCATTTCTGCGAAATGCATTGCCGCCACATTGCCAAACCTCTCGGCAACTACTTCTTGGGCTTCGACCGTCTTCTCTGCGAGATAACTCAGCCTTTGCATCCAAGCTGCAGTCTGTTTCGGATCTGCTCCATGCTTAACTACCGTTTCAAAATAATCCGCATACTGTTGAGAATCGGTCAGAACGCTGGCCTCATCGATGGACAATCCGTAGGTGGCGACGAAGCGCGCGCGCTTGGCATCCGGCAGCTCAGGTAGCGCGCCACGGATTGCGTCGCGCCACGCCGCGCTCACGTGCACTGGCAACAGGTCCGGCTCCGGGAAATACCGGTAGTCGTGCGCTTTCTCTTTCGAGCGCATGGAATCCGTGCGGTTCGCGGTCTGGTTCCACAGCCGCGTCTCCTGCGAAATGTGCCCGCCGCTTTCCAGCACGCCAACGTGCCGCTCGATTTCGTATTCCAGCGCCTTCTGCAGAAACCGGAACGAATTCAGATTCTTGACCTCCACCTTGGTGCCGAATTCCTGCGCGCCGCGCAGCCGCACGCTTACATTCGCGTCGCAGCGCAGCGACCCTTCTTCCATGTTGCAATCGCTCACTCCGGTGTACAGCAGAATCTGCCGCAGCGTTGTCAAGTAAGCGTAAGCCTCTTCCGGCGCGCGCATGTCCGGCTCGGAAACAATTTCGCACAGCGGCGTCCCGCACCGGTTGTAATCGATATACGCCTTCGTAGCGGATTGTGAAAAGCCCTCGTGCAGATTCTTCGCCGCATCCTCTTCCAGATGCAGCCGCGTGATCCCAATGCGCTTCTTCACTCCGCCGTGCTCCACCTCAATCCATCCGCCGGTGGCCAGTGGCAGCTCGTACTGCGAAATCTGATAACCCTTCGGCAGATCCGGGTAAAAATAATTCTTCCGCGCAAAGCGTGAGTGCTCGTGCACCGTGCAGTTCATCGCCAGCGACGCCAACGTCGCCATCTCCACCACGCGCTTATTCAGCACAGGCAGCGTGCCAGGAAGCCCCAGGCACACCGGACAAACATTGCTGTTCGGTGCATCCCCAAAGCGCGTCGAGCAGCCGCAGAAAATCTTTGATTTCGTCAGAAGCTGTACGTGCACTTCCAACCCGATCACCGGCTCGTACTTGGCCAGTACTTCGGGAGCGACGCCCGCTGTATCTGGGAGCGATTTCACCATGAGAGTAGGAAATTATAGCAGCATACGCCCGCACCGTAGCTGAGGGCACCTTTAGCTCAGGTTTACCCTGAGCCTCGAAGGGCCTGCTTTGAGGCCTGAGGCTTTGCCCGGGCAAATACGATTGACTAAAGCGTGGGTGGGAAAAGCCTCAGGCCCAAAAGACGGGCCTGAGCTACAAGTGCTCGCTGTTGGATTGAGGCCGACTAAATTGTTCTACTGCGTCAGGATTTTCTCGAAAAATGCCAGCGCCCGAGGATCGTGCGACTGCCCCAGCCAGAACATCGCCTGCTTGCGGACTTCGCGGTTGTGGTTGGTCTGCGCCACTTCAATCAGTTTGGGCACGCCC
>Ga0210407_10002529_pt1 | contig 15643 bp, 14 predicted proteins | sample IncBWC27MmetaG_FD_150860 | JGI IMG/M metagenome (GOLD analysis project Ga0210407, IMG submission 150860) | Forest soil microbial communities from Barre Woods Harvard Forest LTER site, Petersham, Massachusetts, United States - Inc-BW-C-27-M | ecosystem: Environmental > Terrestrial > Soil >...
CGGGAACCAGGATCAGGTGTGCGGAGCTGCTGATGGGAAGGAATTCGGTGAGGCCTTGCACGACCGCGAGAATGATTGCTTGCCAAAGAAGCATCGGTTTTCAGTTCTCCCTAATGACGGCTCGCGCCGCCGGAAATTCGTGCGCACGCTATAGTGGAAGGGTCTTGCTCATCGCGAACGCATCGCGCCCGCCGGGATAGTAGTTTTTTTTGACTCCGCGATTACGATATCCATGCTTGGTCCAGAAGGCAACTGCGGAATCGTTGTCTGTTGCGGTTTCGAGGGTTATTTCGCGGACACCGTTGGCGGCGAGGCGGCGCTCGATTTCGTTTAGGAGCTTTGAGCCGAGGTGATGGCGGCGGAATTGCGGCAGGACGTCGATGGTGACGATGTAGCCGCTTTCGTCGCGGCGGGCGCTGATGCAGAAGCCTGCAATTTGTGTTTCCGCTTCGGCGACCAGGCAATCGGAGCCGGTGAAACGGAGGTAAGCGCGGAGTTCGCGTTTGGAGTATGCGACTGCGGGTTCGTAGCAAGCTTGGTCGATTTCGTAGAGCGTGTCGAAATCTTCGGGCTTGAAAGTTCTGAGCGTGATGTTCACAGCGGGGTCTAGACTTCCAGGATTACCGGGAGGATCAGGGGACGCTTGGCGGTTTGCTTGTTGAGGAAGCGCTTCAGGTCCTGGCGAACTTTTTCTTTTATTACGCTCCAGTCGGTTTTTTCTTCCTGCGTGGATTGTTCGATTGTGCGCAGGATGATTTCGCGCGCCTGTGTGATGATTTCCGCGCCGTCTTCGGAGGGGAGGAAGCCGCGCGTGACGATTTCGGGCGCGGTCTCCATGCGGCCGGTGTGCTTGTTGATCACCATGATGGGGACGACCACGCCGTCTTCGGACAAGTGGCGGCGATCGCGGATCACTACTTCTTCGATTTCCTCGAGCGAGCCGGAATCCACCAGCACCCGGCCGGCGGTGACGGGCTCGCGGCGGTGCGCGCCGCTGTCGGCGGTGAATTCGACGGGTTGGCCGCTTTCCAGCAGGAAAATCTGGCCGCCTACTGCTCCTAATTGTTCAGCGAGCGCGGAGTGGCGGAACAGCTGGCGATATTCGCCGTGCACCGGAACGAAATACTTCGGGCGCACCAGTTGCAGCAGGATTTTCATTTCTTCTTGGCTCGCGTGGCCGGAGACGTGAATCGGAGCGGACCGTCCGCCTTCGTAATAGACGAGGACGCGGCGGCGGAAGAAATGGTCAATCATGCGGAAGATCGCCTTTTCGTTGCCGGGAATGATGCGCGAGGAAAGGATTACCGTGTCGTTTTCGGCGATGCTCAGAAGGCGGTGATTGTCCACGGCGATGCGCGAGAGCGCGGACATTGGCTCGGCTTGCGTGCCGCTCGCGAGGACCACCAATTTTTGCGGATCGAAGGTGCGAATATCCTGAGGGCGAACCACGCTGCCATCGGGCACGCGCAGCTTGCCGAGGCCGTGCGCGATCTCGACGTTGTCCACCATGCTGCGGCCTACGAAGCCGATCTTGCGTCCGACCATGCGGGCGATATCAATTACTTGTTGCACGCGGTGAACGGAACTGGCGAAGCAGGAGACGAGGACCTTGGCGGGTGCGGCGCGGAATAGTTCTTCGAGACGCACCACCACCGCGCGTTCTGACGGTGTGAACCCGGGGCGCTCGACGTTGGTGCTGTCACTGAACAGCGCCAGCACGCCTTCCTGTCCGTAGCGTGCGAAGGCGTGCATGTCGAAAGGCTTGTCGTCCACTGGCGTGTGATCGATTTTGAAATCGCCGGTATGAATGATCACGCCAACGGGGGTGCGCACCGCGAGCGCGACGCAATCAATGGTGCTGTGGGTGACGTGCAGGTATTCGATGGAGAAGGGACCGAGGACGGTGGTTTGTCCGGCTTTCACTTCGTGCAGCTTGGCTTTATCGAGCAGGGCGTGCTCTTCGAGTTTCTTGCGAACGATGGCGAGCGTAAATTCCGTGCCGTAAATCGGGACGTTTATCTCGGGCAGAATATAGGGAATAGCGCCGATGTGATCTTCGTGCGCGTGGGTGAGGATGATGGCGCGCACCATGCGTTTATTTTGCTTCAGATAGGTGATGTCCGGGATGACGATGTCCACGCCGAGAAGTTCTTGCTCGGGGAACATCAGGCCGGCGTCAATTACGATGATGTCGTCGCCGGTGCGCAGCGCGAGCATGTTCATGCCGAATTCGCCCAGCCCGCCCAGCGGAATGGCCCACAGTGATGGTTGGCTCAATTTGTCTGTCCGATTTGTTCGTTCCGCTCGACCAAGGGGGTTGCACGCAGCGAGAGCAGTCCCGCAATGAAGCCGATGCACGAAAGTCTTCGTACTTTGTTCGCGGTTATCGTATCACACCCGGGCGGTGGGGGTGGCGGTCTCAGACTGCGTAACTGACGGTGGTCGGTTAGGTTCCGATAAAAGTGGTGGATTCAATGGGTCGACGCAAACACTAAGCTCGAACCCACCCGGCATTGAAAACAAAAGCTAAAATCGCTCGTTAGGATTAGACCAGTCGGAACGGTCCCCTGGCTGGGTTCTGATCGAGTACAGATAAGCAGAAGGTTCTCTCGGGGTAGCACTGTCGAATCAATGCACCGGATGGTGTTGCGTCGACCGGTTGAGCTGGGAGCGTTTATCAGGCAGTCAGTCCATTTGGTGCGATGATCACGGTTGACAGGGCAGCGCGCTTGACGGAGGCGACGGAGATTCGCTCCGCGCTGGCGGCGAGCAAAACCATGCAATCGCGGGTTGCCGCTGTGTCGTCTGTGCGCTCACTGCTTCGTCGTCACTGCTTGGCGGAACTCGCGGCCGCGGGGTGCGGCTCGCCGAAATAGGGAAAATCCGGACGTATCAGCCGCATGTCGGGCGTCACGCCATCGCCCAGGGCCGTGTTCGTGACCAGCGTGAGCATCACGTCCATCACGTCGTCGCAGAGGGCGCGGCCGTTGAAGGCGGCAAAGCTGAATGAGGCGGGTGTGTCCAGTTCATACGGCAGGACCGATGGGCAGAGGCGCGCGAGGAGTTGCGCAGCATAGGCGGATGGGTCGGCCGCTGAGTGGGCGAGCGTCGTGACCTTTTCCACGAAGTCGCTCATCGATTTGGAGAACAGCGCCACTTCGTCCGCCGGGACCGCGCGGTTGTAGTTTTCCGTTGCGTCGTGCAGCGAAGGGTCGGAGAGCAGCATGTGGGTGATCATCGGCAGGCCCCAACGCGACACCTGAACGTCCGGCGCGTGCCCGTAGAGCGATGCGGTGGCCCAGGCGTGCACCACACCCCGGCCGATCAGGTTGCTGGGAACCTCCAGGACGATGGCGCCGACATTGTTGCCGGCGAAGAAGCTCTGGCCATTCTGGAACGACTCCGGCGCGAACCGGTTTTCAGACCACAGAGCTTTTCTGAAGGCACCAAACCCGACGCCGTTGGTGGCGAACACATCGGGCGCGAGGCCTGCGTAGGCCAGGCAGCCCTGATCCCCTTTCACGACGCGTCCCGTAGCTCCGGAAATGATGAGATCGCCCGCAGCGCCCTTCAGAGCGTCCGCACCGGTGGCGCGCCGGACCGCGACGGTCTGAACGTGCAGGTGCTCGCCGCCATCGGCGTGGGCGGGCGCGCCGAACTGGATCTTGAAAGTGACGTCTTCGCGCAGATCGTGATTCGTGTCGAAGCGAAAGGCATAGAGACCTTCGTCGCGAAAAGTGTCTGGCGCGCCGACGCCGGCATTCGGATTCACGGTCAAAGCCATGACCGTTGTGCCCGGGCGGCCGCGAAACAAATAGAAGTCGCAAATGTTGATGCGGGGGTCTTCCTTTGCGGTGGGCGTATCGAAATGATGCGACATGGCGGATATTCTCCTAAGGGTTAGATGCGAGGCCAAACTGTCGATCGCTCGGATGCGGGGCCGCTGGGGCGAGCGTCCGCGACATTCTCAACTTCATCGGAAGATTTTTCAAGTTTGGAATGGAAACGAAGCCATTCCCAATTCCCGACGACGTGTAATCGCGTTACGGTAAACTTGCCGAGCACCGAACTGTCGCTAAGAGAGCGGGTCGTGAGGTGCTAGTCTGCTCTGCCGCCGGCGAAGATGCGGGCTACTGCTACTAGCAGGACTGCGCCGACGGTTGCGGCTGCGAGGCTGCCGAAGAAACCGAAGGACACAATGCCCAGGCGGGTGAAAATCCAGCCGCCGATTACGGCGCCCACCAGTCCCAGGATTACGTCGGTGATGCAGCCGAAGCCGCGGCCGCGGGCGATGGTGCCTGCTAGCCATCCGGCGATGAGGCCGATGATGATCCACCAGAAAATACCGTGCGTTTCGACGTAAACCACCCAGCCGTGCTCAGTCGTAGGAAGTTGCTGAAGTATTGCTGCCATCGCGAAGCTAGCCATGCGGCCTCCTGAAATTATCCCTGGCAGAAAATATAACCCAGAGTCTTGTAGATTAGCTTGGCGGCCAGAAAATCCGAAGCGTGATCGCGGGGACGCGGAGAGAGTTCGGCGACGTCCAGGGCGACGATTTTTTTGTGGTCGGCGACGGCGCGGATCAGCGACGTGACTTGGAACCAATCGAGGCCTCCGGGTTCGGGAGCGCCGGTGGCGGAAACAATCGAGGAATCGAAACCGTCCACATTCACGGTGACGTAAACGCGAGGGCCGAGATCTTCCAGAACTTTAGCGATCCAGGCCTTCACCGGGGCGCGCACAATGTCTTTCGCCCAGTACACTTTTGTTGGAAGCTTGCCAATTTCCTTGGACTCTTCCTCGGAGATGGAACGCACGCCTACTTGCACCGCGGGGCACATTTCGACGACGCGGCGCATGGTGCAGACGTGGCTGCCGGGATTTCCCTGATACTCATTGCGCATTTCGGCGTGCGCGCCGATGTGCAGAACGCAGAGGTCCTTGAATTTCTTGAGCGTGGCGGCAACCAAGGGAGGCGTAAGGGAATGTTCGCCACCGAGCGCGACGGGAAATTTTCCGGCATCGAGCAATTCCAACTGCGCGGTGAATAGTTCGCGCAACACTTCCTCGAACGTGCCGTCCTGAGTATCAATCGGCGGCCAGGTGGCGATGCCGATTTCGCGGCTGGGATCGAGCTCGAGTTCCTCGTCGTAGAGTTCCATGTGGCGGCTGGCTTCCAGGATCGCGCTGGGGCCATTGCGCGTGCCGCGCTCGTAGGTGGCGGTGCGTTCGAGTGGAACCGGAAAAATTACGGCGCGCGCGGTCTCGTAAGCGGAGAGATCTTCGGGAAGTCCGCCGAAATTATGCGGCGGCATGGGCGTGTAGCGGGACATGTGCGGTCTAAACTCCTGCGATGCGGTGGAGATTTTTCTTTCGTCTCGTGCGCATTTGTAATATCAATGATACGCGCGCACGCGCGATTCCGTGCTCCCAGGCCTCTTGGGAGACATACATTACCTGTGAGGACGATGAATGGCAAAGAAAAAGGGCGCGACCGGACGAATACTGCACGATCCGGTGGAGGACCGCCTCACTCCGATTTATCCGCTGGACCTATCGAAGATTCGCACGATAGACGATATGGTGCGCGCGATGGGCCAAACGGCTTACACCGCGCGGCAAATTGGCGACGCGGCGGACGTGCTGGAAGCGATGGCGCGCGACAAAGATTGTTTTATTGTGATGACGCTATCGGGCGCGTTGACCGTGGGAAAAATGGGATTGGTTTTTTGCGATCTGGTGGAATCGGGGATCGTGAAAGCGATCGTTTCCACCGGGGCGTTGATGGCGCACGGATTGGTGGAAGCTACAGGGCGTTCGCATTTTCGTTACGACCCGAAGATGGATGATAACGAGCTTTTTCTGGCCGGCTACAACCGTGTTTACGATTCGCTGGAGCCGGAAGTGAATCTGGACGCGGTGGAAGTGGTGGTGGATCACGTGCTGACGCGCTGGCCGGACGATGAAGTGGTGTGCAGCTATAAATTGAATCAGCGCATCGGGGAATATCTGGTGCGTCATGCCAAGGGACGCGGGATTTTGAAATCGTGCATCGAGCATAATGTGCCGGTGTTTGTGCCGGCGTTTACGGATTCTGAGCTGGGGATTGATTTTGCTTTGTATCAGCGACAGCGGAAGAAGGAGGGGAAGGCTCCGCTGCGGTTTGATCCATTTTTGGATTTCGAGCACTACGCGCAGACAATGCTGGCGACGAAACGGATGGGCATATTTACGATTGGCGGAGGCGTGCCGCGCAACTGGGCGCAGCAATTTGGCGTGTACGCGGAACTTTTGGCGCGGCGCGGGTACGAGAAGATTCCGCTGAAGCGTTATAACTATGGTTTGCGGATTTGTCCCGAGCCCGTGAACTGGGGCGGACTTTCGGGGAGCACTTACACCGAGGCTGTGTCTTGGGGGAAGTTTGTGCCGTTGGAAGAGGGCGGGCGATTCGCGGAAGTTCTGGACGATGCAACCGTGGCGTTGCCGTTGATTGTTGGCGCGGTTTTGGAGCGCTTGGGATATACGCACGGTGGGGCGAGGGCTGCGACGCGCGGGCCGGCTGTGCGTCGGAAGTGATTGCTTGGCATTGGGTCGCGCGTTCGTGAAACACACTTCTTTCGCGCATTGTGGTTGCCTGTTGTTTATTTTATCGTGCCTTTCTTCCTCGCTTGGCCTTCTCGCTGCGGTTCCTGCGCTTTCCACCCCTAACGAAATCCGCATTCCGCGCGGGCGGGCTATGGTTGTCGACGGCGTCAAATCCGCTGCGGAGTGGGACGACGCTTCCATGGCGCAATTTGTGGTGGCGCCGGGGTGGAACGTGCGCGTTTTCGCGAAGCATGATGAGCAGTTTCTATATTTTGATTTTGAAGGCGTGACGGATGGTGGCAGCAGATTGTTCCCGGAGATTTTGCTCGATCCACGCAACGCGCAATCGGCGGCGTGGCAGAAGGGGCAGTGGTGGCTGCACGTTTCGAATAATTTGTGCGAACGGAATGGCGCGCCGAACGCGAATGAAAAGAAGGGCAAGTTTCAGTGCGAGCGGCGCGAGGTTGGCTGGGATGGAAATAATCCGCCGGACGAGCACACGGAGATCATCGAAGTGAAAATTTCATTTGCGAAGTTGGGTGTGGGGTATTCGCCGGGAATGAAGATTGGACTGGCGTTCGACGTGACGAATGCTAGCGGCAAAGCGGATCAGAAAACGTACTACTGGCCTGCGGGCGCGCGGATTGATTCGCCGAAAACTTGGGGAGTTGCTGTTGTGGAATAAAAGCGCGGAATAACTAGTCGTCTTCGCCGATCAGGATGGCTGCGGCAAGCACCGTCGTCCACAGGCCGCGTTTGTCGCCTACGGCGGACTGAGTGATGTTCATGGTGCGGACGATTTTGTTGGAGATGCGGTAGACTTCTTTTTTTTCGTCCCAGGATAGATCGGGATCGAATTCAACGTTCAGCGTGGTGGCCAGCATTTCCGCGGCGAGTTCTTCGGTGTATTCCCCGGCAATTTCTTCGCTTTCACCGAACGAGTGGTGTTCGGAAAGGTATCCGAACATGGATTTGTCGGCGGGCAGCGCGAGGCCTACGCCTGCGGCGATCAGGCGATGCGGTTCGCGCGTCTGATTTTCGCTGATTACCGTGAAGGCTACCTGGCCGGGCTTGATGTGCTTCAAACCTTCGCTGCGCGAGATCAGTTTGCAGTAGGGCGGGAAAATCGAAGAGACGCGAACGATATTGCACGCGGCAATGCCTGCGTTGCGCAGCGCCAGCTCAAAGCTGGATAGGCGCTCGCGGTGTTTCCCGACTCCCTTGGTGAGGAAAATTTTCTTCGCGACGAACGCCATGAGCAGTACCGGACTGCGGTGCCTCCACGAAATCGAGTTGAAAAAACCAGCGCCACGAAAATTAGCAAGCACACGTAGCGATGTCAATGGAATTCAGCGTACTTGCGTGTTCTCGACGTCGCAAGCGTGCGTGCAGCGTGCCGATTATTACAGCTTGATGAAAGTTTTGTCGCTGAGCTGGACGGTCTGCGCGCCGGAACGGAACATCCTCGCATTGTTCGAGGGGGCGGATCCCGCAAAGCGGGACCCGCTCCTGCGATCCGCTGAGAAATTGGGCGCGCACTCGTAGCCCGTGCAAGAGAGCTGCAGCATTTTTTCAAGCGTGCGTTGAGGCGAAAATGAAAATGGGGACCCGCGTGCGAGTCCCCATCGAGGGGAGTGCCGGATGGCGGCAGCGACGCCGCCGGTGCCTAAAGCTTTACCATCCCCAGCGGCCGTAATATCCGTAATACGCCGGATACGGGTACGGTCCGTAGGGGTACGGGTAATAACCGTACGGCGGTGGATATGGACGCACCAGGCGCGGCCGAGGCGGTGCGGGTTTCGACTGCGCGTAATCTTGCGGAGTGACTGGGCGGAACGCCACGTTACTGCGCATGGTAGAGATCGTCACGGGATTCTCCAACCGGAAAGTCAGTACGTCTTCCGGAGGGATAATCGTGGGCTTGCCGCGAGTGAGCAAAACTCCGGCGACACTGGCTACGAAACCAGCGCCTGCCCCGATCGCCGCGCCTGTACCGCCGGCTGCGGCAGCTCCGATCGCGGCACCCGTTCCAGTAGTTAGGCCGATTGCAGCTGCGTCGCGGCCGTTGGAAGTTCCGGCAGAAGCGTTCAGCAGAGTGGTCTGCACTGGCACAAGTTGGCCGTCAACGAGCGTCAATTGGCTCAAATCGAGTTGCAATCTCGAGACACCTTTCACGCGACCGGCCCTCTTCGCGTCGGTCACGCGGCCGATTATGTTCTGATTGCGCCGCATCACTACCCAGCCGTCCACGACGATGGGTTGAGCGAGCGTGGCGATGAATTCGTCGCCCGGTTTGTTGCGGTCGCTGGAGAGCCAGTCGGAGGCGCGTACCTTGATCACGGTGCCGGCGGGAATCGTTAGCGATTCGGGCAGGTTCTCAGGCCGCCTGCGCGTGTATGTCTGCGGCGGCGGAGCGGGCGGTTGATATTGCGGCGTTGGAGCCGGCGGCAACGGCCCGGCTTGATCCGCTGGCGGAGGCGGAGGAGGAGCGGCTTCCTGGTCTGGTTGACTCTGCTGATTTTGTGGCGGTTGCGCTTGCTGATCTGGCTGGTCTTGTTGATCTTGTGGTGGCTGCGGGGATTGATCTTGCTGCGGCTGCTGGTCCTGCTGCGGCGGCATCGCTTGGTCCTGCTGAGATTGTGGCGTAGTCGCGGGTGCGGTCGCCGGAGCGCCGGGCTGCGAGTTCGCCGGCGGGTTCGCCTGATCGGGCGGATTCTGCTGGTCCTGTTGGGCCAGCGCGGGCACGGCGCTCAGCAATATCCCCAGTGCCAGGACGCCGAGCGCTCTGCCGTTCCATTGTTTGTATGCGTTGTGGCTCGATTGTTCCACGTTCATCGTTTACTCCTGTGTTGCTTCTGAGGCGGCTCGGCAACTCCACGGGAAGCGCGGGGACCAGCAAAGTCGGCGCGGCCAGCTGACTTTGTCCCGGCGCTCCTTATAAGTGATGGCGGGTGCCCGCCCGGAGTTGTCTCCGAGGAGTGTAACCCGCCAATGCTAGAAAAGTTTCGGTCGCTGTTCGTCTAGTTGGATGCAGTAGCCGCAGCTGACGATTTAGCGGCCGACAAGAGGCGATTGTTGCTTGCAGAGGAGTGGAACGCAAGGCGCCAGCGCATCCGCGACCAGCTTCAATTCGCGCAGCTGGGGATGCGTGAAATCCGGGCCGGCGTCGCCGGGGGTCTTGCCTTTGCGCGAAATCTGGATCACTGCGGCGACTTTGCGGTCCTGCAGGATCGGCGCACTCATGATCTTCTGGATGGCGTCGCCGCGCTCGGCTTCGGTGATCGGCATGGCTTCAAACACGGAAGAGTGCGGAACCACCGCGAAATGATTGATTACTTCGGGACGTTTATCGCGCACTGTGCGGGCGGCCAGGGAATTTGTGCTGGTGAGCGGAATCTGGCCTACTTGGCGGAGTTTTTCGGGGACCACGAAGCGGAGGAAGCGGTCGTCCTCGGTGATGACCAGGATTGCCACTTCATGCGGTTTCACCGCGAAATTCTTGCTGACCATGTCCACCACGCGGTTTAATCCCACGAACTCGCCATCCGAGCTCTGGCGGACAACTTCGCCTACCCACTTTTTCAGGTCGCTGATGGATTCGTTGGACATTTTGGGGCTGTTATCTTTCGGGTCAGTCTAGCATCGGGCGCGGAGGCGGCTGGGACGCAATCTGCGAGCTGTATCCAAAGGATAGCTAGTGAGTAGCGCGCCCGGGTGGGGTGAGAAGCACCGCGCGACCATATTTCTGCTCGAGGTGCCGCTGATTTCGTTGTTGCGGTGGTGAGACGGTGTTGAAAAGGAGAGCCGCGGCGGCAATGGGATGTTTTCGAGAACGCCGTTACCCACGAATGACAACTACAGGATGGCGCGCACTACGCCGCCGTCTACGCGGAGCGCGGCGCCGGTTGTCGCAGAAGCGAGCGGACTGGCCAGATAGACGATCATGTTGGCGACTTCTTCGACGGTTTCGAATCGCTTCAAGAGGGAGGTGGGGCGAATACTTTTGAAAAATTCGGCTTCGAAGGCCGCGGTGTCGCCGGCGGCTCCCATTTGGGCGATGAAAGTCTCGGCTCCCTCGGAGAGGGTGGGCCCGACCAGAACGCTATTCACGGTGATTCCGGTGCTGGCGACGGATTCTGCAATACCGCGAGCGACTGCAACTTGTGCCGTCTTGGTCATACCGTAGTGAACCATCTCGACAGGAGTTTGCACGGCAGACTCGGAGGAGACGAACAGAATTCGTCCCCAATTTTTCTCACGCATGCTCGATAGGTAATGGCGTGAAAGGCGCACTCCGCTCATCACGTTGGCTTCGAAGAAACGGAACCAATCTTCATCCGGAATCTGTTCGAAAGGCTTCGGTTCGAAAATCCCCATGTTGTTGACCAAAATATCGACTCGGGGAACGGCCTGGATGAGCTTCGCGCAACCTGCCGCGTTCGAAACGTCGCTCGCGACGCCCGACACATCCGCTTTGGGATGCGCTTTCCGAATTTTCGCGATGGCGGCGTCCACGCGCTGCTGCGTTCTGCCGTTCACCACCACCGACGCGCCTTCGGCCGCGAATGTGCCGGCCGTCGCGAAACCGATTCCAGCGGTGGAACCCGTCACCAAGACTTTTTTGCCTGCGAGTTGCAGATCCATGAGAGCTTCCTTCCGGCGTCAGTGCGCAGCGTTTCCGCTGCGATTTATTTTCAACTCAGCAGCTGCCCTGTTCGGCAAGATAGCATATTTTGGAGCGGGATACTGACAGCGCCACTCGCACCGTCTTGCAAACTTTTGCGGGCGCAACTATACTGAAACTTCTGCGGGTTATGGTTCGACGCGCTTGGAGTGTGCATGTCGGTTGCAGCGACTGATTCTAAGACGAGTTATCTCCTCGACAAATTGCAGTCCCTCAGCGGCGTAATTCCAATTGGAGCTTTCCTGGCCGAACATTTCTGGTCGAACAGCTACGCGCTGGTGAGCGTGGGGAAATACAACGACGTATCGCGCGAGCTGCAGCAGATTCCCTGGCGAATCTTTGTCGAAACCTGCGTGCTTTTCATACCGATACTTTTTCACGGGCTTTACGGCATTTACATCTGGTGGACGGGGAAGTCGAACGCCATCGGGCATCCCTGGATGGCCAACTGGCTATACGTGCTGCAACGCTGGACGGGCATCATCGCTTTCGTTTTCATCGGCTGGCATTTGTACACCGAGCGGTTTCTGGGGCACGGCGTCACTTCCTACGCTGACGTGCAGCGCAACTTGATGAATCCCTGGTCCCTCACTTTCTACATCGTCGGAATCACCTGCGCTTCGTTCCATTTGGGCAATGGCCTGTGGAATTTCGCGTGCAAGTGGGGAATCGCGGTGAGCGTGCCAGCGCAGCGCGCGGCGGGTTGGTTTGGCGCGGCCGTTGCGGTGGCGTTTACATTTATCGGCGTGGCGATTGTGATTGCGCTGCATTACGGAGCGTTCCCGCTGGGGGGCTACGTCCAATGAGGCAGCCGAAAATTATTATCGTGGGCGGCGGGCTGGCTGGTTTGATGGCGGCGATCCGCGTGGCCGAAGCAGGTGTAACGGCTGATCTGTTCTCCATTGTGCCGGTGAAGCGCTCGCACTCGGTGTGCGCGCAGGGTGGCATCAACGCGGCGAAAAATTTGAAAGGCGAAGGCGATTCGACCTGGAAGCATTTCGACGACACGATTTACGGCGGCGATTTTCTAGCGAATCAGCCGCTAGTGAAGGGCATGTGCGAGGCCGCACCAGCGATTATTGACCTGCTGGATCGCATGGGCGTGATGTTCAATCGCACGCCCGAGGGACTGCTGGATTTTCGGCGCTTTGGCGGCACGTTGTACCACCGCACGGCATTCGCGGGCGCGACTACCGGGCAGCAATTGTTGTACGCGCTGGACGAGCAGGTGCGCCGCTTCGAAGCCGAAGACAAGGTGAAGAAATTTGAAGGCTGGACATTTCTATCGGCCGTGCTGGATCACGCCGGCGTGTGCCGCGGCATTTGCGCCATGGATTTGAAGACCATGGAGATCAAGACGTTCGCGTGCGATGCGGCGATTTTCTGCACCGGCGGGATCGGGGCCGTCTTTGGGCGCTCGACGAACTCCGTGGTTTGCACGGGATCGGCGCAATCGGCATTGTTCCAGCAGGGGGCTTACTACGCGAACGGCGAATTCATTCAGGTGCATCCCACCGCGATTCCCGGCGAAGACAAATTGCGGTTGATGAGCGAATCGGCGCGCGGGGAAGGCGGGCGCGTGTGGGTGCCCAAGACTCCGCAGGACCCGCGGCCCGCGCGACAAATTCCGGAAACCGAGCGATTTTATTTTCTCGAGGAGTGGTATCCGAAGTACGGCAACCTGGTGCCGCGCGACGTTGCTACGCGCGCGATTCACAAGGTTGTGTACGAAATGAAGCTCGGCTTGGCCGGCGATCCCGCGGTTTATCTGGACGTGACGCACATTCCGCGCGAGGTGCTGGAGCGCAAGCTCGAAGGCATCCTGGAAATTTATCAGAAATTCGTGGGCGTGGACCCGCACGTTGAACCGATGAAGGTCTTCCCGGGGATGCATTACACCATGGGCGGCTTGTGGGTGGACAACGAGAACCAGGCCACCAACCTGCCGGGGGTTTACGCGGCGGGCGAATGTGAATACCAGTATCACGGAGCCAATCGCCTGGGCGCGAATTCGCTGGTTTCGTGTATTTATGGCGGAGGAATCGCCGGAGCCGCGGCGGTGCGTTATGCACGCAGCCTGGAATCGGGTTGCGACAACACTTCGCCGGCCGTCTATGAGCGCGAGCGGGTGCGCCAACAGGATATTTCGGACGCATTGCTGAACCAGCACACCGGGACGGAAAATCCGCTGACGATTTGGCGCGAGATGGGCGAGGTAATGACTGAGAATGTGACGGTGATCCGTTACAACGCCGCCATGCAGAAGACTCTGGTGAAGCTGGACGAGCTGAGCGAGCGCTTCAAGCACATTAATTTGCAGGACCGCACGCAGTGGTCGAACCAGACGCTGAATTTCGTGCGCGAGTTGGGCAACATGCTGGTGCTGGCGAAGGTGATCACGCTGGGCGCGATTGCGCGCAACGAAACGCGCGGGGCTCATTACAAGCCGGAGTTTCCGGACCGCGACGACAAGAATTGGCTGAAGACCACGATCGCGAGTTGGGACGCCGGAAAAATTAAGCTGGACTATCAAGCGGTGGATATTTCGCTGCTGCCGCTGCGCGAACGGAAATATACCGCCGCGAAGTAAGCGCGTAATTGGTTGGCGAAGTGGCTGGCGGAGAACGTGAGGTGAGGCAGCGTGGCCGATAAAACTTTCATCGTGAAGATCAAGCGCCAGCAGCGCCCGGATGAAGCCGTGCGTTGGGAAGAATACGAACTGCGCTACCGGCCGCACATGAATGTGATCATCTGCCTGCGCGACATCGCCGAAAAACCCTTTACGCGAAACGGCAGCGAATCCACTCCGGTGAGCTACGAAGCGAATTGCCTGGAAGAAATTTGCGGGGCTTGCGCGATGCTCGTCAACGGCAAGCCCCGGCAGGCTTGCACGGCGCTGGTGGACGATCTGGAGAAGCCGATTCGCCTGGAGCCGCTGACAAAATTTCCGCTGATCCGCGATTTGCAGGTGGATCGCAGCTCGATGTTCGAGAATTTGAAACGGACCAAGTGCTGGATTCCGATTGATGGGACCTACGACATTGGACCGGGGCCGCGGATGTCGGCGGAAAAGCAGGAAGTGGGTTACGCACTTTCGCAGTGCATTACCTGCGGCAATTGTTTGGAGATTTGCCCGAAGGTGAATGAACATTCTAATTTTGTGGGCGCGGCGATCGTCAGCCAGGTGCGCCTGTTTAATATGCATCCCACGGGCGCGATGCACGCGGGGCCCCGGTTGGAAGCGCTGATGGGTCCGGGAGGCATCGAGGACTGCGATAACGCGCAGAACTGCGTGAAAGTTTGTCCCAAGGGTATTCCGCTGACGGAGTCTTTGGCTGCGGTGAACGGCCAGGTGCTGGTGCATGCGGTGAAAAGTTTCTTCCGAGGCTCGTGAGCCGCGCGCGCGAGCTTTCAGTTTTAACGTCCCGGGTTATAGAATCCCAGAGAATGTATGAGTTGTGGGGGATGAATGGGTTGTAGAGGCTTGTTTGCAATTTGCTGCGCGCTGGGAGGCATTTTGCCGCTGGTGGCCGTGACTACTGAATCGCAATCTCAATCTCAATCGAATGTTTCGCCGCAGGGGCGCGAGCTGCATTTCCAGTCGATCGTGGTGGACACTCATGACGACACGACGCAGCGCTTGCTGGATCCGAAATTCGATTTCGGCGTGCGGCACACCGATGGCAGCGTGGACATTCCGCGCATGCGCGCCGGCGGGCTGAGCGCGATTTTCTTCTCGATCTGGATTCCCGGCACCGTTACCGGGCCGACTGCGGTGCAGCGCGCGCTCGATCAGATCAATGCGGTGCGCGAAACCGTCGCGCGGCATCCGAACGACCTGGTTCTGTGCACCACTGCGGAAGAGATTCGCCGCGCCAAGGCTGCGGGCAAAATTGCGGCGCTGATGGGCGTCGAGGGCGGGCACATGATCAACAACTCGCTCGCGAATCTGGATAAGTTTTTTGCGCTGGGCGTGCGTTACATGACGCTGACGCACACTGTGAACACGGATTGGGCAGATGCTTCGACGGATAAGCCCGCGCACAATGGCCTGAGCGATTTCGGTAAGCAAGTAGTGCGCGAAATGAATCGCCTGGGGATGATGGTGGACATTTCGCACGTTGCGGACAAAACGTTTTACGACGTGCTGGCCGTCAGCAAAGCGCCGGTGATCGCTTCGCATTCTGCCTGCCGCGCGCTGTGCAACGCTCCGCGCAACATGACGGACGACATGATCAAGGCGCTGGCGGCGAAGGGCGGCGTGATCCAGATCAATTACCATATTGGTTTCCTGAGCCAGCAATTTCAGGACGTCTCGAAGGCGCATCCCGAGCTGGGCAAGGAAATCGAAGCGGAAGCGAAAAAGAGATCGGA
>Ga0210407_10002530_pt1 | contig 15640 bp, 8 predicted proteins | sample IncBWC27MmetaG_FD_150860 | JGI IMG/M metagenome (GOLD analysis project Ga0210407, IMG submission 150860) | Forest soil microbial communities from Barre Woods Harvard Forest LTER site, Petersham, Massachusetts, United States - Inc-BW-C-27-M | ecosystem: Environmental > Terrestrial > Soil >...
CGACAGCGTCCATTTTTGGTCGCGCACCACGTAGCGCATGAAAGCGGCGGCGTTCACCCCCATGAAGGCGATGAGCGCGCCGAAATTGAGCATCTCGGCGCCGAGACCGTAACTCATCACGAACGCACCAATCAGCGCGATTGCGCCCACGAACAACACGTTATTCCGCGGTACTCGATGCTTCGCGTCCACCACCCCAAAAAAAGACTTCGGCAGCGCGTTGCTTCTCCCCATCCCGTAGAGCAGGCGTGCGGCACCGATCTGCGAGCCCATGCCCGATCCGAAGTTGGCGACCAGCAAGGTGAATCCGATGATGCCAAACATTGGCTTCCAGGCGCGGCCGGCGACGTGAACGAAAGCCGTGTCGACATCCGGAAAAGGCTGCGATGCGGGCCAGATCAACTGCGCGGCGTACACCTCAACCGCAGACAGAAGGCCGATCACGACGCAGGTCAGCACGGTTGCCAGCAGAATGTTGCGGCGTGGATTTTCCGCTTCTTCCGAGAGTGTGGAGATGCCGTCGAAACCGATGTAGGTGAGTACCGCGATCGATGTTCCACCGAGCACAGCCTTCGTGTTCCACAGGCTCGGGTCGTAGAAGGGTCGCGTATAGAAGCCGGCGCCATCGTGCGGATGCCCAAAGATGTAGCGCGCCGCGACGACAAAGAAAATTGCGATCACCACGCCCATCCCCGCCGCCAGCGCCGAGTTCACCCGAGCCGAGGTCTTCACTCCCTGGATATTGAGGAGCGTAAACACCAGCGCGAAGAAGACAGCCCACGCCCAGTAGGGCACGCCCGGCGCAAACACGTGCGCCTGCTGGCTGCACCAGATGGTGCAGATGATCGGATTGAGCATGTAGTCCATCACCATGCTCCAGCCCGTAACATAACCAAGAGCGGGATTGATTTCCTGGCCAACGTAGGTGAAGGCCGATCCGGCGCTGGGATAGGCGCGCGCCATGCGGCCGTAGCTGATGGCGGTGAACAGCATCGCCACCATCGCGATCAGGATCGTCGTAACTACGTGCCCATGTCCGCGGTCGCTGAGCACCCCGAACACCGACATGGGGGCGACCGGCTGAATCACGATCACGCCATACAGAATGAGGTCCCAAAGCGTGAGTGAGCGCCTCAGGCGCGGGGCATTAGCAGGCGGGTTGGCAGCAGAACTCATTCACGTTCTCAAAATAAAACCCCATTATCTTGATCTTGCGGAGATAACGGGGTTCGGGGAAGAGTCACTCGTGACACACAAAATTCTTCTCGAATTCTATACGGAAGGGATATTCTGTCAATGAAAAAGCACCTGTATTAAAACGATTCTTGCCGAGCCTTGGTGAACCTCAACAATTCGGCGGAATTTCGACGGAATATGATGGAGCGCGAGTCCACGATCATGAAACAAAGAATACGTTTTACAATCCTGCTCCTTATTGTCTGCTTGGCGCAAGGCTTCGCCCAGACCGTGCAAGAAACGACTGTCAAAAAACCAACCGTCCCGGAAAAGACTGTGCAGGAGCGCCGGGGCTATCCCGCCTCGGCGCGTCTGCTGGTGATTCACGCGGACGACCTCGGCATGAACCATTCCGTCAACCGGGCCACGTTCGAGGCGCTCGAGAAGGGATGGATTACTTCGGCCAGCATCCTGGTTCCCTGCCCTTGGTTTCCCGAGGTGGTCAAGTGGGCGAGGGAGCACCCCGACGCCGATGTCGGAATTCACCAGGCCCTCAACAGCGAGTGGACTACTCTTCGCTGGGGACCTGTGAGCCCGAAAGACAAGGTACCCAGCCTGCTGGACCCGGACGGGTATCTTCCACTCGATACACCCGACGTTGCGCAAAATGCCAAACTCTCTGAAGTAGAAATCGAACTGCGCTCGCAAATTGATCGCGCCCAGTCCAAGGGCATTCATCTGACACACCTGGACACCCACATGGGCGCACTGTTCGGCTCGACTGATCTGTACAAGCTCTATCAGAAGATGGGCTACACCTACGATCTGCCCATCCTGGAGGCTATGGGCGGCTCTCACGCACCTGCGGGAGCATCGCCGCCCGCAGAAGAAGTCCTGGTCCAAAAGGTAATCGAAATCGAACCGGGAACCGAAGCCAAGGACTGGAACGCGTGGTACCGGAAACAACTTCAAGCACTCGGTCCCGGCGTTTATCAGGTCATTGTGCATCTTGCATATGACGACGAAGAGATGCGGGGAGCGACCTACGATCATCCCGATTGGGGCGCCGCATGGCGGCAACACGATCTGGATATGGTCAAGAGCCCGGAGTTCCGCCAGTTTTTGAAAGACCAGGGATTCGTGCTGGTGGGATGGAGGGAGTTGGCCAAGGCGTTGCCGAAGAACTATGGTAAGTGAGCCGGGAGATCACTAAACGGCGCGGAATCCTGGATGCCGTGTTCTTCCCTGATCGTGTAAATCTTGTCGGCGGCAATGTCTTTCAAGGTCTCTACCTTGCCTGAGGGCCAGCGCACTTCCACCAAGTCAATTTTTGTCGCCGATCCCAAACCGAAATGGAGGCGCAGATCGTTCTGCGAAAGATAACTGCCGCCGCCACGCACTTCGTCAAACTGCGTCATTCCTGCGGCATGAATGGTGAGGCGCGCACCGATCGCGGCGCGATTGCTTTTTGTTCCGGCGAGACGGAAGAGCACGCGGTGGTTCGCGATCTTGTTTGTGTTGAGCAGTAAGGAAGGAGGCTCTCCGACGTTGAGCACCACGATATCCATATTGCCGTCGTTAGCAATGTCGCCAAAAGCAGCGCCCCGCCGGGATTTCAGCGGCATGTCCGCTAACCCCGCTGCCTTCGAAACTTCTTCGAACGTTCCGTTGCGCAGGTTGCGATGCAACAGCATCGGCTCGGCGTAGGCGGCGCTTCCCTTCACCGTGTCCATTTGCGGATATACGTGTCCGTTGGCCACGAACAGATCGAGCCAGCCGTCGTTGTCCATGTCGAAAAACGTCGTCCCCCATCCGACCAGCGGCAAACTGGGCTGGCCGAGATGCGACGGCATGGCGACATCTTCGAATGCTCGTTTCCCCTGGTTGCTATAAAGCGTGTTGGGTTGGTCGGCAAATTCGGTGATGAACATCGAGAGGCGCCCGCTGTGATCGTAATCGCCCCACGTCACGCCCATCGAACCAAGCGCCTGCCCTTCGCTGTTCAGCGCAATGCCGCCGACCATGGCCTCATCACTGAATGTGCCGTTGTGATTGTTGTGATAGAGATGATTGGGGGTGGCGTCATCGGCGACGAACAGATCGGGCCAGCCATCGTTGTCATAGTCACCCCAGGTTGCGCCCAGTCCGTAATATTTTTCGGGATCGTCAACGCCGGCCTTCTTTGAGACCTCTTCAAACGTGCCGTCGCCGCGGTTGTGGTAGAGCAGATCGGTTTCTCCTTCCATGCCCCATGGCCCGCACTGCACCGGCGCTCCTTTGAACTGGCAGAATTTGGTCGAGCCGAAAGCGGGCAGGTCGTTCATGTCCACGTGAACATATCGGGAGACGAACAAATCGACGTTGCCGTCGCGGTCGTAATCCGCCCAGGCCGCGCCCGTGGAGAAGCCACCGCCGCGCACTCCGGCCTTGTCGGTCACGTCTTCAAACGTGCAATTGCCTTTGTTACGATAAAGCGCGTTGCCGCCATAGCCGGTCACGAAGAGATCGAGGTTTCCGTCGTTGTCGAAGTCGGCGACGGCAACGCCCATGCCCCAACCTTTGCGCGTGAGTCCGGCTTTCTCGGTGATGTCGGTGAACTTGAGGTTGGCATCCTGATGCCAGAGCGTGACGAGAGGATCGCCACCCCTCTGCTTATAGCGATCAACAGTCGAGCCGTTCACCATTACGATGTCGAGTTTACCGTCGTTGTCGCAGTCGAACAGACCCACGCCGCCGCTCATGGATTCGATGACGTAATACTTTTCACGCGAGGAGATGTGGGAGGCGGTCAGGCCAGCCTGGGCGGCGATGTCGCGAAAAATGGGGACGGGTGCGGTGGGTTTGGGCGCGGGCGACAGCTTTTCAGTACGCGCGGGAGGAATCTTGGCAGCGGGCCCCGTCGGGCCTTGGGGAGCGCTCTGGGCCGACAGCAGGCCGGTGAAGGCGATCCACAAAATAATAATCTGCCCGGCCCTCATGCACAGTGATTGTAGCGCGATAGGGAGTAGCGCCGCCGTCTCGGCGGCTGTCCTTCGGGGTCCTAGCCCTCCGCGTCGAGGGCGAGACGCCCTCGGGACAGCCGGCAGGATGCCGGCGCTACTGGATCAGCGGTGGTCGGGGTATTGGAAAGAATATCCACTCGCTTCGTTCCCCGACATGAACCTGGTGTTGTATTCGAGCAAGTAATTCAGGTGGTCGGCATCGGCCGGAAAAGATTGGCCGGGATACGGATACGTGCGCATGTCCCGAAATGGTAGAGGGTTAAGCGTATCGCCGCGGTAGGCGTAGAAGTCCATATCTTTTTCGTATCCGTTGGCGACGAAGAAATAGTCACGCACCCAGCCGCGGGGCAAGGTGGGCAGCTTCGCCGGATCAAAATCGAGCGCAACTTCATCGCCCGATCCAAAGACGACAAACTTGTCGTCGATCGAGTCGAGCAGCGGACGCACGTCGCCATAGCGCGTGTAAGCGCCCGCGGGGCGTGTGTACGGGCCGGTGGCGCTGGCCTTTTCGTAAATGTATTTCACATTGCCCGGCGGCTGGTCTTCGATCTTCAGCGGGAACCCGTGGAAATTCAATTCGGCGCGCGCGAGGGGGACCGGCGTGAGGCGGGCCTTTTGATCCTGACTCGTCCGGCTGATCAGGATGTTGTCCCAATAGATCTGGAGATTGGCAGTGATGCGAATGCGTCGCGTGCCCGGCGGAAGCTTGCCGCTGAGATCGGCGGTCATGGTGCGCGCGCCACCGGCGGGGAATCCCATGTCATCGGCGACCCGGATCCATTTTTCTCTTGGACCGTTATCAGCCGAGACTTGCGCTTCGACATAGGGCGCAAACGGCCGCAGGTGGGCTTGATCCGCGGCGTACATGCTTGTGGCTGAGAAATATTCGATTTCTCCATGCATCAGAAGCCACAGTGGACCGCCGCGGTAGGGCTCGCCGAGATCGAGCTCGAGAGTGTGGGGCTCGGTGAATCCCAAAAATGGAAGCACTTTGAAGTCGCCGAAATAGCGATGCGCGAGCAGATCGGGAAGCACGTTGTGGCCGTGCTCGTCCCACGCACCGGCAGGCGGACGCACGTCATTTTTATTGCTGAACACAACCTTGAACGGCGGGTACGGCGGATTGCTGGCGAAATATTCGTTGGGATAAACGTCGACACCGGCCGGATGATCGACGGCGAGCAATTTCACTTGATCGAGGTAAACGGATTCTTCGAGCGGCTCCATGAAGCTGAAGCTCAGCTTGCCATCTTTTTCGCGCAGCGAACTGCGCTCGAGCTTGATCGCTTCAGTAGGGCGCGCGATATTGCGCTCGACCCTGCCGTCGCTCGCCGCGATCCAGTGTCCAACCACGCCTGCGCCGAGCATGTCGCCGACTAGCTGATATTCGTGCCCATCCCACGCAAAGAGCGTTGGACACGAACTGCCGCGCCGGTCCATCTCCAGAAAATCCTGACGCTTGTTGGCGGCGACTCCGATTTCATCCTGCAGAACGCCCGTCGGCCATAACATGCGGACAACGTCGGCTTCCTTGGCTTGGCCGAGACCGATGGTCAGGTAGGGCGAGTTCTGCCCGAGGTAGCCGGACGATCCGTAGACTTCAAACTTCTGCCGCAGGCCAGCGGAGAAGACTTCAACTTTGGTGCCGATGGCGCTCTTGTTATCGTTCAGTCCTTTGAGCGCGAGGCGCAGCGAGTTGTTCTTGTTGCCACCTTCGTTATGAAGCAGCACAGCGGGGCCGTGGGTTTGCGTGATCAAAAGATCGGTGGCGCCATCGTTGTCGTAGTCTCCGGTGACGATGGCGCGCGGCTCTTTGAGTTGAATTTTGTCGAGTCCGGCTTCGGCGGTGACGTCTTTGAAGCCGTCGGGGCCGAGATTGCGGAAGAGGCGGACTTCTCCCTTACCGTCTTTCGTCTCGCCGACGGCGACGAGATCGACCCAACCGTCGTTGTCGTAGTCGATGGCGGCGACGCCGTAAGCTTTGGTCCAGTTAGTCTCGGGTAGCTTCACATGCTCGAAGCTTTTGCTATGATCGTTGCGCAATAAGCTGATGCCCGGCGAACCATCGAGAGTGAAAGCCAAATCCATCCAGCCATCGTGATCGTAGTCGAGAACGGCAACGCCCGTAGTCGGCGCATAAAACGTGAACAGCGAGTATTGTGGGAATTTTCCTTCCCGGGGGGTTTCAAAAATAACCGGAGAGAAGCGAACTGCTCCGCCCACGATGCCGCCAGTGCTCATTTCTCCCGTTGTCACCAAGTCAACGGCCCGGTCATTATTGAAATCAGTACCGATTGTGGCCGTGCTAGGAACCAAGCCACGGAGACCGGTGACGTCGGTGACGTCGGTGAATGTGCCATTGCCGTTATTGCGCCACATGAAATCGCGCGAACCGCCGACGATGTACAGATCCAGATCGCCATCATGATCGTAATCAACGAATGTCACGCTGATATTGCCATTGCTCTCAATACCAGCGGCCTTGGTGACATCCCTAAAGGTGCCGTTTCTCTCGTTGTGTAGCAGCAGAATCCGGTCATCAAGGGCAACAACCAAATCAGTTGTGCCGTCATTGTCGTAATCCCCGGCCGTACAGCTGATGCCTTGCAATGTTGGATCGAGCCTCGCCTTCTTCGTCACATCTTCAAACTTGCCATTGCCGAGATTGCGATAGAGCGACATTCCGCCTTGTGTACCGTTATTTGGCAGAAAAATGTCGATATTTCCGTCGCCATCGTAGTCAAGAAAGCAGGCTCCGGGACCGAGATTGGAACCATCGGTGTTGCGCCTTGCGGGCTCCGGTTTTGTCGACAGTCCCGAGCTTTGCGTGGCGTCCACAAACCGCACCGGAATCTGCGGCGGGACTTTCTGCACTGCCACCGTTGATTCTTCTGCGCGCGAATACTTCCCCTGCTCGCCATAGGCCAGACTGATGGGCGCGCCCAATTTGTTCTGCGTGATGTACTGGAATTTTTTCATCGCTTCATGCGCGGGATCGGCTTGCCCGGATTGCTGGTAGGCCCGCGCCAGTCCGAACTGGGCGGAGGCGTGGAGCGGATCGAGCTTTAACGCGCTCGCGAAGGCTGCGATTGCTTCTGTGAACTGCTTGAGTTGCGTGTAGGTTGAACCCAGGAAGTACCATGTATCGGCGTCGTTCGGATCAATTTCAGTAACGTGGCGAAACGCATCAACGGCAGCGCTCGCATCGGCGGAGTTCTTGTAATAGAGGCCAAGGTTGTACCAGACGTGGGCATCTTTTGGATTGTTCTTTGCTTCTTTCTCAAGCAGCGCCTTCGCTTCGTCGACGCGCTGCAGGTTGAGCAGCGCCACCCCGCGATTGACTGTCGCCACTTCTAACGCTGGGTCTTTTGCAGCCGCTTCTTCAAAAGCCTTCAAAGCCTTCTCGAAGAGCTGCTGGTTCATGTACGCGACGCCGATGTTGTTGAGGCGGGCTGCTTCCTGCGGGTTCGCGGCCGGACTGCTCGCGGCGAGTAGCGCCACGATTAGTCCAAGAAGACAGGTGGGGACGAGGGCGATGCTGAGCGTCTTGGTCATTGGGAGTTTGGGAATAATTCTATCCGAGTGCCTAGCGTGTGTCCGCGAGCTCCGGCCCTAAATGCCCAACCGCATCGTGAGAACGCCTTGCGAGGTTCATCGTAGCTCACACGGGTGTGGGGTCCTTCGACTGCAGGCTATTCGCTTCGCGAATGGCCTGCTCCGCTCAGGATGACAGGATTGGAAAGAGTCGCTAGAACGCACAGGGCTACTTCTTCCCGTAGGGTCGCGCGGCGATTTGGCCTTTCGCTTCCTGTACGGTAATAGTCTGTCCGGTCACAATGTTTGAGAGCTTGTCCACTTGCCCGCTCGGCCAGTCGATTTCGACCGTGTCGGCTTTCGTTTTCGATCCCATGCCGAACGTCAGCACCAGTTCGCTTTGCGAAAGATAGCTGGAGCCGGTCTTCATGGTGAGCCACTGCTTGTCGCTCCCGGCGGTCACGCGAACGATGGCGCCGATACCGTCGCGGTTGGATTTTGTCCCGACGAGTTTTATGCGCAGGCTCTGATTAGGGCCGCCCTGGTTGAGGTAGAGATGCGCCGGGCCGCCGTTGGTCATGATGAGGACGTCGAGGGCTCCGTCATTATTGATGTCGGCGTAGGCGGCGCCCCGCGCGACTTTCGGAGCGGCAAACGCGCTCCCGACTTTATTCGTGACCTCTTCAAACTTGCCGTTGGCGAGATTGCGGAACAGATGCGGCGGCTCGGCATAGCTGACGCGTTTCTGCACCCTTTCGATCTGGTCTTCGATGTGGCCGTCGGCGATTAGGATGTCCTGCCATCCGTCGTTATCGTAGTCGAAGAAAAAACAGCCGAAGCCGAGCGTGACTAGTGTGGCGCGGCCGACTTCCGAACGCGGGGCCTCGTCCACAAACAGGCCGTTGCCTTCGTTGTGGTAGAGCGCGAGCATCTGGTTGGCAAAATTTGTAATGATCAGGCTGGCGCTGCCGGAACGGTCGTAATCTGCCGCATCGACGCCCATGCCGGCGCGGGCCACTCCGTCTTCGCTGAACGCGATACCGGCAGAAACAGCTCGCTCTTCGAAGCTGCCGTTCTTTTTATTCAGGTAGAGCTTGTTCGGCTGCGTGTCGTTGGCAATCAGGATATCGGGCCATCCATCGTTGTTGTAGTCGAGAATGGCGACGCCGAGTCCTTTCGACGTTGGATCGTAGAGTCCGGCTTTCTGTGTACCGTCTTCGAACTTGCCGTTGCCGAGGTTATGCCAGAGGCGCGCCGACGTGCCCTTATACGATTCGGGCGTGCAGTAGGATTTACGCGAGCCATCGAGCGTGCAGTAGAGGTCGGTTTGCTCGGACCACTGCACGTAGTTCGCGACGACGAGATCGAGTTTGCCGTCGCGATCGTAGTCGACCCAGGCAGCGCCGGTCGAGAATTCGTTCGGACCCCACAGTCCCGCGAACTTGGTCACATCAGTGAATGTGCCGTTGCCATTGTTGTGGAAGAGATGGCTCTGGCCGACGGCGGTAATAAAAATGTCGTCGAAGCCGTCGTTGTCGTAGTCGCCTACGGCGACGCCGAGTCCAAAGAGCGAAATGCCGAGACCGGACTTGCGCGTCACGTCGGTGAAGGTGCCGTCGTGGTTGTTGTGGTAGAGCTTCAAGGTGGTCGCGCCGTTCGTTTTATAAACAGCGGCGTGGCCGGGCCAGTCCTGGCCGTTGACGAGCAGGATGTCGGGAAAGCCGTCGTTGTCATAATCGATGAACGCGCAGCCGGGTCCCATGGTTTCCGGCAGCCATTTTTTTCCGAAGGCTCCGTTGTTGTGGGTGAAGTGGATGCCGGCTTGGGCGGTGATGTCGCGGAAGGTGATGTGTTCCTGCGCGTGGCTTGCGGTGACTAACACCAAAGGCATCACCCACCATCGAGACACCGAGGCACAGAGGAAGGCTGACAAGGAATTCTTTTTTAAAGTGTGCATTACCGTTGGGCCCCGGAAGTCGTGGTGGTGCGGGCTGCTGCCGGGCTTTGCCCGGCGGGACGGACGAATGCGTCCGTCGCCACATAGTGCGTGGTTGCGGCGTGAATCGTGGTGGCGCTTGCGGCTAGGCGCTTGGCTGGTGCGTTGTTCAAAATCGACAGCGGGACGGATACGTGCTCGTGGATACTCTGCCGTTCATTGTTGTCTTCGGGATTGAGCTGACGATAAGGGCCGGTGAGGGCCTGCGAAGCTTCGTCGGCTTTGAACCGCACGTAGCGAACCTGGTGCTCCTTGGACATCTTTTCGTCGCCGAGACCGTTGTAGCAGAGCATAAGGTTGTAGTGCGCCTGCAAGTCCTCGGGGTCGACGGCGAGCACTTGTTGCAGAATTTTCACGGCGTCAGTGTACTTCCGCTGCAGAAAGAGAATGCGGCCAAGATTGTTCAGCGCCACTCGATCATGCGGATACTGCGCCAGCACGATTTGGAAATGCGCGGCTGCCTCGTCGTAGTCTCCCGTGGATTTCATCAGCGATCCGTAGAAGAAATTGGTGCGCGCCAGATTCGGGTTGAGTGCGAGCGCTTTCTCGAGAACGGTGCGGGCGCGTGGGAGGTCGCCTTCCTGCAGTGCGGCGCGACCGATGTTCAGCCAGCCATCGGGATTCTGCGGGTCAACGTCGGTGACCTTTTCGAAGGCAGCCTGCGCCGCTTTCAGATCGCCTTGCAGCAAGAGACCGATGCCGTAGTCGTTCCAGCGCTGCCAGTCTTCTTTCGCAAGCTGGATCTTAGGCTGCGGCGCGGGGGCGTTCGCGGGCAGGACGTCGACAGCTACTTCGTTTCGCGCGACCGTCACTATCGGGAGATCGGGAATCTTCTCCTCCTTAGCGGAAACTCCGTGGAGGGATTGGGTGAACGCATACTTTGTATCGTCGTAGTCGGCGGTAACGGCCGCGGGCTCATCGGCGTCCCGTGCAACCCTGGCCTTCGATTGATTGTCGCGTTTGTTATCTCTCTCACCGGCAAACGCGAACTGCGTTCCCCACCACGCAAACTTTCGATAACAGAGCCGCGCGGTCAAGGTGATTTTGCCGCCCGTCTTCTCCGGAACTTTCATGCGGAAGTGCACCGTGTCGGCGGCGCCGGGCGGAATCAGACGCACGTACACGACGGCGCGCGTGGCCCAGGCGTTGCGCTTGTTGATCTGATTGCCGTGCGCGTCCACCTGCAGCGAGCGATAGAAATGGGCACCTTTTTCGACGGGGCCTTTGCCATCGTCCTCGACCATGCCGCTCCAGAAAATGGTCTGGCCCTTGTCGTCGACACCTTTGAGTTCGAGCCAGGTATCGTAGGCATCGACGGTGCCTCCGGGGAAGAAATGGCCGACGCGCTTGGTGCGAACCACAACATCGACGCGAACCGTGTCGCCGCGCCGGACGGCGGGCTGCACCCGGTTGAGAGGCGCGGTGACGGGAGCGGCCTCAGTGGCAGAGCCGGGCGTGATTTTCGCTTCTGCTTCCTCTCCCACGGCGAATGTGGTTGCGAGTTCGTGTTGCGCGATTGCTCCTGGCTTTAGCGAAGCACTTGCCGGCGAGAGCGCAAAAATATCAACCGTAAGAGCTCCGTTGGTCAGGAAATCTTCGGTGGCCTTCAACTGCGCGGCATCTTCATTGGCCGTGGGCAGCGCGGTGTTGGCACCAGGGAAACGGTGAGAGTGCACTGTGCCGCCAACGTTCCCCATGTCGTTGGAGCGCTCGAGCGGCATATGACAATCGGCGCATTGCTGCGGCTTCGCCGGGTAGTAGAACGAGCGAGCGCCCTCTCCGGAGACGCCGCTGGCCTGCCAGTTGTCGTACTCGTTGAAACCGCGAATCCAGCGGTAATGATTGACCGGCACGTCGAGGTGCACCTTGTGGCAGGAGGAGCAAAATTCGGCCGTCTGTTGCTTCATGAACGGCTTGAGGAAGACACGGCGGTGCGGCTCCGGATTCAGCTTGATCATAAAGTCGTGCAGTTCGCGAACCAGGGGATTCTTGCTGGCCGCGAGCTGGTGCAGCTTGGGATACTCAAGGTAGAAATCGCCCTGGCCCATCGTGCTTTTTACGTCGGCGATGGAGTGGCACATCATGCAGCCGAGTCCGGCCTGGGCTTCGGGAGTGTGCACGATTTGTTTGATCGGCGTATCCATCTTGCCGGCATAGAGCACCGCGGGGTCATGGCATCCGCCACACCATTTTGAAGGCTTGGTACCGACCCTGTCCTGCATGTACTCGATCGACTTGCGATACCACTGATTGTTGAAGGATGAAAAATGGTGGGCCGAACTGTTCCACTGGTTGTAGATATCCTCGTGGCAACGCTTGCAGGACTCCGACTCCATAAAGAACTTGCTTGGAATTTTTTCTCCACCATAGACCTGCGCGGAGCTCGGAAAAAATGGCCCGGTGGGGCCGTCGCCTTCGCCGTCCATGCTGACGGGCGGAAGGGTGGGATTTTCAATGCGTCCATGCTGGTTCCAGCGGCTCTCGCGGAGATAGCGAGCGACGGGCGCCAGCACCGCCAGCACGGCGAGCACGGTGGCAACGCGAAGAACGGCATGACGCGGCAGCCATCCATGATCACCCAACCGGGCCGCAGCGAACAGGCCGGCACCGAGAAAACTGACGCCGATATGGATGTAGAGGAGCGTCCAATGCGTGCGCAGGGCTCCTGTGTAAATCAGCACCAGGCCTGGGATTGCGCCGAGGAACAGGAAAGCCATCCCCACGCGAACCAGGGGCTCGGCCTGACGCCACGAGCGGGCCAACCGGAACAGCAGCAAGACTGAAGCCACCACTCCGGCGACGGCGTGCAGCAATACCACTCCGGCATAAAAAACATTCGCTTGTGGAAACGCGTAAAGGTAAATCGCGGACACAACCAGGAAGGCGATCATCAGCGGCAGCGCGCGATTCAAAAAAGATCCGGGAGACGACATGACAAGATCCAGAGACGCATATGAGAACCTGCAGCGCTGGGCTGCAACAGATTATCGCCTAGCGGGAAGCGGTGTCGAGAGTGATTGCAAAAAAGAGCCCTGCTTTTTGTTTCAACTAATGCTTTTCAATTATTTTGTGGCGATATTTCTCACATTGCTGGCCTTCGCGCTTGCACGGACAACGAAGTTGACAGCAGGATCATGTAGGACAAAGATACGAATCGTGCGCGCCGATGTTTCCGCAGTCGCCAAAACGCTGGTTTTCACTGTGTTCGTGCCCGGGACGGTCGCTGGCTATGTGCCGTGGCGGTTTAGGCAGAATGCGGCACCGGTGACCGGCGCTGAAGAATGGGCGGCAATCACCGTCATCGCCATCGGGATTGCGATCTATCTACATACTGCCTTCTGGGGCTTCGCATTGATGGGAGGCGGAACGCCCGCGCCGATCGCGCCCACCAAAGTCCTCGTCGTCAAAGGTTTGCACCGCTTTGTGCGCAACCCGATGTACATCGGAGTCGCTCTCATCATCGGAGGACAAGCCTGGTTGTTCCACTCACGGCAAATTGCTATCTACGTGGTCTGCATGCTGCTAACTGCCCACCTGTTCGTCATCTTTTATGAGGAGCCGACGCTACGCAAGAAGTTCGGGGAAGAATATGATCGCTATCGCGCGTCGGTGCCGCGCTGGATCCCGAAATTCAGGCTTTAGTCGGCGCGGAGAGACGCCCGGCCGAGCTTAGGCTCGGCTTGGACGGGCGAGGGCGCCCGTCTCTCCATAAACAGGCCCCGCGTTGCTCACTTCCTCATCACTCTGCTACTTTGATTAGTTTCCCGTTCGTTGTCTGCTGACTTTGTGAGGTGAGACCTAATGCCGGCTATCAAATTTCGTGGTGTAGATTTCATCGGCTTCGACTCGTTGCTGAATGATGACGAGCGCCTGGTTCGCGACACGGCGCGCAGCTTCATTGAAGACAATCTCGTGCCGATCATTGAGGAATGCAACCGCGCCGGCCGCTTCCCGCGCGAACTGGTCAAGCCCATGGCCGATCTGGGATTTTTTGGGGCCTCGCTGAACGGCTACGGTTGCGCGGGCATGTCGAACGTCGAATACGGCCTGGTCACGCAGGAACTGGAACGCGGAGATTCCGGCGTGCGCTCGTTTGTGAGCGTGCAGTCGGCGCTGGTGATGTATCCGATTTATACCTTCGGTTCCGACGAGCAGAAAAATACCTGGTTGCCCGCGATGCAGAAAGGCGAAAAGCTCGGCTGCTTCGGATTGACCGAACCGGATTTCGGATCGAATCCGGGGGGCATGCGAACGCGCGCGAAGAAGGTTGGCAAAGAGTATGTCCTCAACGGCGAAAAGATGTGGATCACCTCGGGCACGATCGCCGACGTCGCTGTCATCTGGGCCAAGGTCAGTTCCGAAAATGCAGGTGACGATAACGGCGATACGCTACGCGGATTCCTGGTCGAAACCGACCGTCCTGGGTTCAAGGCTAGCGACATTCATGGGAAATGGTCGCTGCGCGCTTCCGTGACGTCGGGTTTGTCGCTGCAGGATGTGCGAATCCCCGAGTCGAACCTGCTGCCAGGATCGGGCGGATTGAAGTCTCCGCTGATGTGCCTCAATCAGGCGCGCTATGGAATCGCGTGGGGCGCAGTGGGCGCCGCGATGGCGTGTTACGACTGCGCTCTGCAGTATTCATTGCTGCGGAAGCAGTTCCGCGATCAGCCCATCGCCTCGCATCAACTGGTACAGGAGAAACTCGCCTGGATGATCGGCGAAATCACGAAGGCTCAGTTACTCGTGCTGCAAGTTGGCCGCTTGAAAGACGCCGGAAAAGTGCAGCACCAGCACATCTCGATGGCGAAGAGAAACAACGTCTGGATGGCGCTGGAGTGCGCGCGGCTATCGCGCGACATTCTGGGCGCAAACGGCGTGGCCGACGATTACCCCATCATGCGGCATCTGATGAATCTGGAGTCGGTGAAGACGTATGAGGGTACGCATGATATCCACACGCTGATCATCGGGGCGAGCGTGACGGGGATCGACGCGTTCTAGAATCGACTCCGTTAAAGTAGACCGATGGCCTTCACTCCGTTGCAAACTGAGCGGCTGACGCTGCGCCTCCACGCGCCCTCCGATATTCCAGCGCTCATGCCACTCATCGGCGCGCGCGAAGTGGCGGCGACCACGCTGCGGATTCCGCATCCCTACACCGAGGCCGACGCTCAGGACTTTATGGCTGGCACGCAGGAAGAACTCTTGAACGGCAGTGGCTTGCGCCTGGGCATTATCCTCCGTGAGAGTGACACGCTGTGCGGCGGCGTGGGACTTCGGATCGAACCTGACCATCGTCGGGCCGAACTCGGTTATTGGATCGGTGTCCCTTATTGGGGAAAGGGCTATGCCACGGAAGCTGCCAAGGCCATGGTGAAATATGGATTCGAGACTCTTCAACTGCACCGAATCTTCGCGAGCCATTTCGCTGACAACCTTGCGTCGGCAAGAGTCTTGGGAAAAATCGGCATGCGCCACGAGGGGAGCCAGCGCGGCCATGTCTTGAAGTGGGGAGAGTTCGTTGACATCGAGATGTACCGAATGGTGGCGTCCGATGTGGGGCGCGCGCCGCATACGGCCTAGATCGGACACGCAATCTGTGGGCGCCCTGCACGTCATCTTGCTGCAAGCAGTTCGCGGACGAGGGCGCCCGCGCCACACGAACTTGCCACCTTCGCCTGCAACATCATCCGGCACTTCCATCTCTGCTCCGAAGGGGATATATTCCTTGGTCGCATTTTATGTAGGAGGTATTCATGCCAACCGAAGGCCGTCCCGAACCGCATGCGAAGAATTTCGGGGAGAATATTGAGAGCGATCTGGCGCTGGAATTCTTGCGCGTGGTGGAGAACGCGGCCGTCGAGTCGGCGCGCACCATGGGCCAAGGGGACCGTCCGCTGAGCGATCAGGCGGCCACTGAGTCGATGCGCAA
>Ga0210407_10002536_pt1 | contig 15622 bp, 10 predicted proteins | sample IncBWC27MmetaG_FD_150860 | JGI IMG/M metagenome (GOLD analysis project Ga0210407, IMG submission 150860) | Forest soil microbial communities from Barre Woods Harvard Forest LTER site, Petersham, Massachusetts, United States - Inc-BW-C-27-M | ecosystem: Environmental > Terrestrial > Soil >...
GCGCAGCCTATGTGCTCTCGAAGCAAACTCTTGCGCAGCAGGCTTTGGCCAAGGCCCTGAAACTGGACGAACTGCAGATTACCCACCGTGGGTAATACCAACTGGACGCTATAAACTTCACAAAAAGAAGCTCTTAGAAATCTGTCGACCGAGCCCGCAGTAAACTCCCGCTAGCAGTCCATGGAAGCGCTTGGTCCACCAAGGGCGTTTCCCAGCGCTCGCATGGCAGAGGCCCATGGAATTCGTTCCTGTTCTAGTCGGATACTTCTTCCCCAGGTCTGTCGGCAGAGACCTTCATAGACCTCTATCTCGTGCCTCAGAAGACTCGGTAACTCCACACCACAATTCTGTCGAAATTCCTCCCCCCATAGATTTCGATGCTTGAGGAGCGTCTCTTTGTCCATCAATACCGACTTTAAACCGGGGAGTATACGGCGCGCTCGATCTAAGATCACATACCCGTGAGTATCAACGTCTCCCCAGTACACCGCATCCGTATTTTGCACCCATGGGATTGAGGCAAGAATATTCACGGCATTGCCTAGCTTCATGAAAGCTATAGCACCCGGAGTGTCTCCTAAGGCCAAACCGGTTTCTAGATTTTCCACGATAATGATGGAGTCGGGGGTCACCGGCAAGGCCGCAACCTCTTCAAGAGGGGCTTCGAGATCTTCCACACCCCCAACAGCCTTTCGTAAGTTCGGACATAAAACTCTCACTCGAACACGAAGCTTAGGACGACACAGTCCACACAAAACAAAGAGATCGGACTCCAGAGACTGGCCTAGCATAGCTTGAACTAGGTCGGACACAAGACTTTTGCGCTGCTCGACCCATTTCGTATCCAAACCTTCAACCGGCAGCTGGCGAAGGTACAAATTTGACTGAGGATTGTTTTCCAGCCACAACAGCAAGGAATACAGTCTCTCGAAATTGGGCGCGTCATAATCAGCAAGGACGTCGAAGTAACGAGGAAGCACAGAACTATTTGAGAAAACCGGCCACCGGCGGGTCAAGCGGTCATATCGCTCGGATGAGGACGCCCATCGCTGTTGTTCACCGACTGCTTCGGCAACTCGCTCGGGCGAGGTCAGACTGAAGCGAAGAGGAATCCGCTGCGACCCGAGCCGAGGCCATTGGCGAGCCCCCCAGTGGACCTCACCTATTCCCTTCCAATTGCGCCAAGCGGAGATCCACGCACGAATGTCAGATGGGTTTTCCGTGACGTCGTGTTCAGTCGGGGAGCCCAATGACACCACAATCGGCCATTGCCCTTGCCCGCTAAGCCAGTTCCGGTATTGCCGACTAAATCGGCGGCTCAAGAACTCTCGAACGTCGTCAGGGTAACGTAGCTTGTTGCGAGTCATGTACGTGTGCCGGCAGCTTGAGTCGTTGCCTTTCAGTATCGTACTCGATCATGAGGGCAGACGAGTCCTTGCGGTCTCGGATATGGATAAAGCATGCACCACCGATAAAAGGCTCGAGAGTCATCACCGACTTTAGCGGCGTTGCGACAATCATCTGGAAGCCAAAAGTCTTGAAGATATTCATGGCTGTGGCGGTGAATTCGGCATCGGCCTTATCGAATGCTTCATCGAGGACCACTGTAGAGAAGCTTGGGAGCGCTCGATCTTGACCGCCCAATTGATACCGCAACGCTGCTGCCAGACACGTCGCCGCTAATTTCTGCCGTTGCCCCCCTGACTTACCCGCGCCGCTGCGGTAAATCTCCACTTCCCGGTCATCGGAGTCAAGTTCTTTAGCCACAAACTCCACATGCTGGCGAACATCAAGAACTAAAGAACGCCAATTCTTATCAATGGTTTCTTGACTAGCGATCTTCTTCACCAACGTACTTAAGACTACAAAACGCTCTTCCGCCATAACTGGTTCTTCATTAAACGAGTGGCTAAGAGCTTCCTTCAAGCTCGCTTTGAACAGCCTTACTTCTTCGAGAGATCGTTCCAAGGTTTCGATTACCAGATGCGTGCCTTTATTGAACGCAGCGGTCTTCAGGCTATCGTTCACCAATTCCAGCCGGTCGAGGATTCCTTTCCGTTCGTGATCCAGGCGGGCTGAAAGCAGTGTCAGGTTCTGGTCGCTCTGCTCTCGTAAGAGGGTCAAGAATCGCTCTTCAAACCGCGGAAGCCCATCGGTTTCCAAGCGTCGAAGTTTCGAGAAGAAATCGTTGGCACTCTCTAGTGTGGCATCGAGCCCCCCTCCTTCCGTTGGCCACGTTCGGATGAATTCGGCGAACTGCCCCTCGATGGAATGCTTAAGATTTCCAGTCTCCCGAATGAGTGTTTCCTTCTCCGAGGCCAGGGCTTTTTCGACGTACGAAACGACCAAGTCGAGTGATTCTAATGTGACGGCTTTGCCTATCCGCTGAAGGCGCTCGTCCAGAGATTCTCTCTGCGGAGGGGTGAGGGGCGTAGAGCGGTTTTGTTCAGAAAGAGACTCAAGCCGCTTCGAATACCTTTCGATGTCAGCCGTTTTAGAGCGAACGGCTCCCGCCGCACTGTTCTTTGCAGCCACTGCATTGTTATAAACGGTGGTCTGGGATTTAATCTCCTGACCAACTTTGGCTAGATCAGGCCTTGCTGAGGTTTCGGTCGCGATCCGCTCATGGAGATCAGCTATCTTTTTCAGGATTGCAGCCACATCGATGTCGGCCCAGGTCAGGTTTGCCAGGGTCTGACAGTGAAGCAGTTGCTCCCGCTGGTTGGCTTCCTCTACCTTGGCATCCTCAAGTTTTTTCCGGAGAGCTTCTAGAGAATCTGCCAAGTCGAATGCCCGCGTTTTGTATAGGTCCAGTTTGCTCCTGTTGTCGAATCCAAGAATCCACCGGCTCCGATCGTCCACGCGAAAACGATCGTCCTTTTCATGCTGGGAGGAGCCATGTTTAACCTGCCCCTGCTGTGTGATCGCCCGCGAGGCATTTCGAAACGCTTGAATCGTTTCTGCACACTCGTAGTCGAATCTGGCTCTCAACTCGTCACGGAGCCATTCGTGATAGGAGCCGGGCGCCACTTTCACCTTACGAGGAAGCGAGCTGGATGAGAGGGACTTCTGGACTGCCGGTCGTGGTAGGGTCCGCAAGTAGACCAGCCGTTCACCGATATTCCTATCGTTCAAGTAAGAGGAAACAGCCGCGTAGTACTTCTCGTCCACCAATAGGGACAAGGCTAGCCCGTGTAGAACTCTTTCAATGGAACCTTGCCACTGCCCCTCGTTTTGATGCACTTCAAGCAGCTCTCCAGCAAAGGGTAACTTCTCTTCAGCAATACCTGTCGCCGCAGCCAGAGCGTGTCGAACGTCAAGCATCCGGGAAGGAATGTTGGACCGTTGACGTTCCATAGCTTCGATCTCTCTGCGCACCTGCCGAAACTCGTCCTCCTTCTCACGTTGTTGATTCTTGAGATCGTCCTTGCGAGCCTCGAGGTTTTCGCTGAGGTCCGCTGCCTTGAGAACTCTTTGCCGAGCAGTTTCTGTCAGGTGAGCAAAAGTAGTTGGACCGTTCGGCAGAGACCAACTCATTCCTCTACACGCGACGGCCGCAAGGTCGCGCTTGTGAAGACGATCACTCTTGTCGCGCTCGCATTCCTCAAATTGCTTTTGTAGTTGTTCGATAACGCCCCCACCCATGCCGTAGAGCCGGTCTTGCAACTCTCGTAATTTCAGAAATTCCTGGGCTTCAATTTCCGTGAGCCGCTTCTCCTCCTGTCCGGCCCCATCGATTTCGACGTGCAATTCGTTCAGCCGCGCCTGCAGAAGATTTTTGCGGTATTGCTCTCGATAGAGTTCGGTACATTGCAGTAGATCATCCAATGCCGACATAGCCTGGCGCTTCTGCGCCAAGATCTCGAATTCCGAGCGCGTTGGTAAGAGGGTTTCGATTTGCTGGCGGGCAGCGACTACAGCCTGGTGAGCAGCATTGAGCTCACCGAATTCCAAAACTAGCCTATCGGCGATCTCGAAGGTCTGCGGGATATCGAGCATGAAATCTCGAAGGAAGACATTCAGATCTCCCAAGTTTTTTGCCGACTGAGTCTTATGGAGTAGCCGTAGAGCAAGTTCGTTGTCGATGCCGAGAAGTCGACGAAATCGCTCCTGATAGCCACTAAATTCGTCCTTCACGAATGCATCGGGCAGGGCGGAGCGAATCTTTCGCACTTCGAATTCACTCTTTGGGAAAAAGTCCAGCTCGCGAATTTCGAATTCTCGTTCTAGGATCAAATACAGCCTCTTTACGTCACTCGTTGCTGTCGACCTACCGCGGATCCATAGGAGCTGCGCTAGGACGACATATTTTCCGTTCCGGTTGTGATACGTCTCGACAATTGCCGACCAAGTTGTGTCCGGTCGCAAGTACTGCGATGCGTATTCACCATCGTCGCCTGTTTGCTGAGCCCAAGCTCCGCGTAGGTAGGTCACAACACTACGATCTTTGCCGTGGCGTTCGGCTTCGCGGGCCGCCATATTAAAATCCACCCAACGCGGCGGAGTTAACAGCGCCGCATGTGCATCGAGAACGGTAGACTTGCCTGAACCAGACGGCCCGACGAACAGAAATCCCGCTTCTGAGACGGGGAAATTGAAAACGCCAGAAAATGTACCCCAATTAAATGTCTGGATTCGGATCAACCGAAACTGGTCTAAGATGCCCTCTGGTTCGGTAAATATCTCCAGGTTTGCGTTTGCTTCGTTCATTATGACTCGGCCTCGTCGTCCGTCTCGCTTGGCGACTCCACGCCATTCAGATTCGCGTTAGGCGACTTGCTATCTAGCTCGGCATAAATGCGGGCCAAGGCCTGAATCTCCTCGGCTGGGAATATAAGCTTCAGGGTTGGTGAGACCTCGTACCGATCGTCGCTATCACGAATCTTCTGTAAGAGACTGAGCTTTTTTGCCTTCTCAATGGCGTTGGCAATTTGTTTCCCGAATCTGGCGTGATCAACGTTTCCCTGGCGCTGAAAAATGGTCAAGTGGTCCACCATCTCCTGATGAGCGAGCACCGCGCGTTCCGCCTGAGCATCGGACTGCGTCAGGCGTTGGCGTAGAAAAAGGAGAAGCAATGAATCCAGAAATGTAAGCTGCGTTCTGCGAAGCAATATCGGTACGTCGAGTTCGTCCGACACCACCTGTCGAGTGAATGCAACTTCCAGGTCCCGATCAATGACCAATTCCAGGAATAGCTCATGCAGGCGGGAGCGAATAGTGGATTCATCGCGCAGAAGAATCGGCCACAGCTTCGTTTGTCGGCGGGCGTCAAGGGCCGGTCCGAGAAGCAGCTGTACGAGAACTCGCCGCGTCTCGACCGGAAGAGTCCCCTGGTCGCCAATGAACAGAACGTCGTGGCTCTGGTTACTGACTACAGATTCTGACTCTTCGTCAGAATTGGTTTCAATCGGCGAGTTCTGCACAGCGCTCCCTTAGAAAATAGATTTCCGGGATACGGGCACGACGAACGACCCTGTCATCGCCTTCCCAACACACAATTTGCCCCTCACCGGTAATTTCGCCGTGCTTGACACCGAGGGCAATATAGCCGACCACGCTGCCTAAGCCTTGTTCCGCCGGGAAGTTATCAAGTAACTGGCCAATGGACGCTTGTGTTTCTTCGGCAAGGTACTGGCGAATGTGCAGCTTCAAGGTGCGGAAGTCGATTTCCGATTGTCGAACCAATTCACTGATCCAGTCCAACCCAATCTCTGACAACTCTGCATCTTTCATCTCCGGGTCAGGGAGCCGTTCAGACGGGTCATACATTACCCATTGGGATATCGAACGAATTCTACTACTCGTAAGAGTAAGGGAATAGTCCAGCGCTCGGTTCAGCCGAATATAGTCCTTCATCTCGAGGGCAGCTCGCAACGCATCCTTCAGGAGTGCATGCAAGCGCCGCTGTTCAAGGTATTCGCGACTTTGGACAAAGCTTTTGAGACTTCGCGCAAAGTTTTGTAGGACGTCGTGGACGCTACTTCCTTCGTCCATGAGAAGCCTAGTAACGCGTAGGAGAAAACGTCTCTCCCGCGCGTCGAGACCACGCGCGAATGGACGGCTGACCACCTCGCTGACCGCCTCTTCCAAGCTGCTTGATTGCTCAGGATCAGTTAATAGACGCCAGAAGGCAGCAAAAGTCTTCCCGGCATCACTCTCTCCGATGACATCGACACCTGCAAACAACGCTTCAAGTACATCTCCGCGACTTCCTTCGTTCTCCATCACGCTCTCTCGCAGTTGGCGGTTGAGCTTGTCGAATTCGTCCCGCACACGTCGAAAATCACCGGCCAAGTCATCGGCGAGGGCAATAATTTCGCGGGTTCGCTCTAGTGCGCGATCATCTGGGAGTGCCTTCACTGCGCCTCGCTGCACCAATTCCAGTTCGCGTTCGATGCGCTCGCGCTCAGCGATTAGAGTCGCCGAACGAGTTTTGGGATCAGAGTCGGTCTCCTCGGCCAATCGCACAAGCTGTTGTATTACCGTCGCCAAACGACTCTCCGTTGCAGCCAAGCGGGGCTTGAGAAGGGCAGAGAGAGAGCGGATGGCGCCGGCAGCATCTGTCGTCAGTTCGTATTCTTCCTCGCTGGCGCCAGCTGGAAAACGCCGAGTTAGCCATCCCTGAGCCAGCCAATCGGCTATATACGCTTGGGCACTCTGAGGCAGTTCCTCACCGCTCGCGCGCAATTGCTCGATCTCGCGAGTGAGTCGTTCTTTCAGAACAGAGCTTGAAAGGATCCTCTCGTTGTCAAGCAACAACGTCTGCAAGAGGGCTACAATCGCCGGCGCTTTATCAGCGGCTAAAAGCCGCCACAGGGACTGAGCTCGGAGAGAGCGAAGAGCGGCGACGGTGCGAAGAGTTTTCAAATCCATCTACCTGCGGCTTGCCGAGGCGTCATGCAACCAACCTTATTTCCGCGTTGGGTCGAGCCGCTGCGGATTGAGGCCGTGCTTAGCCCACACTCGCGACACCATCATATGACTGATCTTGAGCTGCGTTCCCGGCCTGCGCGTGCTCCACTGAGTCGCCCCGTCCGGCGGCGTACGCTTGAGCGTCCATTCCAGAATGCGCGCCTCCAGCGCAGGAGTCGGCGTGGTGGCCTCTTGCCCAGCGTGCCTGCTGAACAGCCCTGCGAGCCGCTCTTCCCGAAATCGCTTGCTCCAGCGATCGATCGATAAACGCATCATTGCAGTCCAGTTTGTCGCGAATCGCGGCCCATGTATGGCCTCCCTCGAGCAGTAAGATCAGCCGCGCCCGGCGCGCATCATTGGCACGCCCGCTGCGGTTTGCCGCTCGCTGGTTAAGTTCCATAGGTTCCGCGTCCGTCAATACGATCGTATTTTCCATAAGCACAATCATAATATCTCTTCAGTTGCTACAGTCCACTAAGAACAACCGTCCATGAGGAGAAATGCGTAGGTTCATTGCCATCGATTATGCAATAGTTTCAATCAGAGGAGCAGGTAAACCGGCACTCGTATCCTATTTATGCTCTGAAGACCGGCCACGGATAACCCTTGCGACGCTTGTTAGGTCTGTTTCCGGGCTTGCGTGATCTCCTTGACGAAATGCTCCACGTCAAGGGCATCAACATCTCTGGCTATAGCTGATGTAACTGGAGAGCGAAGCGTTTTCCGATGGACGACGATCAGCCGGCTCGATTTTTTTCCGAGAGCACGCTGCAATGACAGCAAGGGAGCGGCCATCCCCGGGTGGACGGTCTTCCCGGCCTTCGCTTCTATCAGCCAGAGCCCGATATTTGGCCTGGGCACGAGGAAATCTACCTCTAAGCCCTGCTGGTCGCGGAAGTAGTACAACTCCTTTCGCAGTCCAGCATTAACCTGGCTCTTGAGTATTTCCGCCGCGATGAAGCCTTCGAAGAGAGTGCCCAGAAAGGGAGAACGCTCCAGCTCGGGTACTGATCTTATGCCCAAGAGAAAAGAGGCGAGTCCGGAGTCACCCCAGTACACCTTGGGGGATTTGATGAGCCGCTTTCCAAAATTCTCAAAATAGGGAGGGACAAGAATGATTTCGCCAGTGGATTCGAGAATTTGTAGCCATTCACTGATGGTAGGAACAGAAACGCCAAGGGGAGCAGCCAGATCCGTCTTGTTCAGAATTTGGCCATGACGACTGGCCAACAGCGCCAGAAAACGACGAAAAGTTACGAGATCACGCACATTCGTAATTGCCCTCACGTCGCGTTCCAGATAAGTTTGCAGATAGGAAGCGAACCACAGTTCACGCGCTTTAGGACGAGCCAGCACTTCGGGAAAGCCACCATGCAGGAGGTTCACTTTGCTGGTTTCTGCCGTGCTCAATGGCCAAAGTTGAAGGATGGCAGCGCGACCCGCCATTGATTCGGTGATTCCGCGCATCAATGGAGCTTCCTGCGAGCCAGTGAACAGCCACTGCCCCATGCGCCGCGGCCGCCCGTCGATGAGCGTGCGGACATAGTTCAGCAATTCGGGTGCGTTCTGGATTTCGTCAAAAATGATAGGTGGGCGAATTTCTTCAATAAATGCACGTGGATCACTTCGGACTCGCCCTTGAATGTCAGGGTCTTCCAGCAGCACGTATTGGGCAGCAGGAAACAGTTCACGTAGCAAAGTCGTCTTTCCCGCGCGACGAGGTCCAGTTACCACCACGGCCGGAAAATGTCGTGTCGCCTGTCGCAGGACATCTGCGAGTTTTCTGGGAATGTAACGCATATGAGAATTCTAAACTAATAGTTTAGGATTCTCAATATCTCTGTTGGATGGTAATCGGCGGGGAGCAATCGGGTGTCGGCTGTAAAGACATTCCTTGGTGTCTTTGGTGTCTGTTTAGGCCCGAAATTAGACCCAAACGGACGAAACAGGAGAGGCAGTTGAAACAGGCGAGATCGTAGAAATCGCCTGTATTCGTGCAGTTTTCATGCAAGCCGCTGAAACGATGGTAGGATAGCGAAAGCAGCTGGGTGAGTATCCCACCCTCTCCGCCACAGCCAAAATCGCCAATAAAAATGCGGCGATTTGTGCCGTGCTACTACTGTTACCAAATTGTCATATGTTTAATCTATACCGCTTATTTGTTGTCGGTGGCTCCTCAAATTTCGGTGCGCTGAACGCCGTAGCGTTGCCTTCGGGGAGCCTGCGCTCGTACCGGTTCCGGTAGTTTGTCGCCGGCAGGAGGCAATCGAGCCTGCGGTTGTGTGAATTTGCTGGAGGCTATGGCGGAGAAGAGTTTCTGAGTTGTCCCGTTCGGTTCAGGCCCAAGTCGGCAGGTACACCCCGCGACCATCGTGGATTATTTAATCGACCATTAACAAGCACCCTCCCATAGCACAGCCGTTATGCCTACTTGTCTCAAAGAGGAAAGCCCTGCGCTACTGAATCGTCCGAAACAAATAGCGCAGCGAACTTAGGATCTTCCAAACACCGCAATACAGCGCCCCGTAACAACCGCTCGGCCTGAAGATATAGACTCACCGTTTCGTCGGCCTTCGTAAGCTCCGGCGGTCGCTGTAGGGATCCTCTCGCGTTTTGACGAGCAGCCCATGGGTCGCGACCGTGAACTACGTCGGATCGATGCTCCCAGACTGCATTTGCTTCGCTCAGTGTGAACGGAATTTGCAGAAGGTCAGCCAACTGCTTCGTCCGGTTGATAAATTGCTCTCCAGTTTTGGCGCCTCTGGATTTCCCCTTCTGCGGCTTCAACATCCTCGTGTGCAAGAGTGCTTCTTGGCCGGACACGACAAGCATCGCTCTCACTTCGAAGAAATACTGATATGCGGCATGCTGAACATTCCAATGCGCGCGAGCAACCTTATCTGGCAGCTTCTTAAAGTCTGCGTTGTTGATCAAGGTTTTGATCCGGTCACACTCGCCCGCGGAAAGCCAATTCCGATGGTGAGGAATAGTGAAGGCGTGCTCCGTCATGCCTCGGCAGGGTCCGGGATCAGCACTGAGGAACTCTCCATTTGGACTGAACGTAAGGCGTGCCGAACTGCCGAAGCCTAAGGATGTGGGATGTACCAGTTGGGAGAAAGTGACGAATCGTGTGATCTGTCCCGGTGCATCCCAGCCAGACACTTGCCCGACAGTCCACGGCCCTGTGAAAAGCGCCGCTGTGTAGAGCTGACCATATTGCCGCGTGACCTTCTGCAATGGTACCCCAGGGGACTCACATGCTTGATAGACGACATCCCGTAATTCGTCCGGAAGACGACAAATCCACATATTCGGAGTCAATTGGAATGGTTCATCACACCTCGGCGGATTATCGTTTGGATCATCATCTGCATTTGAGGAGTGCACAAGGACATGCACGTAGCTGTTGCTGGGCGGCAACGAGTGCTGGCGTACCTGTTCGCTAAAAAATGTATGGTTGCCGAATAAGCCGGACATCGCCGAAATGTTACATTAATCTTGGGTCCTAAGGCACCGCCGTAGTTAGTGTCTCTGCCGTAGGCCGTCGAGGGTTTTATGACCCGAGAGTCCCACGGCAATACTCGGGATCCGCGAAATTGTCGCCGGATAGTCGGCTGTTTGATAGTCGACATCGACGGGAAAATTTCCGATAGCAGTATGTCCTGCCCATCGTCTTTGGAGAACTCGTAGCTGAGCGACTGTGCTCGTTAAGTCGTCCCATTCCGAGACCAAATCAGATTTTACTTCGATAACGAACGCTACGGATTCCGCGAGATAAAGGCGCTGGGTTCCAAGCGGGCCAGGAAAGCTGGCAAAGAAAGGCCATTCCACCACGATATCGAGCTGACCGGAAGTTCGACCCTTTGAGTCAATAACCGCGCCGCTGCCGAATCGATAAGGTACCGGAAAAACTTTCTCCAAGAATTCCCGGACCAGAACTTCGCGCTCGTCACCCTTCGCCGCGTTTGGAAGACGCGCTGTGGCTCGATAATGTGCCATCAGGACTTCCTGAATGCCCTTCAGCCTTACCTTGAGATCTTCGTTCATTTGGTTCACACCTCCATTGTCTTAGCGGCTGGTTACGAGGTTTGCTGAAGACTTATAATGATCTTGACGTATAATCCCGCTATCTTATCGCGGGAATTCTCGCGCGGAACGCTGTGATCGAGAGACAGCACACGTGAGCGGTCCTGCGATGAAATTTTGGCGCGCCACAGCATTATGCTCCCGATTTTCAGCAGCAGCTATGGGCGCGGGCGTGCGGCCGGCCCTGCTTGCAGTTGCGGGACTCGGCGGCGTAACTCCGCCAGCGCGCACCCAACCGTCGAGGTGTACTGCGCGCTATCGTCGCAGCGGGCGGGTCACATCCACGGGACCATTGTTCTTCCACCGACTGCCTGCCCCGCATTTCGCCGCGACCTGGTTTTTTTCTTGTCGTCTTGCCACGGCCCATTTACGCTACCGTCACTAAAAGACTTTTCGTCATGACTACTACCGGCAGTGACCCGCTCGTGCGCACGCAGCCACGGACGCGCGTGTTCCTGTCGTACTCGCGCCGTGACGAAAAGTTCGTCCGCCAGCTGGCGGCGGCGCTCGAATCGCACGGCTACGCCGTCGACTTCGACCAGTCAGAAACAGACGCGACAGGCCTGGAGTTTGGGATTTCGGCACAGGATCGTTGGTGGCTGCGTCTGAAGGAGATGATCGCCGCGGCCGACGTGATGGTATTCGCGATTTCACCGGACAGCATCGCCAGCCGGGTGTGTGACGACGAGATCGCATATGCAAACAGTCTCGGCAAGCGCATCATTCCGGTCCTCCGCCAAGCGATTGATTACGACCGCGCACCAGAACGCGTGCGTGCGCTTAATGTCAAACTCAGTTTCGAGAGTGACGACCTGAAGCGCTTCGCTCACACGACGGAACGGCTGTGCGCCGAACTGGACCTCGATCTTGATTGGCACCGTCGCGCTGCACGCCTCGCTCGACTCGCACAGCAGTGGGACGCCGATAGTCGACCGCCGGGGCAGCTACTGCGTGCGGGCGCGATTGCCGAAGCCGAAGCCTGGGCGGCGCGGCGTCCGAGCAACGCCCCAACGCCCGGCCCGCTACTGCTCGAGTTTCTGGGAGCAGGCCGTGCCCAGGTGGAGCAGGATCGCATCCGGCTGCAGACTTCGGAGCTAAACGCGCGACTCAAGGCGGGTGAAGCGCTTTTCGAGCGCGCGTTGGTGCACGTGGAACGCGCGGCATATTTGTCTGCATGCGAGTGTTTGCTGGAGGCTGCCGCTCTCGCGCCTGCTGCCGCCATACCCGGCGGCTTCGCTCCGACCCTAGCTCACGCGGGCTGGGCGCGGAAAGCCTGGACCGCTGCCTCGTGCATCGCGGCCAATCTACCGCTCCGCGTCGCAACCTACGAAGACGTCTCCGGCCACCGCCGCCTGCACGGAAGCTACGTTTGGTTCGACCGGGGCACGCACCTGTTGATCGCTTCGGACGGGCACCTCCATTTAATGACGCTGTCCGATCACCGCGCCGTGCCGGTATTGTTCCCAGAACTGACGAGCAGGGTTGTCGGCGTGGCGGGTGCTGCGCGCGCTCCGCGCGCCTGTGTGCTCACCGATGACGGTTGCCTGCAAACGTTCGACCTTCGGGACCGTTCTGGACAACGCGCGAACGTCTCGCTGCAACACGATAGCGAGTGTCTGACGGCGGCCGTCGGCATCGACGATGCCGGCGAGGCGATCGTGCTCGCATTCCTTGCACCCGGCGGGAACCAGCTACGCGTGGACGTATTCGCGTGGGATCACGTGGACTCTCTCCCAGAGCGCTCGTTCGCGATTGCCGGCTGCGAACGGGAACTACACTGGGCGGGGTTCTCACCCGATGCGGCGCAAGTTGCCGTGCTCTGCGACGGACGACTCCGCATCTTTGATCGGCAGGGTACGGAAGTCGATCACCTGCAGGGAGCGCAGTGGCGCGGGTCGGGAGTGGCTCGCGACTTGTCCTCGTTCGCCACGCCGCAATACGACCTGGTGCAGCTGTTTCGACGGAGCGTCGATCGTTGGAAAACGGGGAAACCGGAGACCGCGATTGAAATGCTTGTGTTGCAGGGCGCCACGTCCCTGGTCGGCGACGTCATCGTCACGCCGCAGGCGGTCGCCATCCTCGCCTCCGATTTGAGTGGCCGCGTTCTCGAATGGCGCCCGCAGCCGGAAGTGGAGCGCGGATCCACGACAGGCGGGGTGCAGATCAGCCAGTCCTTCGGCACGTCGAACCGCCTCGATCCGTCGAACCGTCTCGAAGGTTTGCCCGACTGCTCAGGAATCGCACTGCATCCGCAAGATTCGCATGACGTACTCGTCGTCGCTGAAGGCGCGCTGGAGCGATGGCAACTCGTCGATCCCAGTCAACCGCTGGAAACCGTCCCTTCGCTGGGCCCGTGCGCGCGTATCGTCATCGACCCCGCGTCGGGCATCATGGCTGCGGCAACCGAACAAGGCGTGTGGACACGTCGCGTGGAGGCGCACGGCGAACCCGGTGCCATGATGGGGCCTTCGGGAGTGGTATGGGATGTCGCCATCGCTGGCGGCCGCCTCGCTGCGACCTGTCCCGACGGGTCTGTTCGCATCTGGAAGATGCACGACGGCGCGGAGCTCGAACACCTGCGTGTGGAAGCGCACGCCCGCTCCCTGCTGTTCTCGCCGGACGGGAACCATCTCTTCATCGGCCTGGCAAATGGCGTGCTATGGGAATGGTCATATTCGGAGCGTCTCGTACGGATCGCCGCACTCGGCGTCGGTCCTGTCATCCGCCTGCGGATGAGCGCCAATGGGCGGATTGGCGTCGCCGCGGGACGGACGCCCGACAGCGTTGACGACTTCGATCGGATGAACAGCGGAGTCGCGGCGTGGAGCCCCGAGCGGCGACACCTCCTATGGACGACTGAGCGATTCGCGCTCCATCCTCATGATGTAGACATCAGCCCCGACGGTGCGGTTCTGTTCGTCGCCGACATCCGCGAGGCCCTTGCGCTCTCGCCGGACACAGGGGCCGTCCTTTCACGCGTGCAGCCGCCGCAAAGCGACGCTTCAAAGCCTGGGCACGTGACTGCCATCTGCTGCGGCCCCGACGGCCGCACCGCATTTCTTGGCCTGTGGGACGGGTCTATCGTACACGTCGACATCCTGTCGAAGCAGGTCATCGGAACGGTGAAGGCGCATGCGAAATACGTTTCGAGCATATCTACTGACTCTGATCGTGGAGTGCTCGCTAGCGCGTCGCCCGTGCCCTACGCCAATCATCTCGCCGTGTGGCAAGCGTGGGACCCCCAGTTTTTCCGGGAGTACCCGCCGAGCGCCGACTGGATCGCCGAGGTCAAGAAGTCAATCGAAACGAAGCACAGAACGTCGGCGCACCTGCAGCGAGCCGAGGTGATGGATGCGCCGCTTGGCATAACGTCGGCAGCCGCCGACGATCCCGTGGCCGAAGCGCGTGCGGTGCGCGGGTACGACGAGATGCGCGCCGCCGACCTGCTGGCGCACGCCGCAGCGTCCGGACGAATCACCGAGCTCTCGCCGGACGAACGGCGGTTGGCCGGGGAAGTGCTGCTCGCGACCGATGCCGTGGGTGGGATGGAGCTCTTAGAAGACGCGGCGCGCTCGGGTTCCGCGGAGGCACATGTCGCCATCGGCGTGCATCTCCTGGCTAGACATCAGACAGAAGCTGACTGGGCGCGCGCGCTACCGCATTTTCGGAAGGCGGCAGCACAGGGACACGCGCATGGCGCATATCTTGTCGGGTACTATCACGACCGCATAGACGGCGGCTTCGTGGCCGCAGTGAACTGGCGGAGCATCGCGGCGCCGACCGGTGTGCCCGCCAAGCCCGACCGCCGGAAGGAGTTGGCGCGCGAGTGGTACGAACGCGCCGCAGCGGCAGGTTCGCTGCTGGCACGTGAACGCCTTGCCGACATGTCCGAAGATGTTCAAGGCTCGGATGCGTCGACTTCACATTCCAGCTGAGGAGAGGTGACATGTACGCCCCTATCATCAAATCCGCGCGTCGCGTCCGCGAGCACCAGCTCGGGCCGTCGCACACGGCGGTGCTCCTGACCGACATTCAAGGCGATTCGAGCATCGAGTACGCTCACCTCCTGGTGATTTTCGCGAGCGGGCAACAAGATCCCATCGCGTTCATCAGCTCAGAGGTCAAGGGTGATACGAGTGACAGTCTCAAGGAGTTGGGCCTGGACGATCTCGATGTGGCAGAGGACGAGATCGCCGGAACTCACTTCCTGTGCGCCTTCACCGCGGAGGGGCACCAGAATTTCGGGGCGAGCGACGACTGGGCCGATCTCGAGAAATTTGAGCGGGGTGCGCTCGAGCTCGAACATCGCTTGAGGTTGACCGAACGCGCGTGACGCGCGCAGACGAAAGAACTCGTTCGGCGCGCTTCCGCAGACGAGGGGCCCGCAGGAACTCAAGCTTGCGGTTGCGAATCGTCCGCTTTACCTGTTCTCCGACATCATGAAGTGAGGCGTCTGCGGCGACGGGTTTCTCAAGGGGTCCCCCCAGGCACATCGTCCGCCGCACGGTCAGACCAACGGGAATTCAGTGAGCGTTAAGCGAACCCCATCTTGCAAAAGACCGCGTCGCACCGCAATGTTGCGACATGACCAAACGCAGAAAGAAAGCGTGGACGAAGTGGCGCC
>Ga0210407_10002538_pt1 | contig 15616 bp, 14 predicted proteins | sample IncBWC27MmetaG_FD_150860 | JGI IMG/M metagenome (GOLD analysis project Ga0210407, IMG submission 150860) | Forest soil microbial communities from Barre Woods Harvard Forest LTER site, Petersham, Massachusetts, United States - Inc-BW-C-27-M | ecosystem: Environmental > Terrestrial > Soil >...
TCCACAAACGCCACGGTGCGAATGCCGTCCCACTTGATCTCGAAAAGCCAGTTTGGATCGGAGAACGGTTTGTCTGCGAGTTTGGCCAGCGTGACGGAAATATCGTGCGGCATCGGAGCGCTTCGGCCTCCAGGCAATTGCGCTGGGCTGGGCGGGGCGGAATCCTGGTCGGCTCGTTTCTCTTTTTGCGTTTTTGGCAGAGGCCGGCCGCTGACCGCGGATTCGCCGTGTTCGTCCAAATTCCACAGCGGGTCTGCGTATTCGTCGCGGTGCTTGATCAGCAGCCATTCATTCTTGCCTTGGCTGCGCTTTAGCTTCACTAGCACGAAACTTCCGTTCAGTTTCGTGCCGTGCAAGCGAAACTTCAGCTCGCCTCGCTCGATCTGTTCCGCCGTGCTGAGCGCGCCTTCCGGTTCGTAGGTGCCTTGGTCCCAGACAATGACTTCGCCGGCGCCGTAATTTCCTTCGGGGATGGTTCCTTCGAACGTGCGGTATTCAAAGGGGTGGTCTTCCACCTGAACCGCCAGCCGTTTGTCCCCCGGATTGAGCGAAGGCCCTTTGGGAACGGCCCACGATTTCAGCACGCCGCCGACTTCCAGGCGCAAGTCATAGTGAAGGCGGCGCGCGGCGTGCTTCTGAATGACAAAAATCTTTTCGCCCTTGTGAGCGCCCTTCCCTGGCGGCTCCGGAGTTTCGGCGAACCGCCGCTTGCGTCGATACTCGGCAAGAGGAGACATCCATCAGCATTATAAAGGCGATTTGCAATTGCGTTTTCAGCATCCGCAAAGTGGCTCCGCGGCTCCTGCCTCGGCCTTCGCAATGAACGCGCTATCGCCCTACCGCGAAAATCCGGCAAATTTGACGCAACCCCTGCGCATCCGCTATAGTCATGAAGCGGGGTGGAGCAGCCTGGTAGCTCGTCGGGCTCATAACCCGAAGGTCGTCAGTTCAAATCTGACCCCCGCAACCATTTGTTAGTTGATAAGAAACGGCTTAGAGGATGCTCCCTCTGAGCCGTTTCGCTTTTACGTCCAATTGCGTCCAAAACGCTCCAAACCGCATTGCCAAGTTGTGCCGCGATTCGCTTTCCGTCTTCGCTAATCACGTGCGTATAGATTGTCTCGGTGACTGGCGATCTATCAGCGTCGCCTAGTCTCTGCTGGCACAATTTCTGCGATGCTCCGAAACCGCTCATCAGCGTTGCGTTCGCATGCCACTCCGACAGCGTCCAGGCTATGCGTCGCCGCTAACAAATCACTTAGACTAGGGTGGTTACCCCCGGCCGATCAATTGATCCACTCATTAATGGAGGAACTAAGGCTTTCGCTGTTGCTCCCATGGTTGTTCGCCTTCTAACCGCGCGCTCCTTTTTGCAGTCTGTTAGGCAGACTTCCTTTCCCTCCTAGTAGACCAGCAAAGACTGGCTCGATCGCGAAGTCATTTTGGCTGCTGCCAGACGCTGTTCGCGAGCCTTGTCTCGTTGAATTTCGTGGAGGAGCTCACGCAACCGCGTGCGGGCCTTGTGTAATTGCGACTTCGAATCACCTACGGAGCGTCCCAGTATCCTGGCGATCTCGCGGTGTTCGTAGCCTTGGATATCGTGCAAGACAAACATTGTGCGGTAGCCCGCCGGCAACTGCGCGATGCAGCGTGCGAGACTTATTCGGTCAATCGATCCCTCTAGTAGCAAGTCGGGCGTCCCAATATCGACGCTTGGCCGCCCGTTCTCATCGTCTGATTCGGAAGCTGCTTCGATCGAGACCGTTGGGAACGACTTCTTGCGCAGCTGCATCAGCACGAGGTTAACCACCAGTCTGTGCAGCCAAGTCGAGAAGGCCGATTCGCCGCGAAACGTGTGAATTTTTCGGAACAAGAGCAAGAAAGCCTCTTGAGTCAAATCTTCTGCTTCGGTCGGGTCGGCTACCATGCGCAGGCATACCGCATACACACGTCGGCTATGCAACCGATAGAGGTATTCAAAGGCAGTCCGATCGCCTTCGCGCGCTCGCTGAATGAACTCCGCTTCGCTCAGCTTATCGCTGGCCACAGAAGAGACATGCAGCGCAGCCGTTTTCGATATGCATTCGGCGCCAGAGCGCGTATCCCGAATCAGGCCACGCCGCTTCCCTACAGCGGACCTAGCCACGGATCCTACCGCTATCTTGGTGTAACTCGCGTTTGCTGTGACTGGCATGACTTCTTTCCTTAGCGTTCGACGCGGTCTTGAATTACGAGATATTTCATTGTCTTCAGCGTATAAGACCACGCATGCTCTTCAATAATTCCCCGATCCTGTGAGGTTTAAGAGGCCGGAATAAAATTGTGGGTATTTCGGTCGCAAAGTCATGACCGCTTCTCTAAATCAACGGGATGATCCGCCCGCACACCCTCATGCGTTCATAGCCGTTATTCGCGGTGAGCTTGGCGCCGTGGTTCCTTTCATAACAGTCGTCAGAATCTGACGAAGGCGGCCCCGCGCACGCGATAAGCTCGACATCACAGTGCCCGCGGGCATGCCTGTAATATCTGCGATTTCTCTGTAAGACATTCCCTCGAGTTCGCGAAGAATGAGTACCTCCCGAAAATTCGGCGAGAGCTTCTCCAGCGCTTTTCGCACCAGAGTGTCGCTGTCGTTTTGGAGCACCGCTTCCTCTGGGTTGGGAGGACAAGAATCGGGTTGGAAAAGGCTTTCGTCAAATTCCGCGGCCTCTTGCAGTGGCCGGTTTGCGTGCAACCAGGTATAGCAAGTATTGCGGACGATTTTCAGGAGCCAGGCTCGGGCATCACCGCCGCGGAAGCCGGGAAAGAATCGGAAAGCCCGTAAGTAGGCTTCCTGGGCTACGTCCTGGGCATCCTGTTCATTGCGCATTAGCCAGCGCGCAAGGTTGTAGGCGGCGTCAAGATGGGGCAAGACTGCCTGCTCAAAATTCGGGGGTGGATTTTGCTCCGGCATGAAAACCTCCCTGCGAGCGATCCCGGCTGCTACCGTTCGCTTGAGGCCTCACTATGGTTTGCACTTAAGAATCGATGCAATGGACGGGCAGTTCTCTCGCACTAGAATCGAGGTCCTCTAATAAGTAATTAACAGCAATAGACTTACCTGGAGTTGTCCCTTTCAGTTCGCGGGAAGGTGTAAGGTGGTACACTCCGACTTGAGTGCAGTACCCCCCCAATGGAAGAAGACCATCAGGTTGGCGGGCGGCTTCGTTTTGGCGTATTCGAACTGGACCTTCGTGCCGGCGAATTGCGCAAGCACGGCCTGCGAGTCCGCCTTCAGGAACAGCCCTTCCAAATCCTCACGATGTTGGTTGCACACCCCGGCGAGGTCACAACTCGCGAGGAACTTCAGAAAAAACTCTGGCCGGCGGACACTTTCGTGGACTTCGACCACGGCCTCAACAAAGCAATCAGCAAAATACGTGAGGCTCTGGGCGACTCCGCCGAGAGTCCCCGCTTTGTGGAAACCGTCGCTCGTCGCGGCTACCGCTTCCTTGCGGAGGTCAAAGTTGCCGAGACGGCTCCAGTTCACAGCTCGGAACCTGCCACTCAACCTCATCCCAGCGCAGAAGCTCGTGAACACCCGGATCTCGTGCGCGAGCACATAATGCCCAAAACTTTCCCGCGTTCCCTGGCGTGGAAGGTATCCGTGTTCGCGATACTTCTGGTGATGGCATCTCTTGTCACTTGGAAACTTTATTTCTGGAAACGCCCGTCTTCTATCGTTCGCTCCCTGGCGGTTCTTCCGCTCGAAAGCCTCTCAAGCGATGCGTCTCAGGATTACTTTGCGGATGGAATGACCGACGAGCTGATTTCGGACCTCGGCCAGATCAGCGCGTTACGTGTGATCTCGCGTACCTCCGTGATGGGGTATAAGCATGCGCGCAAGCCCCTGCCGCAGATCGCTCGTGAACTGAACGTGGACGCCGTGGTGGAAGGCACCGTGCTCCGTTCGGGTGACCAGGTGCGCATCACGGCGCAGTTGATCGAAGCCTCCTCGGACAAGCACTTATGGTCCCAGAGTTATGAGGGGGAACTGCGGGACACCTTGGCGCTCCAGAGCCAGGTGGCAAGGGCTATTGCAGATGAAATTCGGATCAATTTGAATCCACAGGAACAGGCTGCGCTGAAAAACGTAAAGGTTGTTAATCCGCAAGCTTATGAGTCCTATCTCAAAGGGCGCTACTTCTGGAATAAGCGAACAGCGGATGGCTTGAAGGTGGCCCTAGCTTATTTTAACGAGGCAATTGACGAGGACCCGAAATACGCCCAAGCGTATTCTGGCTTAGCCGACACCTATGCCTTGTTGGGAGACTGGCAGTATGCGGTGATGACCCCCAAAGAAGCATTCCCCAACGCGAAGGCTGCGGCGATCAAAGCCCTGGAACTGGATAGCGCGCTCGGCGAAGCCCACAACTCGCTAGCATTCTGCCTGGATGCTTTCGACTGGGATTTTGATTCTGCCGGGAAGGAGTTCCGGCGGGCCATCGAACTGAACCCAGGCTACGCAACCGCTCACCATTGGTATGCCTGGCATTTGAGTGTATTGGGCCGGTATGACGAAGCGATCGTGGAAATGAGAAAAGCGGAAAACCTGGACCCGCTATCCCTTATCATCAACGCCGATGTGGCAGAACTCCTGGTCATTGCGCATTCCTATGACGAATCGATACGCCAGAGCCGCAAGACAATCGAAATGGATCCTAATTTTGCTCTCGCACATAATCAACTGGGCCTGGCCTACCTCCAAAAACAGATGCATGGTGAAGCGGTCGCAGAACTGCAAAAAGCGGTCCGGCTTTCCGGGGGCAGCCCGACATGCGTTGCCAATCTTGCTTCCGCCTACGTCGTATCCAGCAAGAGAAACGAAGCGGCAAAGCTGCTGAGCGATCTGAAGATGCGTTCGAAACCTAGCTATTCGTATGCCCCGGAGATTGCTGTGATATATGCAGCTCTCGGGGATAGAGATCAAGCGATGAATTGGCTGGAGGAAGGGTACGAAGAGCGATTTAACCCGAGCGTTCTGCTGCGGCCGGGCTTCGATCTCTTGCGCCCCGATCCGCGGTTCCAAGATCTTGAGCGGCGCATCGGTCTCAATCATTGAACTCGAAGTCTGAAGGTAAGGTCTCGATATTCCTAACGTGGAATTTTCTGTAGGTGCGCAGTTCGGAATGACATTTTGCTTGATGCTCCCAAGCGATTTGGTGCGGTGCGCGGTTGGCGATGAGCCGTTGCTCGCTGTAAACCTAATCTACGACAATCTCGCTCTTCATACCTCTGTGGCCCAGTCCGCAAGTATGGCAACACTTAAACGTATATGTTCCAGACGCTTGCGCCAGAAATTCAATCTTAGTTGTCTCTCCCTTCTTAAGCTGCCAGCAGTCTTGCGGAGAAGAAAAAACCAAACCAGCCTTACCCCCGGGTTTGGCGCCATCGGGCTCGGCCCCGATTTTGAAACCATGATCGTGGTCGACAGCGGTGATTTTGAGCTGAATGATGCTCCCAGTCTTCACATGAATCGGCGAGGGCGAATACTCGTACTTCTTTGCTGAAACTTCAATGATCTGCACGTTTTGATCCTGTGCCGCTACTGGACTGAGCGGAAGACAAAAAGCGAGGGCCGCGGAAAACGCCCATAGAGTGGGCAGCAGAGCACGAATCGCAATTCCTTTCATCAAGCCTCCTTGTGATCCTTGAATGCTTAGGCATTGGCAGCGTCCGACCAGTCTCCATCCAAGACCAAACATACAAATGCGGCGCTATTCCATGCGGCCGCAAAAAATAGAAATTGGGTTGACGCCGGCGTTGGAGTCTCACGGGCTGAAACAAGCTCGTGAGACTCCCCTGAACTTACACACGCTGTTACGTCATTTTCCATGTACCGCTCAAGATTCGCGGCGGGCCTCATCCGCTTCCGCTGCCAGGTTCAGCAGAAATTGCAGGAGGTCGTTCGGCTGGCCGATGAAGAGCCCGTCTTCGATAAAGCCTTTGATAGCTCCGGTCGCATCGAGCTGACCTGCTCCGGTCGGACGAATGATGGAGACTTCCGGCAGGCCTTTAATGAAGTCTGTTGGTTCCGGCATGATCAAATTTGCCTGCAGCGACTCTGGCTGCCCAACCGCCAAATTGACAAAGGTCAGAGTTCCGCCAGGCTGATTGTCGGTCAGCGCAACCGCGTTGCCGGCCTTATCGTGCCAGACTTGGAAGTGCATGATTTCCGCGCCGCCAATGCTGATGGTAATGCGCAGCACTTCCGGGCTCGATACGCGCTGGCTTAGCGTGGCGTAGAGACTGGTTCCGGCTTGCTCGATGAACCCGAAGTGAAATCCCGCCGTATTGGCAATCGCCTGAGCGTGATTCGCGTCGCTCAGATCGGCAAGAGTTGCGGGAATTGCGGGGTGCTGGCCCTTATTCAAGCTTGGTACGGCTTGCGGAAACATCGGCGCGCCGAGGTCGACGTTTTCCTTGCTGCGGTAGCGAGTCCACCAACTGGTATCCACTTTCAATTGCTTCAGGTTGGTGAGGCGCCCAATTTGCGGCACGCCTGGAACGCTGCTGGGCGCCAGGTTGTGCGCAAACTTGTCGAGATTGATCGGCTCGTGTCCCTTGGATTTCAAATACGCCTGTAGAAAGGCGACGTGGCTGATCTCATCATCGGTGTTGTCAGAGATGTATTGCGGCATGTCTCCGTCCAGCTGAAGGAGCCCGTTCACGTAGGGTTGAAAAGTAGGATTATTCGCGACCTCGACTCCACCAAGTTCCTTGTATTGCTGCCACAGATCCGTCTCAATAATCTCCGCGGCTAGCAGGAGCTGCAGAATCGCCGCGTCTCCCTTAGTGAGGCTTCCTCCGTCGGGCTCCTGGGCGAACGCCGGTGACCCTTTGGCCAGAAAGCCGCCGATGGCCGCCGCTCCTACGCCAAAGGCCCCCTTCTTCAAGAATGAACGGCGCGCCGCACCCTGCTTGTTACCGGTTCCGGATTTCTCCATTTGTTCCTTCCTTTTATAAGAATTGACTTCGACCGTTTGCCTCAGGCGTTTAGCTGAAACGGCCTTGAGCTTATTTCCGCGTTTCAAAACCGCTTGACCAACCTCCCTCCCCGTTCTATTCCGATTAAGGGCCCGTCAGTGATTAGTGGCGGCCATCAAGGAACAAGAGCGCCGTGGTTCCCTCCGATCATCTGTCGTCGGATTCGCCTTTTCCGTGTGCGGGAGTCAAAAAGTTATCCAGGACAAAATCTGCTACGTCGCGGCCCAGCCGTTGTCCGGTGGTCAGGTCAAACCGGAAATGCTGTCCACCGAAGATGCGGCTCAACGTTGCTTCTTCGGCGGCCGCGCTGATGCTTGTGAATGATCGTTCTACTCCAGGGAGAACTTCGGAAGTCACGTTGAACTCGGCATGGTCTCGCTCGAAGAAGGAAATCAGTACCTCTGCCCCGGAAGCGCTGATCACCGCGTGAGCGCCCGGATAGGATGGGTCGGGAGCGGTCTTGCCGACTTCCGGAAGCCAATTCGGATCCGCCACGGTTTCAGGGTTGATGCCGGGATCCGCAGCCCGAATCGCGGTTACTGGCCGCCAGAAATTGTATGTGTATTTGGCGTCGTAAAAGGCGATCACGTCATCGGCGAAACTCAGATTGAGAAGCGCGAACAACCGGGCACTCTGAGCCGTCGTCAAACTGTGCGCCAACGAGAACGTCTGCGAAATCTCGTTCCAATAGTTTTGTATGGCGCCGTTCCAAAACCGCCCGGTCAATGCCTCATCGGTCGTTGCGGTCGTGCTGTTGACGATTCCAAGGGATTTGATTTGGTTGAAAGCATCGCCGTACCTATCGCTGGCCAGCGGCGGAGGAGGGCCGGGCCGGAACTGGCTCGCGCGCTCCAGCGTGAACGGGGTCACGCGAGACCAATGCGTGAATTGCGGCTGGGGCGGAAAATTCGGAGGCGTCGATTGGTAGTCACCCGGGGCCGTCCCGAAAACGTAAGGAATCGGTTTAGCATTCGAGCCGTCGTTGCTTCGCAGGGCCAGGATTCGATCCGCGACCTTTTGTCCTATTCGAATGCCTTCCACCTTGTCGTTCCCGTCCGGAATTTGAGCCAGGGATTGCTGTAGTGCGGTATCGAGTGCGGCCTGAAACGCTGGGTACAGTGCCACCAGAACTTCGTGCGCCGCCGCAGCTGCGGCTGCTTCCTGGGAGGCATCTCGCGGCACACCGGAAAGGCGGACCAGATACGGCTGGTGCGTCCTGTCAATGGCATTCACCGCGTCATAGATCGCTGCGTGCAGGATCGCAAAGCTCCGCGTCGGATGCGCCGTGGCTGGCTGCGCTCCGGGAGTACGAACGATTACGAGGAGTGTTCTATTCCACTGAACAACGGCGTTCACCTGTTGAAGAGAGGAGTCGTTTGCACCTTGATACTCGTCATCAGACGAAGCATAAGAACCGAGGGTCAGAATCGAAAGACCGGCACACAGCAGAGCGAACACCATCAAGACTCTTGACATCAATGATTTCCTTTCGTTTCTGAATACAACTGTGGCGGTTCACGTCGTAAGACAGGTAGAGAGCGGAGCCCGATTCTAATTGTTGTAACCAGGCTCCAGTGAATTCCGTTTCTGCGCTTCACAAACCACGAGCATCACAATCACGATGCTCTGTTCGCACTAACTACACTTCCTGATGCTTTATTCCCCTTGAACGCAGAAAAAACACGTGGAATATTTTCGTGTTCGGAGAGTCTATCTATCGGTACGGAGTTGGTGTCCGAACGAGATGCAGTTTCCGCAGTGCTCGTTTTGCGGCAAGTCCATGGTTCACTTTGTTTTCTTGCTAGACCGGGTTACAACCTTGCGATGAAGGGTAAGCGTTCAGGACACCTACGCCCTTGATGACGTTATCTGGCGAAGCTTTCCGCTGCGAAGCAGTGAATTCAAGTCGGGGGCGCAGCACGCTGCGCCCCCGAAGGGTCAATCAGTCCGCCGCGCTCGCCTGTTTTACCTTCGCGACGATCGATTCGATACTTAGCCCCAGCCCGGTTGCCACGCCCGTGCCGTACGCCGGATCGGCTTTGTAGAAGTGCTGGATTTGCAGTTCTTGGATGCGCTGTGGCACGCCATTGCCCAGGCTCGAGACGATGTTGTCAATCAATCGCTGTTTGGTGTCAGCGGGCATCAGCCGGAAAAGATTCCCAGGCTGCGTGTAGTAGTCGCTATCGGTCCGATGATCATGCCGTGCGACAGTTCCGCTCACCGCGTGTGGCCGTTCGACATACGAGTGGTCCTGCGTCGCCCCGCCAAAGCTGTTCGGTTCGTAATTGACCGACGGGCCGCCATTTCTATCAAAACGCATAGCGCCGTCTTTGTTGTAGGTGTGGTAGGGGCACTGCGGCTTGTTTACCGGCAGGGAATCGTAGTTCACTCCCAAACGATAGCGGTGCGCATCAGGGTACGAAATCAAGCGCGCCTGCAACATTTTGTCCGGCGAAAAGCCCATGCCCGGCACAACGTTGCGCGGTTCGAACGCCGCCTGCTCCACTTCCGCAAAATAATTCTCCGGATTGCGGTTCAACTCCAGTTCACCGACTTCATGCAAGGGGTAATCCTTGTGCGGCCAAACTTTGGTCAAGTCGAACGGATTGATGTGGTACGTCTCCGCATCCTTTTCCGGCATGATCTGCACACACACGCGCCATTTCGGAAAGTCGCCATTCTTAATCGCGTGGAAAAGATCTCGCTGCGAATAGTCCGGATCCGTTCCTTCCAGAGCGCCTGCCTGCTCGCGGAAAAAGTTCTTGATGCCTTGCTTGGTCTTGAAGTGCCACTTCGCGTAGAACAGCTCGTTCTTCGCGTTAACCAGGCTGAAAGTATGGCTGCTGTAACCGTTCATGTGCCGGTAGCCGTCGGGCGTGCCGCGGTCGGAGAAGAGAATGGTCACCTGGTGCAGCGATTCCGGCGAGAGCGACCAGAAGTCCCACATCATCGTTGGTGACTTCAGATTGGTTTCTGGATCGCGTTTTTGGGTATGGATGAAATCTCCAAACTTCAGTGGATCGCGGATGAAGAAGACGGGCGTATTGTTTCCGGTCATGTCCCAGTTGCCTTCCTCGGTGTAAAACTTCAACGCAAAACCGCGCGGGTCCCGCGCTGTATCCGCCGAGCCCTTTTCACCCCCGACCGTCGAAAACCGAATGAAAGTAGGCGTCTTCTTGCCAACGGCATTGAACAGCTTGGCGGTCGTGTACTTGGTGATCTCCGCGCTCGTGCAAACGAAGTGCCCGTATGCTCCTGAACCCTTCGCGTGCACCACGCGCTCCGGGATTCTCTCCCGATTGAAGTGCGCCATCTTTTCAAACAGCAGAAAATCTTCGAAGACTACCGGCCCGCGAGGCCCCACCGTGAGCGAATTCTGATTATCGCCCACCGGACGGCCCGCGTCCGTGGTCATGATTCTCTTTTTTCCTTCCGCCATTTGTCCTCCTCAGTTGGATTACAGCGGCGCCCAAAGCAGGTCGCCTGCGATCTCAACTGCAAAAATAGCGCGCCGCGAGCTATACATCCAATATATAGTTCGGATACGATAGATAGGTATAGCCTATGGAGCTCCATCAACTTCGTTACTTTTGTGCCGTGGCCGAGACCGGCAGCTTCAGCCGCGCCGCCGAGCAGTCTCACGTCTCTCAGCCATCCCTCTCCCAGCAGATCATGAAACTCGAAGATGAGCTCGGCGCGCGTCTCTTTGACCGCTTGGGCCGCTCGGTACGTCTTACCGACGTAGGCAACACATTTCTCCCTCGCGCCCGCTCCGTTCTCCGCGAGCTGGAAGTCGCCAAAGGCGATGTCGTCGAGCGCAAGGACTCCATCAGCGGCCACGTCACCGTTGGCGTCATTCCTACGGTTGCTCCCTACTTCCTCCCTTCGCGTCTTACTTCGTTCTGGCGCAAATGTCCTGAGGCCCTTCTCAGTGTTATGGAAGAAATTACGCCCGTACTTCTGGACCGTCTCCGCGCGGGCGCCGTTGATGTCGCCATCCTCGCGCTTCCCATTCGCGGCCACGAATTCGAAACTGCCCCGTTACTCACTGAGCGCCTCTTCGCCGCGCTTCCTAAAAATCACACACTTGCCAAGCGTCGCTCTCTCGTTCTAAAAGACCTTCGCTCCGAACCCTTCTTACTACTCCGCGACGGCCATTGCTTTCGCGACACCGCCGTCGCTGCCTGCGATCGCGCACGCCTTCATCCCCAAATTGTTTTTGAAAGCGGCCAGTTCAGTAGCCTCCTAAGAATGGTTGGCGCTGGCATGGGGGTCTCCATCGTTCCGGAAATGGCAATCGAAAAGAATTTGCTGTGCCGCTACGTGCCCATCGCCGACGAACAAGCCTCCCGAACCATCGGCACGGCCGTCCTTCGCGGTCGCTCTCTCACCCGCGCCCACCACGCCTTCCTCTCCCATCTCCGCGCCCTTCCCCTCGTTCGCCCCTAGTAGGCACACTTGCGTCCCCCTGTTTTTTCTGGCAAGACATGGACAGACCTGCGTGATGTAACTATTTATCTGTTTCGAGAACGAGGTAGTGAAGACTTCCCAGCCGTTCAACCTGCAACGCGATTGCATCGGCTGATTTGAGGTCATCCAGTGCGGACCGCAGCGCCTCAACGCTGTCAACGAACGTTCCGTTGACCGAATAGATTACGTCTCCCGGAAGCGGCCCCTCGCCCTGGTAAGCTCCGTACGTCTCCTTGCCCGCAACGACAACTCCGAAGCTGTTGCGCAGCGGAGGCAACAGCAGCATAAGTTTGTCATCGAGAGTGAGAGCCAGGATTCCAAGCTGTGGAATTTTGGCCTCTTCTTTTGTAACCAGGTCGGCAAGGCGTTCCTGCACATCCTGTTTTTCGCTCACTGGCACTTGATACGAGATAGCCTGTTTGCCGCGCTGGATTTGGAGCTTAACGTTCTCGCCCACAGGAAAGGGATAGAGAGACAGCCCGAATTGACGAATATTTTGAACTGGCTTGTCATTCACCGACAGGACGATGTCGCCGGGCCTCAAACCGGCGATCTCCGCCGGGCCGTCTGGTATCACATCTTCGATGACGACACCCTCTTCGCGTTCGAGACCGAGTCCCGATGACAAGGCGGGTGTGATATTGCGCGCCGACACGCCGATCTGATGATGGTGCACATGGCCTTCATTTCGAACCTGGTTGTAAACGCTGCGCACCACATTGCTGGGAATGGCCAGACCGATCCCTTCGTTGCCACCTGACTGGGTGAGAATAAGCGTATTAATCCCGACTACCCGACCGCTCGTATCGACCAGCGGCCCACCGCTATTGCCCGGATTAATCGCAGCATCTGTCTGCACATAGATCGTCGGGCTGTCTGGATCCGGTTGTCTGGCGACGGAGCTCACAATCCCCATGCTCACTGAATTATCGAGACCCAATGGGCTGCCAAAGGCCAGGACCAATTGCCCCTGTCTTAGATTGCTCGAATCCGACAATTCCAGGGTGGGCAGATCGGTTGCATCGATTTTGAGCAGTGCAAGGTCCGTGTCACGATCTGCCAGTACTAGCTTGGCATCGAATAAGGCGTGGCGTTTTTGATTCTGTACTGTGGGTGAAAGGACTTCCTGATTAAGCTGAACGCGTATCCGACGTCCTCCTTGCACGACATGGGCGTTTGTTACGATCCAGCCATCGGAGGCAAGTATGATGCCCGATCCGGACGTCACGCCGCGCGACAACAGATCTGTGTTTCGGTGCTGGCCTTCACTGTCCGGTTTGTACCCGGTGCTAAAGATCTGTACAACGCCGCGGCTCACTCGCTTCGAAAGGGCCTCGAGAGACGCGCTCACTTGGTGAAGTGGATCAAGACCAGCGTCTGCGATTGGAAGTTTGGTCTGCACCGACGTGGATGGTTGGGTGGACTGCGCGCTTGACAGCGATGGCGCAAAAAGGACTGCTACGCAAAACGCTACATTGCTAATCAACTTGATCTGCTTGCAGACTCTCGTTTGAAACGTTTTCATGACGAATCCTTGTTCCGCGGTGCTTGGTCGAATCATTTGGCCAAACGGACAAGACGACGATCGATGCCGTGCAGGGTCAGTCTGCCTTTCTGTGGTTCTTCTTTGGAATATGCACGTGCAACAGCCCATTCACACGACTTACGTCAGCCTGCGTTATGTCAATTTCTTCCGGAAAGAGATGAACCGAGGCTACGTCTGGCCTGCCCTCAATGTCTCCGTTATGTCGGGCGTGGCTGCGGAACACAATCATGCTATGCGGTGTCATGCTTAAGATCGTGGTCACTTCCGGATCTCGCGGAGACTCAATAAAGAGGTCAAATTGCGACGTGTTCCCGTTAAAGTCATTCTGCAGAAGTTCCTTCTCGGCAGCGACCCAGTCTTCCAAGTCAAAGCCATGTGCGCAGCCACGCTGTTGGAAAAGCTCGTACGCACGTTTGGCGATTGTCGCGAGGATGATCTCCCGATGTTGTTCGTTTCTGCTTTCGACCGTGATCACCGACCGTTTGTTACCCGTTGCTGCCTGCTTCTCCATTCTGTTAGCTCCTTTCGCCTCCATTTGTGACGCCCTCCCCAGACGTTCGCTTTCACATCTTTCGAATCGTTGTCCAATTGTTGCCACGCTAAGAAGCAAACCCTAACGATGTGTAGCCTGGGTTTGTTGGTGCTTCAAGGTCGCCGGTTCTTGGCTCTGTAGGATAGAAACGGTTCTTTCGGAGCATTGTGATAAGCGATTGGCGAGCCTGCATTTTTCAGCGATACGAGTGACGAACGCCACTACGTTTAGTGCCAGCACGAGAAGCACAAGCCATACCACAATTGTTGTCCTGAACATTTTTTGACCCTTCCGCGCTTCAATTGCCCTTCCTTTGTGAATACCTCTGTCAGCAATGTTCTATTCCTCGCTGCGATGAGTGCCGCTGCTTAACGACTAACGGCACCGAATGCAGGACTTGCTGATCTCCCACCTGCAGTCCGCACAATCTTGCTGTTCTGAAACGGAGGACACAATTACTCAGGAATTGCCTAGGTGGAAGAATCGATTAACTCGTGGAGCCGCTCGAGATCGGCAACTTTTGTGTCAGAGACGACGCAGAATTCCATTTTGCCTTTTCGCCAATCGACCCACTGAAAGCCTTGCCGTGATCCTGTGCGCGCGGATGTCTCCGGTTCTCGAGTCCGCCACATGAACACATTTATGGGATGACCGTCGCGTTCGTAGGCGAGAACCGCGACCGAACGGCCTTCAATAACGTCCAGGCGGCCACCCTTCAGGGCGAAACCCTCGTTCGCGAAATCGCGAACAGGGAGAGCAAGCTTAAGCTTGGCCTCGAACCATGACGTGACCATTCGCTCATCGTTGGAGGCGACTCCCATCGTGGAGCCGGGCTGTAAGGAGTGCATATGCGAGTCCACAATTTCTCCGGCAAGCTCGGCTTGGTAGTCGTCAACCTGAAGCCAAGGACCCAGCTTCGCAAGCACGACCGCAATAATAAGGAGGGCGGCCGCGGCTGCCATCCAGTGCCAAAGCAGCGGCTTCGACGCGGGAGTCTTTGGCACAATTGGATGGAAGCGCGCATTAATCCTCCAACGCAGCGATGCCGTGGCGGGCTGATAGAGCTGAGCGAGGTGCAGCCTGTCACGCAACAGATCCAGGTCCACAAGCTCGGTGGCACAGCGGGCGCAATGCCGGAGGTGACGCTCGAATTCGGCGGCGCTGCGACCACCCAGCTCACCGTCGAAATACTCTTGAAGCAGAGAATCGGAAAAGTCACACCTCACGAACAGGCTCCTTGTGAAGAATTTGTCAGCGCGGAATACAACTGACGGCGGGCACGGGAAAGCGAGGACATCACGGTGCCAATGGGGATCGACGTGATCGCAGCGATCTCCTTGTAGGAACACCCTTCGAGCTCTCGAAGTACAAGGACTTCGCGGAATCGTGGCGGCAATGTCTCAAGGGCCAGGGTGAGGCGCTTGTGATCGTCCGCGATAATAGCGAGAGTTTCAGGCGTGGCGCTCGTTTGCTGGTGTAATTCTTCGTCGAATTCCATGCTTAATTCCATCGGGCGATTCTTCTCCAGCCAGGTGTAGCAAGTATTGCGCACGATTTGCAGCAGCCATGCCCGGGCATCGCCTCCGTTAAACCCACCGAAGAAACGGCAGGCGCGGAGCAGAGCTTCTTGAGCAACGTCCTCGGCATCAGAACGCCCGCGCAACAGCCAACGCGCGAGATTGAAAGCGGCATCGACATGGGGCAGCACAAGTTGCTCAAAGCGTTCCCGGTCTTCGACGCTTAGCTCACTCACAATTCACTCTCATGAGCAGTAACCGCCTCAAGCCTGATTTTATTCTCTATGGGGAGGCCGCCAAGGAACAGCGGGCGGATCACAGTGCGCGCCTTAGACTGGAATAAATGGGCTAGTGCGTCGGTCCTGATAGATGAAGCACGTTGAACGGCGATCGCGGGCTCCCCCAAACCCCCGCGACGCCGTTCTCAAAAGCACCCCTAAAAAAGGACGGGGCGTGTATACGAGGAGAGCAAGAATGTCTGACAAGAAAAAAGATGAGCTCTTGCACGACCACAACAACGATGGA
>Ga0210407_10002540_pt1 | contig 15606 bp, 12 predicted proteins | sample IncBWC27MmetaG_FD_150860 | JGI IMG/M metagenome (GOLD analysis project Ga0210407, IMG submission 150860) | Forest soil microbial communities from Barre Woods Harvard Forest LTER site, Petersham, Massachusetts, United States - Inc-BW-C-27-M | ecosystem: Environmental > Terrestrial > Soil >...
CGTTTACGCCAAAGATGGGCACGAAGAACTGGTTCGCGGCGCGGTATTCAATGAGTTGGACATCCGCTCCCTGCGCACCGATTTGATCGCCGTCGGCAACGATCCCCTGGTGAACAATCGCACCGGAGGCGTGCCCTCGACGATCATCAGCCCTTCCCTGCTCTTCGACGAGCTGGAAGTGAAGCGCGCGGATACCAGCAAGGACAAGCTGCCAGACTATCCGGCGCCGCCTCTGGCGAAGAAGTGATCCGGCACTTGTGATTCCTAAACCGTGAAGGGGGGCGGACGGCGGTCCGCCCCCTCTTTTTCGAAAACTCAGAACCGGCTGGCTACGAAACTATTGACGATTTGACGGCTGCGTTCGAAACTCTTCCCTATGACGCTGAAAGAAAGACTGGAATGGGTAAGCCGGATGGCGCTGCTGGTATTCATCCTGGCGTCCGCGGCGTTCCTCAGTGCGATGACCGCGATGCGCATCGCCATTCACGGACGCGAAGTGACCATGCCGAACCTGGTGGGCAAAAATGTCACGGAAGCAAACCAGATGCTGCGGTCACGCGGGCTGGTGCTGAAAGTCGCGGACCGGATCTACAGCGATCTTCCCATCAATTTGGTAGTGCGGCAGACGCCGACGGCGGGTTTGCTGATGAAAGTATCACAACAGGCGCACGTGGTCTTGAGCCTGGGCCAGCGGCAATTGCAGATTCCGCTGTTGGAAGGCAATTCCCTGCGGGTCTCACGGATCGAACTGCTCCGGGGCGGGTTGCAGGTCGGCGAGGTTTCCGAAGTGGCCCTGCCGGACCAGCCTCCCGACACAGTGGTCATTCAGAATCCACGGCCGGGCAAAGGCGCGTCGACGCCGCGCGTAGACGTTCTGGTTTCGCAGGTGCAGCACGAAACGGCTTATGTGACGCCTTACCTCATCGGATTGAATGAAGCCGATGCGCAACACCGGCTGGATGTAGCGCAAATCAAGCGCAAAGCAAATTACGTCGCTGCCCCGCAGTGGCCACATGGAGCGGTAATCGACCAGACGCCGGCAGGCGGTTCACGGCTTCCAGCCTCTTCCACGATCGAGCTCACCATCGCTAATTGAAGAAGTGAAAGCAAGAGCAATGGCAGGCTGGATCGTAAGCGGCTCGCCACGTTGAAGAAATGCATTGGACGGGCCCGCGGCCTTTCGGCGTTGGCCGAGCAGGCGCGCTCCGCTTCCTCACTTGCCATCAATGGAGAATGCCAGCAAGACGTTGCCGAGAGTGCCGCCCACGAACGCGTAGCCTGAATTGACATAGAGCATTCCACCCACGACGACGGAGCCGGGGCCGTCGAGCGAACCGCCGTTGGCCTTCACACCGTTGACGGTACTGTATTCGCGCTCGGTATCGATGTCCCAGAGGATACGGCCATCTTCGGCAGAATAAGCCCGCAAGTGGCCATCCAACCCGCCGGAAAAGACCACACCGGGAATTGCCGTCACCGCCGCCGATTGCGCGGGACTACAGCCTGGCTTATCTCCACAACCAGGATGCGGCGTGTACCACAGGATCTCGCCGGTTTCCTGATTGAGAGCGAAGAGTCCGCCGCCAGCTTTAGGGTCCAACTGAAACGACATACCGAACACGGATTTCCGTGCGCCTGCTGTTCCGGCCGCCGCGGGGTGGAACTCAACGTCCGAAACGGCTACGTAGACATTCTTTGCGTCGACGGCCGAGCCCCATTGCACACCGCCGAGCTTCCCACCCTTGCCGACTCGTCTTTGCCACAGAATTTCGCCCTTGCGATCAGGGTCGATCGCGTGCACCATCCCGGACTTCTGGCCGGCGATCAAGGCGCGATGGCCATTCGAGAGGTTCACCAGGATGGGAGAAGAGCCGAAATCGAAGTCAGGTCCGTTTGCTTCAGGACAGTTGCCTTGCATCGAGGGAGGTCCACCGCAGTCCATGGTGTAGGCATCTCCCCCGGTCATCTGGCGCGACCAGAGCAGCTTGCCCGTTTCTGAATCGAACGCCAGAAATGCGTCAGAAGTGGCCGCAGCAGGATCGGAGTAGCTGTCGCCGGTAGTCACATAAACCGCGTGATTCTTGAGGTCGACCGTTGGCGACGACCAGACTGCCGCGCCGGAAGGACCCCAGAGCTGTACGCCCTGTTTGTTTTTGCGCACCGGTCGCGGTTCTTCCGGGATGGTGTAGCCCTTCCAAACTACTTTTCCTGTGGCGGCGTCCAGTGCCGAGATGCTGCCGCGAAACTTGCAGCACTCATAACTTGAATCGGCCCCAAACAACTCTTCCGCGGAAGACGCCGGCACATACAGCTTTCCACCTGCAAGCGCTGGCGCGCCGGTGATGACCGCGGCCGGATGGTCCTCGACATGAGTCTTCCACAAGAGTTTCCCTGTAAGAGCGTCCAACGCATAGGCGTTGGCGCGTTGATCGCCGAAATAGACGAACCAGTTTTGTCCGTTCGAGCCAACGCTAATGGCCGTGCGAACTGGGGCGATCGCCTCGAACTCCCAGTGAAGACAGCCGTCGCTGGCGCCGAGCGAGTAGACTTTGCGGCCCGCGCTTCCAACAAAGAGACGCCCGCCAATGACTGCGGGCTGCGCATTGGCCTGAGTGGCACCGGGAAATCCAAAAGCCCATTTCAGTTTCAGCTTCGCAACATCGTCCGCGCGCAGGCGGGCCATCTCGGCTGGCTGAAAGCGATGTTGTGTGAGGTCCGCACCCCATCCATTCCAATGAGCCTGGTTGTCCGCGAACGGCGCGGTTTCCGCGGGGCAGGCTTTCTGCTCAGGCTGTTGTGCATTTGCCTGGCTTTGGTCCGCAAGAAAATGGACTAGCGTATCCACTTCTGCCGCAGATAGTTTCGCGGCTTGCTTGCTCATGGCGCCGGTGGTCAGCGCCGCGCGCACGTTTTCCGGCGACATGTGAGCCATAGCCGCTCGGCTCGGTGCACGCGAAATGCCGGTGTCGTGGCAACCGGCGCAGTGCTTGCCATACAGGGCGTCTCCATCCTTGTTCGCGGCGTTTTGATCTTGCGCTGGGACGGACGCGACGAACATCAGCAAGAGTGCGGCTTGTGCGAGCAAATTCAGCCCGCAATGCGCCACTGCGTTGGCAGAATTCTCCTTTGTCAAGAAGAGTACAGTCAGGTGGCGATCTTTCATGTTGAAGGCTCCTGAGCTTCCCCAGACTTCTGCGCGCGCGACGTAGTCAAGAGCCAGTCTGTGGCGCCCTTATTTGTTGGAGCTTATCCTACACGGTTTGCAGCGCGATCGCGGCGCGGCGCACGATTACTTCTTGCGTTTGGCGGCCTTCGCGGCGGCCACGGGCTTGCCCGAGAACGCGGACAATAGCTTGCCGCCATCGGGACTCCCCAGTCCCGTGCAAGCGTCCCAGCCGGGACCGGCTTGATAGGCTCCATTGTTGCCCTGGGTGATATCGCGCAGCACGTCCGACTGGAACTTGGTGTAAAGAATGGTGTTGATAAAACCGCAGCGAGCATTCAATCCCTGGTTGAGCCGTGCAATCAGCGACGCCCACAGCGGAGCAGACGCGCTGGTGCCCCCAATCGGATCGAGTTTCTTGCCATCGACGTGTATCACGGCCACGCCGGTATTGGGATCAGCGACGGCGGAAACATCCGGCACTCCCCGGCCGATTTTATGTGGAGGATCGGCGTTTGGCGGAACGTTGACGCCGTCCTGATACGCAGGTTTTGGAAATACCACGCTGACCCCTCCTCCTCCCGAGCCACCTTGCGGCAGCCCATTCCAAACCGTCTCGCTGGTGATAGAGGTAGGATTCGAATCGCTGTTGGCGACGAGAGTTGTGCCCCCGACTCCCAGCACGTTGGGGCTGGAGGCCGGAAAATCGGTGTGTGCGCCGCTGGGCTCCTGGTCCAGCGAACCATCGTCGCCCGAGGCGCAGCAAATCGTGATGCCCTTGGCCATGGCGGCTTCGAACGCCTGGTTCACGGTCGTGACGCCCATGGCGGTCCAGGCCCCGTTGGGATCGTCCTCTGGATTCCCGTAGCTGATGGAAATGACAGAAATGTTGTTGCTGTCGGTGATAGCTTCGCTCAGCGCGTCAACCCAGCCCTGCGTCGTAAACTCCGTGAAGTACATGAAAATGTGCGCTCCGGGAGCGACCGATCCCACAACGCACATATCCAGCATGACTTCGCCGGTGGCGTCTCCCTGCTGGCCCGAAGCTGGTGTATCGGGGCCGGGATCGTTGCCTGGGCCGGAGACGACGACGTCAGTGATCGACGGTGTGACACCGCCGAGAACTTTTTCATAGTAAGTCTTGAGCGCGGCGAGACTATAGCCGCCCTGCGTTGGCGGTGTTCCGCCATTGAATGCAAAAATGGCCACGTTCTGGCTAGAACCGTTGAAAGTGGCCGGATAATTATAAAGCGTAGCGACCTGGGGCGGAAAGAACACGCCGGGCCATTGGTTCGAAAGATTGGGCAGCGTGCCTTTCTTTCCCTTACGGTCGACAGTTGCCTGCATGGTCTGCCAGTCCACCGAGAGACCAGGGCGGCGCCGATTGCGCGTGTGGCCAACGCGCCGTGTATCCAGCCCGAAAACGCCCACGATGATTTCGTGCAAGTCCCCTGGAACGGTCAGCTTGCCTTCGCGACCACGATAGCGGGTGAGATCGGCATGTTCGTACTCATTGAGCTGCGTTCCAAAGGCTTTGTTGATGTCGTCGATCGTGCCTTCGACCAGCGCGCGGCGTTTTTTGACGCTGCGGTCGATCACTTTCAGATTGTTGGCTCCTGCCCAGGAAGCAATCTTTTCGAGGTCCGCCGGGTCGGCACCGTATGTGCCGGCAAACTGCTCGTCCGTGAGGTAGCGGCGCTTGCCGGGGAGTTGCGTCGCGAAGTCTGACTTTGACGCCGCCGTGAGTTTCCCCACGCCGGCGGGATTCTGCCTGGCGTAGATGCTGACGCGAATGCGCTTGGTTCCATCCGACTTGCCGAGTAGTTTGGCATGCGGGACTGTTGGACGATTGCTTCCTGGAATGGCGACTCGGGTTGTTTTGTCGGTCATGTCTCGCTCCTTACGGCGATCTATAGTCTATAGAGGATGGATGCACCCGGGACAAAGCGCGGTGTCTTGCAGCAGTCAGCTAATGCCCGAAATCCGCCGTCGAGCATAGGCATTGGGAGAGATTTATTGCAGACCGTAAGCATGAGGATAGTGTAAATGTAACCTGAATCGTTGCAGCCGGCGGGACTTCGAACCGACGAAAGACGGAACATACCGGTGTTCGTTGACGTATCTGTAGACATCACTGGAGGACTCATGCAGAAGCAGCGTGTTAGCGGCATCTCTAGAGTCTGCTCCCCTTGGCGATGGATGCCCGTGGCCGGAGCCTTCGCTCTGGCGCTAGTGTCTCTGGCCAACCGGCCCCTTGTGGCGCAAGACCAGAGCGGCGCAGGATTCGTTATCAGCGCGCAAGCAACCGCCAAGGAAGTGGGTCTTCCCCTCTACCCTGGAGCCAAACCGCACAAAGACGAAAAAAATGAAACACCGGCGACGCAGCTCGGCCTTTGGGGCGGATCATTCGGATTCAAGCTGGTGGTGCTGAAGATGGAGTCCAACGACTCGCCCGACAAGATTGCAGCCTTTTATAAGAAAGCGCTCGCGAAATACGGAACAGTTCTGAATTGCACGGATCCCTCGAAAGCGTCGTCCGACAAGGATAAAAGCAGTTCAGCAAAACAGCTTGACTGTGGCGACGACAAGCCCGATGCAGGCGGAATGCTGTTCAAGGCCGGCACCAAGGAAAAGCAGCACGTCGTGGGCATCGATCCGAAGGGACAGGTCACCGTCTTCCAGTTGCTTTATATCGAAGCGCGCGGCTCCGACGAAGAAAAGAAAGCGCTCTAACGATCAATGGGCGCCTAACAACGAATTTGTGACGGCCCCACGGAAAAGCATTTCTCACGGTACGTCCAGACGCGCTTCTTTATCTCCTTACTTCCTCCCTCTCCTTCTTCCCCACCATCCGCACCGTGTAAACTATTCTCTGGAGACGACCCACCCAATTGCCCCCGATCATCAGTGCTCAAGGCCTTTCCAAGCGATACGGAGTCGCCACGCTCTTTACGGACATTTCCTTCACGGTTTCGGAAGGCGACCGCATCGGCGTCATCGGTCCGAACGGCTCCGGAAAATCAACGCTGCTCGAGATGCTCAACGGCCGCGTGAAGCCAGACACCGGGGATGTGGCAATCCGCAAAAGCACGCGCGTGGGCATGGTCACGCAAAACTCCGAATTCGCGTCGGGAGAAACCGTTCGCTCGGTCATCGAAAAGGCCCTGGAGCGCTCCGGCATGCCGCCCGCCGACCGTACCTCGGCATTTGCCGCCACGCTTGGCCGCGCCGGTTTTGTAGATCTCGAAGCGCACGCATCCACTTTGTCGGGTGGCTGGCGCAAAAGGCTGGCCATCGCCGAAGCCCTCGTCCAGTCGCCCGACGTTCTACTCCTCGACGAGCCCACAAACCATCTGGACCTCGCCGGCATTGACTGGCTCGAAACGCTTTTGCAGCGCGCCGCGTTCGCGTGCGTCGTCGTCAGCCACGACCGGTACTTTCTCGAAAATGTCACCAACGAAATGGTCGAGCTCAATCCCGCCTACGAAAATGGCGCGTTGCGTGTGGAGGGAAATTACAGCCGCTTTCTCGAAGCGAAAGAACTCTATCTCCACGCGCAACGCAAGCGGCAGGAAGCGCTCGAAAATCGCGTGCACACGGAAATCGAATGGCTCCGCCGCGGACCCAAAGCGCGCGCCACCAAAGCCAAGGCGCGCATCGACAAAGCCAACGAAATGATCGGCGAACTCGCGGAAATGAATTCCCGCAACCGCACCAGCACCGCCGGAATCGATTTTTCCGCCACCGGACGAAAAACGAAGCAACTGATTGAACTCGACGGCCTAAGCTACGCAATCGGCGACCGAACGCTTTTTGAAAGCCTGCACTTCAGCGTGACTGCAGGAATGCGCGTGGGTCTCGTTGGCGCGAACGGCAGCGGCAAGTCCACGCTCCTGCGCCTGCTGACCGGCGATCTCCAGCCCACCACCGGCAAGATTCGCAGAGCTGATCCGCTGCGCATCGTTTATTTCGATCAGAGCCGCGAACTCGATCCGGATTTGCTCGTGCGCCGCGCGCTGGCGCCGGACAGCGATGCGGTAATTTTTCAAGGCCAGGTGATCCACGTAGCGTCGTGGGCCGCGAGATTTCTCTTCACCGGCGAGGATTTGAATCAGCGCGTGGGACGCCTCTCCGGCGGAGAGCGCGCCCGCGTCTTGATCGCTCAGTTGATGCTGCAACCCGCGGACGTGCTGCTCCTCGACGAGCCGACGAACGACCTCGATATTCCGACGCTCGAAATTCTGGAAGAAAGTCTCTTGGAATACCGAGGCGCGCTGATATTGGTGACGCACGACCGCTACATGCTCGACCGTGTTTCAACGGTCGTGCTGGGACTCGATGGCCGCGGCGCTGCGGAGCGTTTTGCGGACTATTCGCAATGGGAAGCGTGGCAGAGCGAGCAAGCCGCAAAGGATAAGTCGGATGTAGCCGCGTCGGGCTCGCCATCGAAAACCGTGGATGCGCGGCCGTCCGCCAGCCCGCCAAGAAAGAGGTTGACCTATTCCGAGTCACGCGAATTTTCCAGCATCGAGGAACGCATCGCCGAAGCCGAACGCGAGCTGCAAGCAAGACACGCCGAGCTGGACGATCCTGCTGTTACATCCGACCACATTCGTTTGCAGGACACTCTCGCAAAGATGGCCGAAGCGCAAAAAACCGTCGATGAACTCTACGCCCGCTGGGCGGAGTTGGAAAACAAGCTGAGTTGAAAGGATCCCGCGACGGGAGAATTACAGCGCGCGTCCAGCCGCAGCGCCCGAAGCCCACGCCCACTGAAAGTTAAACCCGCCAAGATGGCCGGTGACGTCCACCACTTCCCCGATAAAAAACAATCCCGGCACTTTGCGCATCTCCATCGTTTTGCTGGAGAGTTCTTCAGTGTCCACGCCGCCCGCGGTCACCTCGGCTTTTTCGTACCCCTCGGTGTCCGAGGGCGTGATCCGCCATTCATGAACCTGCCTCTCGAACTCGGCCAGCGCCTGGTTGGTCCATGAGCGCGGCTCGTGTAATTCGAGCCATCGCTCCGCAAACCGCTTCGGCAATATTCCCAGAAACGCCGCGCGTGCGGCGCCGATGTTCCTGACAGTTACATCACGAATAGCGGCGGTAACTTCGCGCCCTGGCGCCAGATCGATGCGAATCGACTTGCCCCTTTCCCAGTACGATGAAATCTGCAAAATCGCCGGCCCGCTTAGGCCTCGATGCGTGATCAGCATTTTTTCACGGAAGGATCCATTCCTTGCGCCAGCGCCACCAACCGCCACCACGACTTCGGCCGAAACCCCCGAAAGATCGCAGTAATCTTTCCGATCCTTCGCGTTCAGCACGAATGGAACAAGCGCAGGTCGTGGTTCGACAATTCCCACACCAAATTGCCGCGCAAGGTCATATCCGAGAGCCGTCGCGCCCATCTTAGGAATGGAAAGCCCACCAGTGGCAACGATAAGCGCAGGAGCGCGGAACTCCGCCGAGTCCGTGCCCACGATAAATTCCGTCGTGCGCACTACCTCCCGCACCTTGCTCTTCAGAAATATTTGCACTCCCGCGGCAGCGCATTCCGCTGCCAGCATGCCCGTAATGTCCTGAGCCGCGCGGTCGCAGAAAAGCTGTCCCAGCGTTTTCTCGTGGTAAGGAATGCGATGCTTTTCGATCAGGGCGATGAAATCTGCCGGCGTATACCGGGCCAGCGCCGACTTCGCGAAATGTGGGTTCCGCGAAATAAAATTCTCCGGCGTGCAATAAATATTGGTGAAATTGCATCGTCCCCCGCCGGAAATGAGAATTTTCTTTCCGATGCGGTCGGCGTGCTCCAGAACCGCGACGCGCCGTCCGCGCTTTCCCGCCTCGATCGCGCACAGTAACCCCGCTGCGCCTGCACCAAGAATTACGGCATCGAATTTGTGTACCGTTTTTGAAATCAGCGCATCTCAATGGGAATACGAATGCGAGAACAAACAACTATTGTGCCGCTGCGAAGGCGAAACAGGAAGAGTCCGAACCCAGTCTTTGCAACAACCCCAGAACGCCAGCTCAGAAGAAGTGATGGTAGTCTTTTCTCTCGGTCGCGGAGAATGCCGTGAGCACCGCCGAAACCCAGCCCCTGTACATCGCGCCGGACAAACCCGCCGTCAATCCCTGGCTGATCGCCGTGGTCGTCTCACTCGCGGCCTTCATGGAAGTTCTCGACACCAGCATCGCCAACGTGGCCTTGCCGCACATCGCCGGCGATCTTGGCGCCAGCAACGACGAGAGCACCTGGGTGCTCACCTCCTATCTCGTCTCCAACGCCATCATTCTCCCCATCAGCGGCTGGTTTGTCGGTGTTCTCGGCCGCAAGCGTTTCTTCATGATCTGCATCACCATTTTTACGCTCACTTCCCTGCTCTGCGGCGCGGCTCCCAGCCTCGGCTTACTGCTCTTCGCTCGCGTTCTGCAAGGAGCCGGCGGCGGCGGGCTGCAGCCCATGGCCCAGGCGATTCTTGCCGACACCTTTCCGCCGGAAAAGCGCGGCCTGGCGTTTTCCCTCTACGCCTTGACGGCCATCGTCGCTCCCGCCATTGGCCCCACTCTCGGCGGCTGGATCACCGACAACTATTCCTGGCGCTGGATTTTTTACATCAATCTGCCCGTCGGAATTATCGCCTTGTTTCTCGTGCAGCGGCTCATTCACGACCCCTCCTACATAACCGGGAAAAAAGGCCGCTCGCTCCGCGTGGACTACATCGGCTTCGGCCTTTTAGCCATCGGTATTGGCGCGCTGCAAATCTTGCTCGACAAAGGTCAGGAAGACGATTGGTTCGGCTCACACTTCATTTTGACGCTGGCGATCGTCGCCGCCGTTTGTTTAGTGGCACTCGTGATTTACGAGTGGTACCAGAAGGAACCCATCGTCGACGTCCGGCTCTTCGCCAACCGGAATTTCGCGACCGCTAGTTTAGTCATGTTTGTCGTCGGCGCGGTGTCTTTCGCTTCCACCGTCCTTATGCCGCAATTTCTGCAAACACTTTTGGGCTACACGGCGGAAAAAGCCGGCATCGTGCTCTCAGCCGCGGCTCTTATTCTCTTGATGGAGTTGCCCTTCATCGGACAGCTCACCACCAAAATTCAGGCGCGCTATTTGATCGCTTTCGGATGGATCGTGCTGTCCTTCGGCATGTACATCTCCACGCGCCGCATCGACCTGCAAATCGGCTTCGCCTCGGCCACCTGGCTGCGCGTTTTGCAATACGCTCCGCTGGGTTTTATTTTCGTCCCGGCCTCCACCATCGCCTATTTTGGAATTCCCGCCGAGAAAAGCAACGCCGTGGCCGGCTTGGTCAACTTCGTGCGCAACATGGGCAGTAGCGTGGGCACTTCCTTCGTCACCACCATCATCGCCCGCCGCTCGCAGTTCCACCAGGGCAACCTGACCGCACGCGCCTCAGCTCTCAATCCCAACTTCCAAAGCATGATTCAGGGCACCACGCAGCAATTGTCCCGCGCGGGATTGAGCATGCACGAAGCCCATCGCCAAGCCCTCGCACGTTTCTACGGAGGCTTACAATCCCAAGCGGCCGCGCTCGCTTACATCGATACTTACTGGATCCTTGCGATTGCCGCCGTCTTCATGTTCTTTCTGGCCTTCTCCCTGGCCAAAAACAATCCCAAACGCGGCGCCTCCGTCTCCCTGCATTAAATTAGACTAAACAAAATTGTAGGGGCGCAACATGCTGCGCCCCTATTGAGGAAATCCCAACCCGCAAATCCCCGCCTCAAATCACTTCGCTGTCTGTTTCTTATGTAAATCCGTGCAAACCGACAACGCCGTGTTCGGGTCCACCGCGCTGTCCCCCTCCTCGATGTGCTGGATGACGCCGTTCTTGTCGATGACGATATTGGCCCGCTGCGCCCACTGGAACGTCTCATTCTGGACGTCGTAGCCTTTCAGCACGCCATAATCCTTCAGCATTTTCTTGTTCATGTCGCTCAACAGCGGAAACTTGACGCTGATTTGTTTGGCGAAGGCCGCGTTGGCCGCGGGGCTATCCATGCTTACACCGAAAACTTCCGTGTCGGAGGTGTCGATCTTGCCTGAGGCGAGTCCAGCCTGGACCGCTTGTAGTTGTTTCGTTCAACCACCGGTGAAAGCGAGAACGTATATCGCCAGGAAAACATTTTTCTTTCCGCGAAAATCGCTCAGTTTCACGGTTTTCCATTGATCGCTTAGCAGCGTAAAGTCCGGAGCGACATCGCCAACCTTCAGCGAAGTTTTAGCAAGTTCTGTTTTCTGGGTCTGTGCCGGTAATGCCGACAACACCGGCGTCATCGCCAGCACTAACGAAGCAGCAATCGCACGTTTCATGTTTCTCCTTTGTAAGAATGAAAATCTCGTTCAGGCTATCAACAAAATCATACCTGCACCGTAAGCGTTTCTCCTAGAAATTCTCCCAGCCCATCCGGCTCCGTTTTTCTTGTGGGCCCGCCTTCCGAGGCGGGCCGTTGCCTGGCAAAACGCGGCTCAAAGTTATTCCACTTAACATACTAAGTAAGACATGGAAATGTCTCCATTTTCTGCCCCATTTTTCTGGGGCACCCAAAAGCGAGGGGCTGCTGCTTCCAAAGCGAGGGGCTGCTTTATGGGGGGGGAACCCAACGGTGGAAGGGCGGAACAGGGAAAGCAGAAGCCTCGAAGCTACAGGACGCAGGAATTAGCCTTGAAGCAGTGCTCAGAAAAAATGAGCGGCAGAAAAAGGCTGGCCCACTGAACTGGGGCGATCAGTGCGGCATCGGCCGAGCTATAATTCCGATTGCATCGTGGTAGCAGTCTACTAGGGCTAAAAGTCTGTGGAGGTGCTTCGTGCGGCGGAGATCCTTCCTCAAAGGCGCAGGAATTGTAACCGTCGGCGTCCTGGGTGGAGGCGTCTGGCGCGCCTGGGATCAAGGAGTCTTCAGCGTCGGTGAGGGGCTGGCTTACGAGCCGTGGAAGGACTGGCGCAAAACCGGAAACGATACTCCGCTCGCGCTGGTGCGCGCCGCGATTCTGGCCGCCAGTCCGCATAACACTCAGCCGTGGCTTTTCAAGATCACCAATTCTTCAATCGAGCTGCATATCGACACCCAGAGGAACGTCGGCGCGCTCGATCCGTATCTGCGCGAAGAGCATATCGGCATCGGTTGCGCTCTGGAAAATCTAATGCTGGCCGCGCCTGCCAACGGATACGCGGCCACGGTCGCGCTCCTTCCGGGAAAACTTAGCCCGATTCCCTCCAAGCCCAAACCACAGCTCTTGGCGCGGGTGAATCTCACACCAGGGAAACGCGAAGAAAACGAGCTTTACACCGCCATCCCGCGGCGCCACACGAATCGTGGTCCTTACGATCCGCTCAAAGCGATTTCGCAAGATTTCGTAGACGCACTCAACCATCTGCCGAGCGACTATGCAGATGTAAAGCTATTCCTCTTCACGGCTGAAGCCGATCGAAAAAAGATTGCCGACATTAGTTCTATCGCAAATACGGAAATCTATTCCGATCCCGATGTCCACCATGGCAGCGAACGTTGGATCCGCACGAAATGGGATTCGGTCCAGAAATACCGCGATGGCCTCACGATTGATGCCTTCGGCCTGCCTCCCATTGCTACTGCGATGGCCAAGATGATGTCTGTGCGGATGCTCCGCTGGGCTGCTTCTCGGAGCACCGAGAATGGCTATTCGAATCTGATGCTCAGCGCACCGCTGATTGGATTCATTGCCGTGCGCGACAGATACGCCCAGGAGCAGTGTTTGCAGGTAGGCCGAATCTGGCAGCGCGCGCATCTCTTCGCGACTGCCCACGGACTTGCCGCACGCCCCTGTAACGAAGCCGTGGAAATGGTGGACCATGAGCGGGCGCTGGGCAAACCGGCTTCTCGCTCCGCGCTGCTGAACGAAATCACCGCAGATCCCACATGGCAGCCGACTTTTGTTTTCTATATGGGCTATCCAAAACTGTCGGCTCACGCCAGCCCACGCCGTCCAGTTGAAGCTGTACTCGTCTGACGGTACAGACCGGCGCGCTCCTCGAACGGGCAGTATCCAGGGAACCTTCCTCCATCGGAGCCGACACCTTGCCAGCCGACAACTTCGTCTGAGGCTCGTTTATTTCGACGGGCTGAAGCCGACCTCCACAAACAAATCCGTTTACTATATTTGTTGTTCCACCGCGCGCCGTTTATCTTAGATCAGAGGTTCGACATGAGCTTGCTAGCCACGAAGATCAATCTTTTGACGGTGCTGGTTCTTGGGCTTGGCGTTACCGCGACGTGGCATACATACTCCACCGATGTACGCATACAGAGCGCGAGCCAGAAAGAGATTCCGCAAACGGCGCCCCCTACATCCCCATCTGCGCCCTCGGAACCGCCGAATTCAGCGCAGCTTCGCGACGACATCAAAACCGTTGAGGGTTTGCTGTCGGCTTCACCGCGGTCAGGTTTTGCGGACCGCGGCGCTGCCCTCTATTTTCTGGCAGACCATTACCTTCGGCTTGGCAATCGAGTGAAAGCACTCGCACTGCTCAATCAGTGCGTGGCACTTGATGAAGGCTTCGATCCCACAGACGACGGCAACTTTGTGTCCCTAAAAGACGATCCAGGTTTCCGCCAACTCGTCCAGGAGGTGCGTCGAAGTTATCCTCCAGTGCACCGCGCGCATGTAGCTTTCACCCTGGTGCAAAAAGATTTGTTTCCGGAAGGTTTGGCGGTGGATCCCACAAAGCGGCTCTTCTACATGAGTAACATGCACCTCAAGAAGATCGTCAAGATTACGGAGAAAGGCGAAGTAGCGGACTTTGTCAGCCCCGATCTGTATGACCTCATGCTGGTCCTTGGTGTGCATGTAGATCCTGCGGACCATAGCGTGTGGTGCGCGACTTATCCAGGGGAGAAGAATCGCCCGGAGATTGTCCACTTCGATGAGCGCGGCCAACTAGTAGAAAGATACACGCCCCCGGGAACAGGGCCGCTTGCGCTAAACGACCTGGCGCTGCGCGATACGCGCGAGATCGACGTGACGGACACCCGAGGAAATCGCGTGTATCGGTTCGACCGAACATCGCATCGCTTTACGGAGCTGAAATTGTCGCGCCCGGTCTTCTGGCCCAATGGGATCACGATCTCCGGCGATGGCTACGTGCTTTATATTGCGGACCTGTTGGGTGTCGTGCGCCTGGACTTGAAAACAAACCAGTCGGAGGACGTGGTTCCTGCGCCCCACGATACGCTGGCCGGAATCGACGGATTGTATTGGTACAGCGGCAGCTTCGTGGGCGTGCAGTACGGCACGGGCGCAAATCGGGTGATGCGGTGGCGGCTCTCGCCCGACGGGCGCCGCGTCACATCCAGCGAAGTGCTGGAACGTGGAACGGAGTTGGTTAAGAATCCAACGACGGGAGCCATTCTCGACGAGCAGTTCTACTTCATTGCCGATACGGGAATCGACAACCTAGATAGCGACGGCAAAATTGTCGACAAGACCAAGCTCGACGAGCCGCTGCATATCGCGGTGGTGCCTTTGAAATAGGAAATCCCAGGTAGCACGGGCACTCTCACCACGGACTCTGGGGAGAAATCCCGCAGTAGGACCGAACGCAGTATCTCAATCAGACGCAGGCGTGAGCTCGTGCCTCGTTCCGGGAGTGTCCATCGAAACGCAAACCAAGCTTTAATGGCGTAACCGTCGACGGGCAAACCACAGGCAAGAGCTATTCCACTTAACATATAAAAGAACGCCCTAGCGCAGGTATCCCCAATTATGCAATTTGTCCGAATCTTCCGCCCAGCGGTCCCCAATATCCGTGCGGTAATACATATTCGGAATGAGGATGTTTTTGATGCGCGAATAAACCTGCGCCTGCGCTTGCTTCATCGTCTGCCCCGTGCCGACCACCACCAGCACTACACCGGAGGTCCCCGCGATCAGCCATTGCCCGTTCACTTCTTTTACGTCCTCGATGTGAATCCCGTCGGTTGTCGGCTTCTTAAACACGATGGCATTGTTTTTTGAGAAGGACTCGAATGTCGCTTCATCATCAAACGGAAACGGCGGAACGACGATGCGTATTCCAATCTGAAACCCACTCTTAGTCCGCCATTTCGGCTCCACTCCGGTGGCCAGCTCCCAGAAAAAATCGCTAATGGGCGTGAGCATGCCTTCCTGCTGAATGCTGATCGTGGGATATCCAAAACGCGAAGTGAACTCCAGCGGATAAATGCCGTTGTTGTTGACGATGCAGTTCAGATCGATGTAGCCGACGTAGCCGTCTTCGGCCAGCTTGGCTTCCATCTTCAAAAGCGTGCGGTTGAATAGCAGGTTGGGCTCGCTCCAGAACATGGCCGTGCCCATTTCGCCCGTGGGCGGTCCGACCTCCCCGGGGAAAAGCTTCTTGTGCTCGAAGTTGATGTTAACCGGAGTCACGAATTTTTTG
>Ga0210407_10002541_pt1 | contig 15599 bp, 16 predicted proteins | sample IncBWC27MmetaG_FD_150860 | JGI IMG/M metagenome (GOLD analysis project Ga0210407, IMG submission 150860) | Forest soil microbial communities from Barre Woods Harvard Forest LTER site, Petersham, Massachusetts, United States - Inc-BW-C-27-M | ecosystem: Environmental > Terrestrial > Soil >...
TCGTCTACGACCTGTTGCCACTCGTCGGACATGGCGATGAAGTCGGCGATAACCCACACCCGAAACCCCGACTTACGGCAATGATTTTCTTGTCGGTCAACGACCTCGAAACCGCGGACCTAATCGAGTGCCGACGCTCCCCGCAAGACCGGCGCCGCCACACGGTGAGCCTCACGCCGGCAGGAACGCGCCGACTGGCAGAGGTACAAAACGCACTCGCTGCCGCAGAACAACGCGTGCTTTCTGCCCTTGACGCCGAGCAGCAAGCCACACTCCACGCACTGCTCCAGCGGGTCACCGCCAACACGGCCGAGTGCAGCGAGCAGTCGCAAGCCGCCTGCAGCGCAGAGCACGCCGACGCCTAATTTGGATAAACCACAAGGCTGTCGATCAGCACGCCGTGTTGGCGAGACCGCACGCCCCTAGGAAAAGCTGTGGCCGAGTTCGGCGCAGTCCGAACGGGGCGACGATTGTCGGTGCAAGGGTTGGGTTCTCGGGTACCCAACTGCGAAGGGGTTAGGACGGCGGAAGGATGAACGATGGTCGATACCGATGATGGAAGAGCCGATCACGGACCCGAGGCCGTGCCACCGCCAAATCCGATCGAGCGGATCGTTCGTAGATTCGACAGCTGGCAACAGCGGCACACCATCATCGGGTTCCCCATCGCGGTAATCAAGAAATTCGGTGACGACGAAGCCGGAAACCTCGTGTCCCTGCTGGCTTATTACTCTTTTCTAGCGACGTTTCCCCTGCTGTTGGCGTTCACCGCCGTCCTGGGCGTGGCATTGCGCAGCCATCCCGAACTACACCAGAAAGCCGTGAATTCGGCGTTCGCCGAGTTCCCCATCGTCGGCGGCCAGATCCACGATCAACTCGGTGTGGAAACCTTCAGCGGCACATTTCCCTCGTTGATGATCGGAATCGCGGGGGCCCTGATTGGCGGCCGGGGCTTCGCCCACGCCATGCAGAAGACGCTCAACACCGTGTGGGCCGTGCCCAAGATCGACCGGCCGGGCTTCTTCCCTCGCTACATCAGGACCGTCACATTGCTCTTGCTGCTAGGCCTCATCGTCGTGGTCACCGGTGCTGCCGGTACCGCCGCGGGGATCGCGGCGTCGCTGGGCTTTGGCGGCCTACCGGCGCGAATCGTCAGCCTTGCCGTCGGGACCACCTTGGGCTTCGGCTTCTTTCTTATCCTCTTTCGGGTTGCGGCGTCCGGCCAGGTGTCGACCCGGTCGATGATGCTCGGCGCTGCGATCAGCGCATTGGGGTGGCAGATCCTGCTCACGACGGCCGGGATAGTAGTCGCCCACCAACTTCGCCACGCTCAGGCCGTCGCCGGATTGTTCGGCGTCGTTCTCGGGCTCCTCGCATGGCTGGCGCTGCAGGTAACTGTCATCGTCTACGCGACCGAGGCCGACGTCGTTCGCGCCCGACACCTGTGGCCCCGGAGCATCGTCCAGCCTCCGTTAACCGACGCCGACAGGTCCTATTACACCGATGCCCTGCGGGCCGAAGCGCAGCGACCCGAACAACGGCTCCAAATCGCCTACAGGACAAAATCAGATACTGGGCAGTGATGGCTTGGCCTCTCGCACTGCGATATGCCTTCGAGGCCAAGGGTTTCGCCCTCGCCCTCGGGCGGTGTAGTAGAAGAACTGCTTTGCGGCGTCCCATCCATTGAAGTCGTAGCCGTTGGCAGCCGCTTTGTCGTGGTCCGAGTAGACGAGCACGTTGGGTGTCGAGCTCGATCTCGAAATTCCAGCTTGGGCCATACTGACGGTGGATTTGCTCCCTCACCAAAATGTCACCGGGTTGCAGATTCCAAGTCGGCGCAGTCATTTGGTTGTGAAGCATTACGATTCCCCTCGGCTCTGGCCTCGACGGTCTGGGTTACCGCCCGGTTTGACCATCGGCTTGCTACTGGGTGAGGAACTGCTCGATGAGATCGGCGATCATCGCGGCGCCCCGGGTGTTTTGGTGCATGAAATCGGTGGTCAGTTGCAGCCCGCGGCGGCCGGAGATGCTGTCGAATGAGCGGCGCAGCACGAAATGTTGTGTTGCAGAGGTGGCCAAGAGGATAACGCCGTCGCGGAACCGGATACCCGGTGTGAAGCTCCCGGCCGTCAAGTAAGCGAGCTGGCATTCATGCAGCGGCAGGTACGTCACACCCTGTGCATCGGCGATCTCCTTTATCACGGTGCTGTAGCCGGCTGACCGTTGCACGGAATCCGATCCGAGTTCTTCACCGAGTACCGGAATGGACAGCAGAGCCAGGCGCGCGGAGGTCTCGTTGCTGAGTCGGTCCACAATTGCGGTCAGGTTCTCGTGGAACCACTCGATGGTCGGCCGTCGGGGCAGCTTCTTCATCCGCGTCATCATCCGGATGTTCTTCTCCGACAAGCTGGCGTTGGCGTCGTTGCTGCCGATGAGCACCGTTATCGCATCGGGTTGCAGGTCGATCACCGAATCGAGGCGCCGCAGCACGTTGAAAGCCAGATCGCCGTTCACCCCGGCGTTGGTGAACCTCACGGAGCGGCCGAGGTCACGTGCGGCCAGCATCTTGACGTAGTCGACGCTGACCTGTCCGACGGTGAGGCTGTCGCCCACACAGGCAACATGTCGCTGCAGGCTCGAAGGCATATCGCAGTTCCTGTCCGTCAACGACCGCGGCATCTATGGCGAGTATGCGCCAGCCGTCTGTGGCCTATGCACGCCTACTTTCCACTGCCCACCGCATGTGATGATCGGCCGGTGGTTGGCGGCCCGCGGAGACAGGTCGATCGCCGAACGGCGGCGGGCTGCGGAGATACGCGCGCGGGCAGACCGGCAGCATGCGCGACATCGAGGCCATCGACGGCGAACTTCGGCTACTGGCCCGTGTCTGGCGGGTAGCTCGCGAGTTGAGTGGCTGCACACCGAGCACTGTCCACGGCAGTGTCGGCGACGCGTACGACAACGCACTGGCCGAGACCACGATCGGGTTGTTCAAGACCGAAGCCGTCGGCCGCGGCAGCCCGTTCCTGGCGGGCCCGTTGCGCACGCTCGACGACGTCGCGTACGCGACGATGGAGTGGGTCGACTGGTACAACAATCGCCGCATGCACAGCCAGCTCGACTACGTCCCGCCCGAGGAGCACGAAGCCGCCTACTACGCTCAAACCTAGGCATCCCAGCCCGCGACGCCTCAACCATGAAGCTGGCATCACGCCCCGACGGTTCATCCAGGAGTGGCCCGATGATCAAAGTTTTCGGATAGCTGAAGCGCAAGCCCGGCCTGTCGCCGCCGTTCGCCGACTACTACGAGCACAACCACGTACCACTGGTGCTAAGCAAGGCATTCACGCCGATGGTCTACAAGCGCAACTACATCCAGCGCGGGGACGCCTTCAACATCGAAGGTAATGAGATCAGCTTCGACTGCATGACCGAACTCGTCTTCGCCGACCGGGACGACCTGTCCGCCTGGACGGCCAGTCTTGGCGTCGATGAGATTGCGCGAGACGAAGAGAGCTTCATCGATCGAGCCGCAACGCGCCAACGGCCAGGTCGGTCGGCCAGGCCGGTGGGGTCGATGTCGGTCATGTTGTGGTCTGTGTTGCGGGGGTAGAGGTGGGCGGCGGGGTGCGGGTTGCGGGTTGCGGCCCCGAGTAGGGCAACTCCGGTCCGCAGCGCATGCGCGGGTACGTCGCCCACGACGTGGTGCATCACGATGAGGCCTTGCATGATCGAAAGCAAAGTGGTTGCAACGGCTTTGGTATCCGCGTCTGGTGGCAGATACCCGTTGTCGCGCCACCGTCGCGCCAATTCGTCCTCCCGTCTGACTGACGCGCTGCCGTTGGGGATGGCAGCGCGTCAGTAGGCGATATGCGGTTGTTACTTACGAGCAGCGGTGTGTTTCAGCCGCGTCATGGCCGCTCAACGGTAGCCCCAGGGCCACCAGCCGCCGCCCCAGCCGTAGCCGCCGTGATCACCGCCGTAGCCGCCGTGATCACCGCCGTAGCCGCCGTGATCACCGCCGTAGCCGCCGTGATCACCGCCGCCGCCGTGATCACCGCCGCCGCCGCCGTGACCACCGCCGCCGCCGCCGTGACCGGCCTCGACAACATTGGGGGCCACGGCAGTCGAGGCGGTGGACATCACCGCCGGCTGAGCCGGGGTGGGGTCGGCCATGGCCGTCGGCGCTGCGGCGATAGCTACCGCGGCAGCCCCCGCCGCCAACAACGGCGTGATATAGCGCAGTCTGTTTGTCACAGTTGGACTCCTTCGTCATCTAAAAACTGAACGTGCAGTTTCTCACTAGGCCAGCGCTCGGGGAGCCGCCCTTAATTCCGGCTGGCTGGGTGATCTGCGGCTCAGTGCGCCAAACGGCTACACATGAAACATTTGCCTCATTCGCTGCTCCTGGTGATCAGCTAGTCGGGTATGTAGTCGAACTCGTCTGGATTGGGGCCGGTTCTCCCGGCTTCGCCTTGGTCGAGGGCCGAGATCGCGTACATATCGGAGGTGGCCAGTTCGAAGTCGAACAACTCGAAATTCGACTTCATCCGATCCGGTGACGCTGACTTGGGGAATACGATGTCGCGGCGCTGAATGTGCCAGCGCAACACAACCTGTGCGGGGGACTTGCCGCGATCGTCGGCGATTCGCCCGATGACCGGGTCGTCGAGGACCTTGCCCTGAGCGATCGGCGACCACGCCTCGGTCGCGATGCCGTGCTCTTTCCCGTAGGCACGAACCTGATCATTCGCAAAGTAGGGATGGACCTCGACCTGATTGACCGCTGGCACGGTGTCGGATTCCTTGGCTAGACGGTCCAAATGTGCCGGCTGAAAGTTCGACACCCCAATGCTGCGGGCCCGTCCATCCCGGGCGAACTCTTCGAGCACCTGCCAGGTCGAGACGAAGTCGCCGCCGTAGAGCGTCGGCAACGGCCAGTGGATGAGAAACAGATCAACGTAATCGGATTCGAGCGCGCTCAGCGTTTTTGCGAACGCACGCCGGGCATCGTCAGGCTGGTGGAAGCCGTTGTTGAGCTTGCTCGTGACGAAGACATCGGCGCGGTCCAAACCGGCGTCGCGGATGCCCTGGCCGACTTCCTTCTCGTTTCCGTACATTTGTGCTGTGTCGATGTGTCGATAACCGATCTCTAGGGCAGCCCTCACCGCTGCGGCGGTTTTCTCAGGCTCGATCTGGAAGACGCCGAAACCAAGCTGCGGGATGTGCGCGCCGTCAATCAGTTCTATTGCAGGAATATTGCTCACGATTGACTTCTCCTCCTTCGATGGCAGCCCCCGATGTCTGGCCTATCGTCCTTGTCTTCCATAATTGCGCTCCAGCAAGCCCGCGTCGTCACTGCTGACCCCCAATAAGCTGGCTGCCAGCTGGTACCTGTGCTTACCTGCTAGCAGCAAGCGACAACGAACAAGATCGATCTTGTCGGACCTACTGCGCAGGCACTTTGTGACGCAATCGGAATGGGCTGCGTCGCTGTGGAATCCCAACGGATACGCGAACACCTCCTGGGCGCTGGATGTTGCTGTGGCGCCGGTCGGCGATTCCTTTCCGGCGACTCACCGGTCTATTCATGTGGAAGTGCCGTGACGTTGTCGCGGCAGCGGTTGGAGCTAAGGACGGCGACAACATGATTCTTGTGACAGGGGCGACCGGTTTGAGTGGGTCCGCGGTGATCCGGGCGTGTGTGGATGCGCGGTTGCCGGTGCGAACGTTGGTGAGAGATCGGGGCAAGGTCGAAGCGCTCGCCATCCCGGACACCGTCGAGGTGGCCGAGGGCGACATGCTCAAACCGGCAACACTGGGCGGTGTTCTCGATGACGTGGAGCGGGCCCTGATGATCTCCGGGCCTGACGAACACATGCTCGAAACACAGTGCACCTTCATTGACGCGGCCAAGCGTGCCGGCGTTCGTCACATCGTGAAGCTCTCGGGTATGGGGTGTTGGAGCGACGCGAAGTTTCGGTTCGCGCGGATGCACGCTGAAATCGAACAGTATCTGGAGGGCTCGGGTGTGGCCTGGACCCATTTGCGCCCCAGCACATTCATGCAGACCTTCCTGCGTGAGGTGCCCACGATCCTGTACGACGGCACATTGAATCTGCCGATGGCTGATGCGAAACTGTCGCCGGTCGACATCGACGACATCGCCCGAGTCGCGGTCGCGTTGTTACGCGGTACCGGTCACGAGAGCAAACGCTACGAGATGACCGGTCCTGAAGCATTGACCACGAACGAGATCGCCGAACGAATCTCCTCGGCCATCGACCGACGGGTTCGCTACATAGACACCGATCCGGTGGACTACCGGAAAACTTTGCTTGCGGGCGGGATCCCCGCCTACTTCGCCGACGCAATGGACGAACTGTTCAGCGAACGGCGCAACGGCAGCGACGAATCGAGCGTCGACCTCAGCACGCATGGGGTGTTCGGGGTGACACCCACAACCTTTGCCGAGTTCGTCCGGCGGAACGCCGACGTATTCCGCGGCGGGGCGGCCGCTTCCCAGCTATGGGCGTCGGGCTGGCAGTCCACGAGCACCGTGCGGTGACCTGTGGCAGACGGCTTCCGTTCCGGCCGCACCCAAGATCCAGACACACAGAGAAAGGAACTGCGATGACAGTAACACTTAACGAGGTAGCCCGGGCGGTGCTCGACGGGCCGCACGTCGCAACGATTGCGACGTCGAATGTCGATGGCCGACCGCAGTCGTCAGTCATTTTCGTCAAGCGTGACGGCGACACGGTGCTGTTCAGCACCATCACGGGCCGGTTGAAGACACGAAACATGTTGCGCGACCCACGGATCAGCCTATTGGTCCGGGACACCAACACAGGCCGGTACGTCGAGATCCGCGGGACCGTCGATATCACCGAGGACCCGGAGAAGTCGTTGCTGTATGAGATGTACGACAGGTACATGGGCGGCACGGCGCCGCCTCCCGAGCCCGAGTCCGATCGACTGATCGTGCGAATCACACCGGAGAAGGTCTACCAGTGGCCACCCGAACCCGCGACCGCATGAGTGCCGCCGATCTCACGGCGAGCGACGAAGAGTTCGCCCGCGACACCGAGCCGTTCCGGCGCGAACTGACGGCGCATTGCTACCGGATGCTCGGCTCCGTGCACGACGCCGAGGACATCGTCCAAGAGACCTACCTGCGGGCGTGGCGGTCCTACCGTGGATTCGAAAACCGGTCGTCGGTACGTACCTGGCTCTACCGGATCGCCACCAACGCCTGCCTAACCGCCCGGCAACATCGCAGCCGACGCGCATTGCCGTCGGCGCTCGGTGGTCCCGCCGACAATCCCTACGTTGAGCCCGTCGCGGCGGGGCCGGAAGTGGCGTGGCTCCAGCCGATTCCGACTGCCTGGGTGAGCTCGCCATCCGACGATCCTGCAGCCGTCGTCGCGTTGCGAGAGAGTCTGCGGTTGGCGCTTATCGCCAGCATGCAGCACTTGCCGGCGCAGCAGCGCGCGGTGCTGGTGCTACGCGACGTACTCGCCTTCCCGGCCGCCGAGGTCGCCACCATGCTCGGCATCAGCATCCCCGCCGTCAAGAGCGCGCTGCAGCGAGCCCGCGCCCGGATCAAAGAGGCGGCGCCGACCGCTGACGAAGTCATCGAACCGACCGAACCGCAAGCCCGCGCACTGCTTGAGCAGTACATCGCTGCCTTCGAAAATGCCGACCCGTCAATGTTGGAAAAGGCACTCCGGCAAGACGCCGCACTGGAGATGGTTGGATCTCAGACCTGGTTCGCCGGCCGCAAGACCTGCCTGCCGTTCATCGCGACCCAGGTTCTGGGATCGCCCGGCGATTGGCGCATGCTGGCCATCGACGCGAACGGCCAGCCCGCCGCGGCCGCCTACCGCAGAGGCGAGGACGGCAGCTTGCATGCATTTGGGATCGCTGTGCTCACCGTCACTGCCACCGGCATCACCCGGATCGTCGTATTCGAAGATCCCGGCCTGGTCACCATGTTCGATCTCCCGCAGGTCGGCTAGCAAGCTCCTCGACCGTCAGGTTGGGGCGGTGAGTTCTCCTGGCGAGCGAAGGGATTCAGCGGCGTGTGGGCTACGCCAGCTGAACCGCTGACCATTTGCCGCCGTCGCGTAGGCGAGGAAGCAATCTGCCGTTCTCCGCCATTACGGCCACCCCCCAGAGACGACAATCTGGCTCGGGCGTTGTCGTCGAAGGCCAGGGAGCGTCGCGCCGACGGCGGGCGATGTTCACGATCGTGGCGTCCAACGCGGTCATGAGCTGTGCGGCGGCGATGACGGCCAGTGCGAGCCACCGGCGGTCGAACGGTTGCGGCGCTTTGGGGTCAGCCGCCTGGTTGCTGGTCATTTCGTTCACATCGCTGTCCTCCCGGTCAGGCCGCGGTGAGTTGCGCGACGGTGCGGGAGATGGTGTCGATGTCGGTGGGCTGCCACGGCCGACCGCGGGCGATGAGCACGACGTGGTTCACGCCGAGGGCGTTCAGGGCGCGGCAGCGGTCGACCAGGTGCTCGGCGGACTCGTCGGGTAGTAGAGCGGTGGTGACGGTGCGTTCGATGTCGTCGTAGCGCCGACTAACGGTTGCGCAGTGAGCGGCGAGGACCTCGAACTTATGCCGAAGGGTCTGTCCCCCGTCGGGGACGTCGAAGAAGTTGCAGGCGTCGCCGTACTCGGCGACCAGACGAACAGTGCGCCGCTCCCCGGTGCCTCCGATCAACACCGGGATCCGCGGAATACTGAGCGGCAGCGGGTTATTGATGGGTCGCTCTAGTCGGTAATGCTGACCATGGAACGGCGCCTGGTCGCCGTCCCACATCCGACGCGCGAGCTGCAGCAGCTCGGTCAGCCGGGCGAACCGCTCGGCGGCCGGGGGCAGGAACAAACCCACGCCTTGGGCTTCGTCGCGGTTGTAGCCGGCGCCGATCCCCAGCCAGGCTCGGCCGCTGGAGAGGACATCGAGGGTGGTGACCGCCTTGATGAGCAAGGCCGGCGCCCGGAATGTCGCGGCGGTGACCATCGTCCCGAGCCGGAGTCGGGTCGTGGAGGCGGCCAGGAATCCCAGGGTGGTGTAGGCCTCCAGCATCGGTTCTTCGGGGCTGCACGTGGGGTCGGCCTGCCAGAGGTGATCGCCGACCCACAGGGTGTGCACTCCGGCCGCGTCTAGTGCCGCGGCCAGCGAGCTCAGCTGGGGACGCAGTGCGGCTGGTCCAGCAGGCCAGGAGAAATTCGTGACGTTGACACTGAGCCTGATCACCGCAGGCGAGGGGTGCGCCGTCACTGGGGTGTCCTGCCAACTGCGCTGCCGGCCGGCGTTCTGAGCACTTGTGTTTGGCGCCGCTGGTGGGGCAGCAGCACGCCGGCAACCACCAGCCAGATCAGGGCGGGGAAACGGGCGATCGGAAGCAGGATGGCCAGGGACGGCGATACCAGTGCCAGCGTGCTCAATTCGGCGATGACCGCGATGACCAAGCCCGCCCAGGCGACCGGTCGGGGCAACAGTCGGATGATCAGGGACGGCACGGCGATCCCGGCGACGAGCAAGCCCAGGGGCACCACATGTCCGGGACCACCGACCAAAAAGGCCAGCGTGGATATCGCCCGCACCACGGCCGCGTCAGCGCTGTCTTCAGGTCGCGACAGGCTCCACTGAAGCAGACCGGATAGGGCCAGGGTCATCGATGCCACCGTCCCGCCGGCCAGGGCGATCGTGGCCCCCGGCGCAGTGACGCCCAGTTGACGCAGCCGGGCAGTTGCCGTTGACGCATAGATGAGCAGTGGGACCGAGGATGCGAACAAGAAGATGCCCCCAGCCTGCACAGCCGTCGGGTGGTCACGGACAAATCCCTGCACCACCGCAGTGGAACTGAACGGCGAGGGCAGCACCCCGCCGAGCGCGGCGCTGATCACCAGGCCACCGATGAAGAACCCCAACGCCATCCCGCCGACCAGCACCAACGGGGGTCCACCCTGCTGTCGTCGCCGGTCACCGACATCGCTTACTTGCTTGGTTGAATCGTTCATCTCGTGAACGATAGATCAACGTAACAACGTCATGCAACCCTCGCCGGACCGAAATATGCTGTAGGCACGCCATTGAAAGGCACTCCCACGCAAGTAGCTGCTGCGCGATTAGATAGAGTCGCTCTAGCAACGGCAGTACGATCGGCTGGTGAACGAACCCATCAGTGTCCGGAAGGACAAGACCAGGCGAACCCGGCAGCTGATCGAAGAATGTGCGGTGGCGCTGTTCGCCGAGGGCACCTACGACGACGTCACCATGGCCGAGATCGCCCGGCGAGCCAACGTCTCGCCGGCCACGGTGTTCAATCATTTCGCAACCAAAGACGCCCTGATCTTCAACGGGCTCGAACGATTCGAGCGAAGCCTCCTCGACGCGATCCGCCACCGTGGGTTGCAAGAGTCAATTCCGCAAGCGTTCCGCACCCTTGTGCTGACGATGAACGGCTCGCTGACATCCGCTACGCCCGAGCAGATGCGCCGGCTGCGCACCGTCGCCGAGATCATTGAGTCAAGCCCGGCGCTGCGCAGCCGAGAACAACAGATCTACGGCCGCTACACCGACCTGCTCGCCACCCTCATCGTCGAGCAGGAAGCGGCACACGGCGACGAGCTGCAGGCGTGGGTCATCGCCAACGCCCTAATGGGAGTGCACCGCGCCCTGGTGTGCCACGTTCGCAACGCCCTACTCGCCGATACCCCGCCGACGCAGATAGTTCGAGAAGTCCGCCGGCAAGCCAGTGTGGCGTTCGCCCAACTCGATCGAGGATTGGCCGGATGTGGTCGCCGCGAAGCGGGTCGATAACGGTTTCGATCCCCAACGATTCACAACAGGTACGATCATCCGATGCCTTCTGCGCGGCCCCGAAATCACAGTCCCGGTGGTGTTGCGTTCCTGCTTGCGCAGGTCGGTCAGCACGCCGCGGACATGTTCGCCAAACGGATCTCGCCGGAAGGGTTGACGACTGCGCAGGCCGGCATCATACGAGCCATCTCAGTCGAGCCCGGCCAGAGCCAACAAACGCTGAGCAGCCACTTCGGTTTGCTGCCAAGCCGAATGGTGGCGTTCCTCGACGACCTTGAGGAACGCGGTTATATCGAGCGGCGTCGCAACCCCAATGACCGGCGCCTGCACGCGCTGCACCTCACTCCACAGGGCGAGGAATTAATGGTGCGACTTTCGAGGCTCGCTCGCCAGCACGAACAGCTGCTGACCGCCAGCTTGACTCCTCAACAGCGCACCGCATTGCAGGAGTCGCTTGCAATCATCGCCGAAGAGCATGGCCTCACCCCCGGTGTGCACCCCGGCTACCGTCACCTCGCAGCAGCGCCCCGACGGAGTTAACGCTTACCGCGGTCCCAAGCCACCACCGCGGACTCGCGCCGCGCGGACGACTAGCGCGCACCCTGGCCGCAGCAGCAGCCCGCGCACCTAAGGTCTGCTGCCAACTGGCAGGCGATTGGCAAGCGATATTGAGAATTGGCTGCTAGAAATGCGACCCTACAGCTCTTCTTGTAGGTTCCCATACCAGGTGGCGGACGCCGACCATGCTCGTCCTGGTGAGCCCCACCCCGTGGTGATGGGTAACGGCAACCGTCCGCAGACCGTCCGCAGCAGAGCTGACAACAGCTTGCATGAGCCAACAAAGTCAACGTCTCTGACCAGGGCTTTCTCGCATAGCCGCCATAGTTTGATTCACCCAACACGCAGGAATAGTTCGCGGTCAACCCGTTCAAACCGGATTAGCCCCCGGGAGGGGCGGTTTCGCCAGCTAAGGGGGTTTCAGCTCATAGCTGGTACTTAACTAACGCAAAGCCGTAACCATTGTTTACCCCCGCATCATTTGTCTCATGAGTGAAACATCTGAAAACCCAACTGTGCGGAGCTCAACCGCAACTGCACCGGCGCCTGCGGCGGCAGCCGAAGCGCTATACCGGACCCCACGGGTCTTTCTTGCCGCGGCATGGGTTGCCATTGTCGCTGGGATCGTGTTCATCGTCTCGGTCATCTTCTTCACGGGAATGGCGCTGGGGCATCACGGCGGTCACCACCATCACCACCACGCGCACCACGCGATGATGCACCCGCATCGATTCGGTGGCCCCGGTGGCGCGGGTGGCGGGCCCGGCGCGAACGCTCCGGGTGCACCAGGAGCGGTGACGCCCGGCGCTCCTGGACCCAGCCAGATTCCTTCGTCGGTCGCTCCGTCTCGGACGCCGTAGGGGGAGAGTTCCTAACCGTCAACGTGCTCACGGGGTGATAGGAGGACCCCGGCGGGCCACTAACTCAACTACCTGTAGCCCGGCGCTCGCTTGAGCGCCGGGCTACACGTCCTAATAACGGGTAGAGCAATTCACAGCAACTTTTGTCTTCGGAACCTGTTATGGCAGTTGGCGGCCGGGCAGTATGCAAGGCATGAGTGAAACACCTGAACCATCAACGCAGCCGACTTCCGTCGCCGCAGCCCCGCCGCCGGCACCGCCAGCGTACGAGCGAGTCAAGCCCCCCAGCCTGTATGTGGCCGCGGCGTGGGTAGTGATCGTTGCCGGGGTCGTTTTCATTCTCGCCACCGTATTTTTCGCCGGCGCCATGGTCGTCGGGTTCAACCATCACTGCCATTACCACCACGACATGATGTTCGGCCCTGGCGGCCCCGGCGGCCCTGGAGGGCGAGGCGGCCCGGGTGGACCGTGGGGTGGACCGTGGGGGTATGGACCCGGCGGCCCTGGGATGGCTCCGCCTTTCGGCCCGCCGCCGGGCTTCGGTCCAGGTGGCCCGGGTGGTCCGGGCGGCCCGGGTGGTCCCGGCCAGTCGCCGACGACCAGTGCGCCGGCGCCGGCCCCGAACGCGCCGGGTACTCCGCGCCCATAGCACGTCGCACTTCCCGCGTTTCGTGACCGTCTTCTCGCTCGACCATCGGCCCGGCGCCTCGCTAAGGGGCCCGGGCTGGCGCGTTTGCGCCGGAAATTGCGCAGACCGTTTCAAGACTCGGCCGGCGGGGGTACCGGATTTAGGTGAAGTCAGCCTAGTTGACGAGGAGATAGCGAAATGACCGAGCGCTACACCACCACTGACGGCGGCGCCCCCGCACCCAGTGACGACCAGTCGTTGACGATCGGTCCCGACGGTCCGATCCTGCTGCAGGACCACTACCTGATCGAGCAGATGGCGATGTTCAACCGGGAACGCATCCCGGAACGCCAACCGCACGCCAAGGGTGGCGGTGCGTTCGGCCACTTCCAGGTGACCAACGACGTCAGCAAGTACACCAAGGCAGCGGTGTTCCAGCGGGGGACCAAGACCGACATGCTGGCCAGGTTCTCCACCGTGGCCGGCGAGCGTGGCAGCCCAGACACCTGGCGGGATCCACGTGGGTTCGCGTTGAAGTTCTACACGACCGAGGGCAACTTCGACATGGTCGGAAACAACACCCCGGTCTTCTTCATGCGCGACCCGCTGAAGTTCCAGCACTTCATCCGGTCCCAAAAGCGCATGCAGGCAACAAATTTGCGCGATAACAACATGCAGTGGGACTTCTGGAGCCTGTCTCCGGAGTCCGCGCACCAGGTGACCTGGCTGATGGGCGATCGTGGGATCCCCAAGAGCTGGCGGAACATGAACGGCTACAGCAGCCACACCTACAGCTGGATCAACGCCGCCGACGAGATCTTCTGGGTGAAGTACCACTTCATCACCGATCAGGGCATCGACTTCCTGACCCAGGAGGATGCGGACCAGCTTGCCGGCGAAGACGGCGACTACCACCAGCGTGACCTCTATGAGGCGATCGAGCGCGGCGAGTTTCCGAGCTGGACGCTCAAGATGCAGATCATGCCGTTCGAGGAGGCCAAGACCTATCGCTTCAACCCGTTCGATCTGACGAAGGTGTGGCCGCACAGCGACTATCCGCTGATCGACGTCGGCAAGATGACGCTGGACCGCAACGTCACCGACTACCACACCGAGATCGAACAGGCCGCCTTCGAGCCGAACAACATGGTGCCCGGCACCGGGTTGAGCCCGGACAAGATGCTGCTGGCCCGCGGCTTCTCCTATTCAGACGCCCATCGCGCGAGGTTGGGAACCAACTACAAGCACATCCCGGTCAACGAACCGAAGGTGGAGGTGAACAGCTACTCCAAGGACGGTGCGATGCGGATGAAGAATGTCTCCGATCCGGTGTATGCGCCCAACTCCTATGGCGGTCCGCAGGCCGACCCGGCCCGCGCCGCCGAGGTGCGCTGGCAGGCCGATGGCGAGATGATCCGCGCCGCGTACACGCTGCGCGCCGAGGACGACGACTGGGGCCAGCCCGGCACCATGGTCCGTGAAGTGCTCGACGACGATGCGCGGGAACGCTTGGCCCACAACATCATTGGCCATGTCTTGAAGGGCGTCAAAGAACCGGTGTTGTCGCGGGTGTTCGAGTATTGGCACAACGTCGATCCTGACCTCGGCAAGAAGGTCGAGGAGGGGGTTCGGGCCAACCTGGGGCAATAGGCAACCAACTCGACGTTCGCTGCCAAGCAGCGGTCCTGGCATGATCGAGACCCATGACCATTGAAGTCGTTTACACCACGCAATCCACTGCGACCGGCGGCGGCCGTGACGGCCACGTGAAGTCAGACGATGGCCGTATCGACCTGGAAACGCGGCCACCGAAGGCGATGGGCGGCAACGGCGAGGGCACCAATCCCGAGCAGCTGTTCTCCGCCGGGTATGCGGCTTGCTTCCTGGGTGCGTTGCGCCTGGTGGCCGGCAAGTCAAAGGTCAGGCTCGACGACGCCACCAACGTCACCGTCGAAATCGGGTTCGGTAAGGACTCGGCGGGCGGATTCGGGCTCACCGGCAAGATCGTCGGCTACCTGCCAGGAGTGGAACAAAGCGTCGCCGACGACTTGGTGGAGCAGGCACATCAGGTGTGCCCGTACTCCAAGGCCACTGGCGGCAACGTCGACGTCGACGTCTCCGCCAAGGTCTAGCCCGGCAATTGGATCCAGCGATGCGGATCTCCGCCGCGGTGGCGACGATCGGTGTGACGTTCGGGGGGATGTTGGCGATGCCGGTCGCAACCGCCCACCCGTCGGACCCCGGCGTGGTGTCCTACGCCGTCCTCGGCAAGGGGTCGGTCGGAAATATCGTCGGCGGACCGATGGGTTGGGACTCGGTGTTCACCCAGCCCTTCCAGGGTTATTGGGTCGACGTCGCGGAATGCAACAACTGGGCGGACATCGGATTGCCCGAGGTGTACAACGACCCCGACCTGGCGGCGTTCAACGGAGCCACCTCTCAGACCTCGGCCAACGACCAGACCCACCTCGTCAGGCAGGCGGTCGGGGTATTCGCCACCAACGACGCCGCGTCCCGGGCTTTCCATCGGGTGGTGGATCGAACCGTGGGTTGCTCGGGACAGACCACCGCGATGCATTTGGACAACAGTTCCACCCAGGTGTGGTCGTTCGACGGCGGACCGGCGACCGGTACCGATGCCAACTGGACCAAGCAGGAAGCGGGCACCGATCGCAGGTGTTTCGATCAAACCCGGCTGCGCGAAAATGTGTTGCTG
>Ga0210407_10002542_pt1 | contig 15597 bp, 12 predicted proteins | sample IncBWC27MmetaG_FD_150860 | JGI IMG/M metagenome (GOLD analysis project Ga0210407, IMG submission 150860) | Forest soil microbial communities from Barre Woods Harvard Forest LTER site, Petersham, Massachusetts, United States - Inc-BW-C-27-M | ecosystem: Environmental > Terrestrial > Soil >...
AGATGGTCGGATTGCTTTCGCCGGACTCCGGCGAAGTCGTTTCGCTCGTCTTCGGCGCCGGCGGCAAGGCGCGTCAAGTCACGTTGCCAGCGATGGTGACGGTGACCGGTCCAGAGACCAACGTTGCATGCGCGTGCATGGGCCTCGGACTGATTCAGGTGCCGCGATATCGCGTCAGCTCCGAGCTTGCCAGCGGCGCGCTGGTCGAAGTGCTCGCCGGCTTTCCCCCGTCGCCGCTGCCTATCCATGTCCTCTACTCCCATACGCGGCAACTGTCGCCGCGCCTGCGAGTGTTCATAGACTGGATGGCCGAGCAGTTCCGCGACCGGCACTCGCCGACTGAATGACATGCGCATGAGACCCGTGCCCCTTTTGTCGCCTACCGCGACTACCCGGCGAAGAGCACATGCGTTGGTTTTTAATTTTGCCTCGGTTGGGCGCGAGGCTCTACTGGGTGGCCGCTTCGCCCCAAGAGCGGCCATACCCGAAGGGCATCCGCCAACAATCGGTCTTAGTCCGCCGAGCCTCCGGCTCATTCGCCGATGGGTTTGACAAATACCCGACTTGCGAGCACATCGGACGCTTCCAGAGACATGGCGTCGTCGGCGGTCAGCACGCGGTCGAGATCGGCGACAAGCCGGCTTGCCTGCCGCAGCCGCAGCCGGTCGAGCGCGTTGCGGATCGAACGCGCGTTGGAGAACAGCGGCTGGGTCTTGCGCAGGCCGATGTAGCGTACGAACGCCTCCCGTGCGGCGGCGCTGAACTTGTAGTTCATTTCGCGCAGCATCAGATCGGCGATGGAAAGCAATTCGTCCTCCGTATAATCAGGAAAATCGACGTGATGCGCGATCCGCGAACGAAAGCCCGGATTGCTGGCGAAGAATTTGTCCATCCGCTCGCCATAGCCGGCCAGGATCACCACCAAATCCTCGCGCTGCGTTTCCATCACCTGCAGCAGTATCTCAATCGCCTCCTGTCCATAGTCGCGCTCGTTGTCCGGCCGATGCAGATAGTATGCCTCATCGATAAACAGCACACCGCCCATTGCTTTCTTCAATATCTCTTTCGTCTTCGGTGCTGTGTGACCGATATATTGTCCCACCAGTTCATCGCGCGTCACCGACACGACTTGCCCGCGGCGCACGTAGCCGAGCCTGTGCAGGATGCTCGCGATCCGCAACGCAACGGTGGTCTTTCCGGTGCCTGGATTGCCGGTGAACGACATGTGCAGCGTCGGCACATCGGAAGTCAGGTTCATACGCTTGCGGATACGCTCGATCAGCAGCAGCGAGGCGATCTCGCGGATCCGCGTTTTCACCGGCCTCAACCCGATCAGCTCGCGATCGAGCTGATCGAGCACCTCGCCGATGCCGACCTCGTTGAACTCGTGGCGGAGGTCGACCTGCCTCGTTGGCGGCGTTTCGCTGATATTGTGCGCGGCACCCGGCGGGCTCATGATGCACCGTAGCGCTGGCCCTCGGGCCTATCGGCGGCATAGGACGTTGTCGTGTATTGGACGCGGCGGCCCGTAACCTCGTGCCGGTTGAGACGGAAACCCGGCTCTTGCTTCGGGCGGTTGACGATAAAGGACAGCCGCACCGACTCCCAGCCGTGGCTGGAATCGAACGCAGACAACCGGATGTAGCGGTCGCCATAGACCTTGCGGCACTCGTTCAGTTCCATCATCACCCCCGCCGCGTCGCGGAGATCGAACATCGGTAGCCCCCACATTTCCCAGAAATGGTTGCGGGGATGCGGATCATCGGTGAATTCGATGTTCACCGCCCAGCCATGGCCAAGGCAATACTGAACCTGGGCGGAAATCTGTTCGTCGGTGAGGTCAGGGAGAAACGAAAAGCAGCCTTGAGTAATACGCATGATCTTTAGCTCCTTACATCGATACGCTGGCGGTTGGGACGTAATCGGGCGTGTCGGTGGATTCGTAATTGAAGGTGACGTTCTTCCAGACCTCCAGCGCCGATTTCAACGGTGTGCACGTCTGCGCCGCCTTGGCGAGGATCTCCGGCCCCTCGTGGAGGTAATCGCGACCCTCATTACGGGCGAGAATCATCGCTTCCAGCGCGACCCGATTTGCCGTAGCGCCGGCCTGGATCCCCATGGGATGACCGATGGTGCCGCCACCGAACTGCAGCACCACGTCTTCGCCGAGATGATCGAGCAATTGATGCATCTGGCCGGCGTGAATGCCGCCCGAAGCCACCGGCATCAGCTTGTTGAGGCTGGCCCAGCCCTGGTCGAAAAACACGCCGTGCTCGAGCCTCGCCGGATTGAAATCCTCACGACAAATGTCGTAGTAGCCGCGCGTCGTCGCTGGATCGCCCTCGAGCTTGCCCACCACCGTTCCGGCATGGATGTGATCGACGCCCGCAAGCCGCATCCATTTCGCGATCACGCGGAACGACACGCCGTGGCTGCGCTGTCGCGTATAGGTCGAATGTCCGGCGCGATGCAGATGCAGGATCATGTCGTTGCGGCGCGCCCATTTCGCCATCGACTGGATCGCGGTATAGCCGATCACGAGGTCGATCATGATGACGATGGAGCCGAGTTCCTGGGCGAATTCGGCCCGCTCGTACATGTCTTCCATGGTCCCGGCCGTGACGTTGAGATAGGTGCCCTTGATCTCGCCGGACGCCGCCTGCGCCTTGTTGACCGCCTCCATGCAATACAAAAAGCGCTCGCGCCAATGCATGAACGGCTGCGAGTTGATGTTCTCGTCGTCCTTGGTGAAGTCGAGTCCGCCCTTCAGCGCCTCGTAGACCACGCGGCCATAGTTGCGGCCGGACAGGCCAAGCTTGGGCTTCACTGTCGCCCCGAGTAACGGACGACCGAACTTGTCCATCCGTTCGCGTTCGACCACGATGCCGGTCGCGGGTCCCTGAAAGGTCTTCACATAGGCCACCGGCAGCCGCATATCCTCGAGCCGCAGCGCCTTCAGCGGCTTGAACCCGAAGACGTTGCCGATGATGGAGGCCGAAAGGTTGGCGATCGACCCGTTCTCGAATAGGTCGAGGTCGTAGGCGATGTATGCGAAATATTGCCCCGGTGAATTCGGCACGGGATCGACGCGATAGCATTTCGCGCGGTATTTTTCGGCCGCGGTCAAGCGGTCGGTCCAGACCACCGTCCAGGTCGCGGTCGAGGACTCGCCGGCCACTGCGGCAGCGGCCTCGATCGGATCGACACCCTCCTGCGGTGTAACGCGGAACAGGGCAATGATGTCGGTGTCCTTTGGCACGTAATCGGGCTCCCAGTAGCCCATCTTTTTGTACTCGAGGACGCCCGATTTATAGCGTTCCTTGCCGTGAAGGGTGATGGAATGCTGGTTCATATTGGTCTCCCTTGAGTTGGACGGTCCGGCGCGGATCGTGAGGATTTTTCGAGTCATTCGGCTGCGCCCGCCATCTCGCCGATGCGCGGGTCAAGCGCGCCCGAGCGATAGCGTTTCGCCATTTCCGCCAGCGGGACCACCTTGATTCCTGAGGCATGGCCCGCGGTACCGAATTGCTCGAAACGCTCGCGGCAGAGATCGCGCAGCGCGTCCATCGCAGGTTTCAGGAATCTGCGCGGATCGAACTCGCTCTTGCTCTGGGTTGCGATTTTGCGGAAGGCCGCGGCCATTGCCAGCCGACAATCGGTGTCGATATTGACCTTGCGAACACCGTGCCTGATGCCGCGGACGATCTCCTCAGCCGGCACACCCCATGTCTGCGGCATCTCGCCGCCATAAGTGTTGAAGATGTCCTGCAACGATTGTGGCACCGACGACGAGCCATGCATCACCAGATGCGTATTCGGCAGCCGGCGGTGGATTTCCTCGACCACCTTCATGGCAAGGATCTCGCCGTCCGGCTTGCGCGAGAACTTGTAGGCGCCGTGCGAGGTTCCCATCGCGATCGCCAGCGCGTCGACCCTGGTTGCGCGAACGAACTCGACCGCCTGATCCGGATCGGTCAGCAACTGATCACGGCTGATTTTGCCTTCGATGCCGTGACCGTCTTCCTGCTCGCCGCCGCCATGTTCGAGCGAGCCGAGCACGCCCAGTTCGCCTTCCACCGATGCGCCGATCCAGTGCGCCATGTCGACGACGCGCCGCGTGATATCGACATTATAGTCGTAATCCGCCGCGGTCTTGGCGTCGGCTTTCAACGAACCATCCATCATCACCGAGGTGAATCCGTATTGAAGCGCCGTAGCGCAGGTGGCTTCCTCATTGCCGTGATCCTGATGCAGGCATAGTGGAATCTGCGGATACATCTCCTCCAGCGCGTCGATCATCTTCGATAGCATGATGTCATTGGCGTAACTGCGTGCACCGCGCGATGCCTGGATGATCACCGGCGCATCGACGCCAGCGGCGGCTTCCATGATGGCAAGCCCCTGCTCCATGTTGTTGATGTTGAACGCCGGCACGCCGTAGCCGTGCTCGGCGGCATGATCGAGCAGTTGCCTCAGTGTAATTCGCGCCATCGGAGGCTCCCTTCAATCGTTTGCATCGTGCTGGGCGTCGCGGCCGCGCGCCGCCGTCCTCGAACGGGCCACGCAACGCATCGCCGCCAAAACGACGGCCTCCGCGGTAAGCCGGAATTCGCGGTAGAGCACGTCGGCCGGCGCAGATGCCCCGAAGCCCGTCATGCCGACGAACTCGCCATCCTCGCCAAGCCACTGCGCCCAGTCGCCTTCCACCGCGGCCTCGACGCCCACGCGTGGCGCGTGGCCCAGCACTTCAGCCCGGTATTGTTGCGGCTGGCGGCGGAACAGATCGAGCAGGGAGCCGAGACGACCGCGGCCCGTGCGCCGTCCTTTGCGAGAAGTTTTGCCGCCTCCAGCGCGATCGACACTTCCGAGCCGGTCGCGATCAGGGTGACGTCGCGTCCACGAGTCGGCTCGACGACCACATAGGCGCCGCGCGCGACCCAATTTGCGTCGTCGACAACTTCACGGAACGTGGGAAGCGCTTGCCTGGACAGGCACAGCACCGATGGGTTTGCTTCGGCGCGCAGCGCGCAGTCCCAGGCTTCCGCGGTCTCGACAGCGTCGCCGGGCCGGAACACCAGTAGGTTGGGTATAGCCCGCAGGGCGGCGAGATGTTCGACCGGCTGGTGAGTCGGGCCGTCTTCGCCGAGCCCGATGGAATCGTGCGTCATCACATGGACGACCCTGATGCCCATCAGCGCCGCCAGCCTGATCGCGGGGCGACTATAGTCGGCAAAGCTGAGGAAGGTGCCGCCGTAGGGAAAGAATCCACCGTGCAAAGCGATGCCGTTCATCGCAGCCGCCATGGCATGCTCGCGCACGCCGTAATGGATATAGCTACCCGCGAACGAATCCCGCTGTACCGGCCGCTGCGTTTTCACCTGCGTCAGATTCGAGTGGGTCAGATCGGCCGAGCCGCCGAGCAAATTCGGCAAGGCTTCCGCAATCGCGTTGATTACAAGCTGCGACGCCTGCCGGGTGGCGATATTTGGCCGCTCAGTACCGAAGCGACCGCGTAGCTGCGCCATCGCCTTGGCGTATTCGGAGGGAAGATGCCGGTTCAGCGCATCGTGAAAGGGCGAGCGTGGCGCCGAATTCAGACGCCTCGTCCGCTCGATCCAGGCGCGCCGCGCTCGCCCTCCCCGCTCCCCGATCTTGCGCCATGACTCGACGACAGACTCCGGGATGTGAAAGGGCTCGTGCGGCCAATCGAGCGCGGCGCGTGTCTTCGCGACCTCGTCGGCACCAAGCGGCGCGCCGTGCGCTTTTTCCGTACCCTGGCGGTCCGGCGCGCCGAACCCGATAATGGTGCGGTACGCGATCAGCGAGGGCCGGTCGTTTTGCCTGGCACGCTCGATCGCTGCTGAGATCGCTTCGGGATCGTGGCCGTCGACTTGCCACGCCGACCAGCCCGATGCCTTGAACCGAGCAGGCTGATCATCCGAACACGACAGCGACGTCGATCCGTCGATCGAGATTTCGTTATCGTCGAACAGCACGATCAGTTTGTTGAGCCGGAGATGACCGGCCAGCGAAATCGCTTCGTGGCTGAGCCCTTCCATCAGGCAACCATCGCCGGCAATCACGTAAGTGTAGTGATCGACAAAATCGTTGCCAAAACGAGCATTCAACAGCCGCTCCGCCAGCGCCATGCCGACCGCGGTGGCGATGCCCTGCCCTAGCGGACCTGTCGTCGTCTCGACGCCTGGCGTATGCCCGTATTCCGGATGGCCCGGCGTTTTGGATCCCCATTGTCTGAACGCCTTGAGCTCATCGAGCGTCATGTCCCGATAGCCCGTCAGATGCAAAAGCGCATAAAGCAGCATCGAGCCGTGACCAGCAGACAGAACGAACCGGTCCCGATCCGGCCAGGTCGGATCGTCGGCATCGAATTTGAGGAAGCGTGAAAACAGCACCGTCGCCACGTCGGCCATCCCCAATGGCATGCCTGGGTGGCCGGATTTCGCTTTCTCGACCGCGTCAATGGCCAGAAACCGAATCGCGTTAGCCATGTCCGCATGGGCGACGTCCACGCGGCCAGCCATGGGAGAAGGGGCCTGAATATTCATGCCGTGCGCCTCTTGCGTTCGATCAGTTGCAGGATCAGCGGGGTGAGGATGAGTTGCATCGCAAGATCGAGCTTCGCTCCATGGATCACGATGGAATTGGCGCGCGACATGAAGCTGTTCGGAATCATGGACAGCAGGTAGGGAAAGTCGATACCGCGCGGATTTTTCAGCCGGATCACCACCATCGATTCGTCGGGGGTCGGGATCCAGCGCGCGATGAACGGGTTCGACGTATCGACCGTCGGTACGCGCTGGAAGTTGATGTCGGTCTCGGTGAACTGCGGACAGATGTAGTTCACATAGTCCGGCATTCGGCGCAGGATCGTGTCGGTGACCGCTTCGGTCGAATAGCCGCGGGCGCCGCGATCACGATGCAGCTTCTGAATCCATTCGAGATTGATCACGGGCACCACGCCGATCTTGAGATCGGCGTACTGGGCGACATTGACCTTATCGGTCACGACCGCGCCGTGAAGCCCCTCGTAAAACAGAAGATCGGAGCCTTGCTGGATCAGTTCCCATTTTGTGAAGGTCCCCGGCGCCGCGCCATAGAGCCTCGCTTCTTCGTCATCGTGGACGTAGTGGCGCGTGGTACCGCAGCCGGCCTCGCTGTAGTCGCGAAACAGCTTTTCCAGCTCCTCAAGCAGATTGGTTTCGGGGCTGAAGTGGCTGAGGTGCTTGTTGCCGCGCTCGCCTTCCTCACTCATTTTGGCACGCATCTCGGCGCGGTTGTAGCGATGGAACGCATCGCCCTCGATGTAAGCCGCAGAGACCTTTTCGCGGCGGAAGATGTTCTCGAACGTCTTCTTGACCGAGGTTGTGCCGGCACCCGACGAGCCCGTGATCGATATGATGGGATGACCGCGTGACATCGGCTTATCCGGCTTCAGAGAAACAGGCCGCGCCGCGCAAAGAGCGGGGCGTTGCTGTTATCGAACATCGGCTCAACGCCCTCATGGATCGCGACGACGTCACGGACGGCGCGCGCCGAGCCCATGATCAGGGGCACGCGCTGGTGTGGCGATTTCGCCGAGAGCTCGAGAATCCGCCGGCGTCCTGTCGTCGCCGCGCCGCCGGCCCATTCCATTACCAGCGCCATCGGATGCGCCTCGTACAAGAGACGCAGGCGCCCCTCGCGGTAGCCGGGGCGAGCGTCGGCTGGATACAGAAACACGCCGCCGCGAACCAGGATGCGAAGCGATTCGGCGACCAGCGAACCTATCCATCGCATGTTGAAGTCGGCACCATGGTTGCCGTCGGCACCAGCGAGGCATTCGTCAATGTAGGCGCGGACAGGACCGTACCAGTGCCGGCGATTGGACGCGTTGATGGCAAATTCCAGCGTGTCGGATGCGATCCGGGCACCCTGCTTGATCAACAGGAATTCGTGCACCTGTCCGTCGAGGATGAAGACGTCGACGCTGCCGTCCAGCGCGAGGACGAGCATAGTTTGCGGGCCGTAGATGACGAAGCCTGCAGCGCACTGGGCCGTGCCTGGTTCAAAGAAGGTCGACAGAACGTCGTTTCCGTGCGGGCGGATCGAAAAGATGGTGCCGACCGATATATTGTTCGCAAGATTTGCCGATCCATCGAGCGGGTCGATTGCGACGCACAGCGGCGCCTTGGTATCGAGCAATTCCGGCACCGCCAGCTCTTCGGACAAGACCGCCGCGACTGGACACGCGCGCAGCGCGCGGCGCATCATCGCATCGGCCGCAAGATCGATGTCCTTCTGTTGATCGCCGTCGGGATTGACGCCACTGTTCTTCCCTGTGATGCCGCCCAGCGGCCCATCCGCGATGACTGCGGAAAGATCAATCGCGGCAGCTGCGATCGCGGCAATCACGGCGGCGATCGCTGGTCCCTGCGGTGCCTGGGACGCCGAGCGGTCGAGATGCGAACGCAGCGTCATGCGCTCCTCCATGGCGTTTCCCCTGTAGCGCGCCCTTCAGCGCAATTCCGCGGGTCGGGTGCATTGGCCCGCCCCATCACAACGCAATTTGCAAAATTAGTGAAATTTTCTTATCTTTGGCTTTGACAAAGTTTTTCTTATAAGGGCGCTTGGCCATGTCGAGCCGATTTATCCGGGAACTTACCATCCGCCAGTTGCGCGCGCTGGCGGCCGTTCAGAAGAACCGATCGGTGACGGCCGCGGCCAACCAACTGCATCTCACGCAGCCGGCCGTCACGCTTCAGCTTCGCAATTTGCAGGAGCTTGCGGGACTTCCGCTGATCCAGCGCACCGGCGACGGCATGCTGTTGACGGATGCCGGACGGGAAGTACTTACGCTTTGCGAGCGTATCGAAGTGGCGATCGCGGACTGCGGCACGTCACTGGAGATGATGGCAGGCAGAACCGCGGGCCGCGTTTCGATCGGAGCGGTGAGCACCGCGAAATATTTCGTGCCGTTTGCAATCTCCGGGTTCTCCAAGCTGCATCCGAACATCGAGATCAATCTCACGATCGGCAACCGGCAAGAGACCAGCGAGGCGCTACGCGGCTATGAACTCGACTTCGCGATCATGGGCCGTCCGCCCACGGGTATCGACATGGATGTGCGCCTAATCGGCGATCATCCTCACGTCATTATCGCACCGACGGCGCATCGTCTCGCGCGGAAGCCCCGGCTGGAACTGGCCGATCTTGCCAACGAAACATTTCTGACGCGGGAGCCCGGCTCCGGCACTCGCGGTTTGATGGAAAACTTGTTTGAAACCGCTGGCGTTCGGCCAAAGATCGGCATGGCGATGAGTAGCAACGAGACCATCAAGCAGGCTGTGATTGCCGGTCTCGGAATTGCTTTCATCTCCGCCCACACCGTGGCGACAGAACTCGACGAGCGCCGCCTGGTCACGCTCGATGTCGACGGCCTGCCCATCGTCCGGCAATGGTTCGTGCTTTCACGCAAGGATAAGGTACTGATGCCGCCTGCACGAGCGATGCTCGAATTCCTGAGCGCCAAAGGCGCTCAGTTTCTGCCGAGAACCCATGGCAGGATTCGTCTGACGCGCCCATCGGTCCGCGCACAGCGGCGATGAGGGGCGACTTCGTTCGCCATCTCAGGGGGCCCGATTGACGCGCTTGGTAAATGTCCGCTTGGCGCCATTAGCGGTCGTTCCTTGTGGTGATGCACCGCCTGAAACGCCTCCGGTTTGGTCCACGCTCAAAGGTGACATGGTTTACCCAGACCGTCTAAGAAGCATATAAAGAGTGTAATCCCCAGCCTCTGGGCCCTTGAGAAGGTGAAACGCTACAAAGCCCCATGTCATCTTTAGGTGCAAAGGTAGAACGCCCTCCCCGCGCGCTGACGCCGAACGCTTATGCTAGGTTCTTCGCGTGCTTTGCTCATATGCATTCCCCACTCGCGTGCGAGGATTCTCTTTATGCGCGTTACCACGCGGCAATACGCGCGCCTCGTTTCCGAGTGGATTGGGAGCGTGGATTGGACTCAAGACTATTCGGAACACACTCGCTCCAACGCACGAAGATAGCTCCGATCTACTGGCGCGCGAGCAACCTCTGGGTCGTTGAGCTTCTACTCGGTCACACCAAGATTGAAAGCACGGTTAGATATCTCGTTATCGAAGTGGATGATGCCTTGGCAATAGCAGAACAAGTTAATGTCTGAAACACTGGGCAGAGCGGACATGCTCTGCCCAGCCTGCCGCTTTGTGCCAGAAGCTGTCTTTCCCAGCGACTAATATCGCGATGTACCAAGGGAAGCATCGATCTGATCAAGATCTGCCCTGTCAGTTGGCGGCAGCGCGAACTGAAACAGAGCGCCCTGTGGCTCGTTTTCGTTCGCCCACAACCGTCCGCCGTGTTCTTCGACGATGGTGCGGCAGATCGACAGTCCCATACCCATGCCGCTGGGTTTTGTCGTGAAGAATGGCTCGAACAGTTGCTGGAGGTTGTCCGCGCTCAAGCCGGGACCGGTATCCCGCACCGCGACGCGCACCTCTTCCTTAGTGCTCTCGGTGCTGATACGTAGTTCCCGGATGCTGTCAGTGAGGCCGCTCATCGCCTGAATGGCGTTGATGATCAAATTGAGCATCACTTGTTGAAGTCGGACCCGATCTCCCCGAACGCGAGGTAGGCTATCTGACAATTGCGTCTGCACCCTGATTCGGTTCTTCACTACCTCGCCGTGGACCACTGTCATAATCTCTAGGATTGCATCATTAATATTGATCGTATCCGTCCGTGGGGCAGCTTTTTTCACCAGATTATGGACCCGGTCTATCACAGCGCTGGCTCGGTCGACGTCCTCGATGATGCGCTGAACGGACTGTTTCGCGTTTTCGATCTGGGGCGGTTCTCTCATCAGCCAGAGCGAGCTGGCATCCGCATTGACGGCCGCGGCGGAAAGCGGTTGCTTGAGTTCATGGGCAAGCGAGCCCGTAAGGTGCCCCATTGCTACGACGCGAGTTGCGTGTGCCAGCTCCATCTGCACCTGACGTGTAATCTCCAATGCGATAGTAGCTTGCGCGGCAAAGGCCGTGACCAACTCAATTTGCTTGTCCGTGAATTGCTGCACGCGGGCGCGGAAATTCCGCCGACTAATTCATCATCTTTTAGCATGGGGACGAGCAGATAGCTCCGGACGCCTATCCGTTCCACGATAGCCACCACGCCGGGTACGCGCTGGAGATAAGCTTGATCTGTCGCCAAGTCGGCGATGTGGACCGGCGACCTGGTTTTGATCATTCGCGCGAAGGGGGTAGAGGTGGCCCTTGACATAGTACCCATCTGCCACACCTGTTCGCGCAACAAAGCGCAAGCCGTGTTCCTCGAAGAGTATCAAGGCGCCTACTTCGGCTCTACATAGACGGGCGGCATTGGCGGTTATTGTGTCGAAGATAGGGTCCAGCTCGTGCGGCGAGTTAGCAATGGAGCGCAGTACTTCCGACATCGCCGCCTGCTGTGCAGCGAGTTCGGTTACTTGCTGTTGCAGCTCTAAGCGGTCGGCAACACGCGGGCGACGAGGGGCTTTGGGGCCGCCGCGGGGCTTGATCGGTTCCATCTTGTCATGTCTCCGTCTGTTGCAACGGAACAGCCCTCATTCCTACAATGTACACGACGAGTTGCCTGCGGCTCCGGAGCGCGCTTTGATAGGAACGCAATACGTTTCATGATTGCGCGCGGGAAGAGATTAATTGTCCGGACCGTAGCTTTTCAGCAAGTGATAGCGGTCACCTTCTTTTCTGTAGAGTCATGCAGGGGCACCTGACAGAAGAGGCCGCTTCAGTTGGCGGCCTCTTCGTATGGAGATACCAAATGCGCGCGGCCAGTGTCCAAAACTTGAGCCTGAGGCACCCAGATTCGCGCCGAAAAGCATTGGGAATTTCTCTGTATTTAGCAACCGCGGCAAATGCCTTTGACCATGCGGTCAAGCGCCGCGTTCTCGCGATCGATTGGATCGTTCGGATCACCCATCAGGTTCTTCTCCGAGGGCACTTGATCCGCGCGCGGTTGGCGGTGCCCGACCGGCGCCTCCGGCAGCAGTTGCCCGACCGAGTTCGTCGATAGAGGTGCGACTGGATTTCGCGAACCAGACGTCTGTGCAATCGCCACCGAAGTGTCGACCAAGGCCAGCAACGCTATCGTCGTGATCAGCTTTCGCATGATGGATCTCGCGAGTTGAGGCTCCTCTCACAAACATGGTAGCGGGGAGACACGACCACAAGGTGCCCAAACCTCACGTTTCGTTCAGATATTCCAGCCGGCGCGCCGCACGGCCTTCGTCCGGCGTCGAGCACGGCGGCTTCGACCTCCTTGACGATCGGCAAGCTACCAGACGCAGGCACATCGCGGCGCGGCGGGACCTTGCAGTGGCGCCGGCACCCACCAAGTGTCGCGAGGATCGGGAGCCGACATTACTGCGAGCGCAACGCCAAGATCCTCGACCGTGCGGCCGATCGGCCCGGTCACGGACATCAGTTGCGGGCCGATGGCCCGCTGCGGAGAGGACGCGTTATAGGCCGGAACCCGCCCGAGAGTCGGCCGCAGTCCGTGGACTCCACAGGCATAGCGCGGATAGCGCAGCGGCGGGCGCTAGCGAAGCCGCCGTTGAAGTATGTGGAGTAAACCAGATGTCACCAATCAAAGATCCCAAGCGCTTATTGCGCAAATCTGGAGAACTGATGACGAAATAGGCAGCCACGCAGAAAAACACCTTAGCCGAGATGCGCGCATCCGGCGTACTCGGCCTGCTGATTTATTGCTCGGATTTCCTGTGCAGAGATTGGACCGCGATCAGTGGCGACCCGAATAAATTGAGCGAAGGGCTGCAATTGCGTTGGCTGGGGGTTATCTTCCAGGACGAAAATCCCCACGCTATTGCCGCGATCAGCAAAGCACCGATCAACGCGTTTTCAACACCTCACGGGCCAATGCCCGCCTGCGCTCGGTAGAAACAGCCAGTGCTATCCTTGCGGCTTGGAGCGTTGCGACGCGGGTGTTCCTCCTGCGCCCACCCACTCAGTTGACCGTTCCAGATCGCGATCAACATCATCTACGACAGTCCATCAACCGCACACCTGACGGGGTTGCAGGCGCCAGCCACGGGGCGGCCATAGGCCGCCCTTTTCGTGTTGGCGATAGAACCTCGGGGCTACATCGGCGGAATCACGCCGTCCTTGCCGAAGAGAACAGCGCCGCCGTTCAAGGAACCATCGGGCTGACGTTGGGTCGGCACGAACACGACAGCACCGGGCTTGATCTCTTCTTTGGTCGCCGGAACAAGCGCAACGACCGGGACATTGGCTGGAATGTCGATTTTCTTTTCGCCGCCTTTATAAGTGACGGTCACGGTTTGACCTTCGACACCTTTGACGGCATTCGCGACAGTCGCATTTGTCATCATACTTGATGAGCCAAGGTCCCACGGATAATGGCCTTCGCCAGTTCCGCGCATCTTATCGGGAAACACAACGACTTCCAGTGATCGCAAGGTCGAATCGGGCTGAGTCACAGTCGCGGTACCAATGAACGTGCCTTCCTTGATATCCGCCATCGAGGACTTCACCACGGCCAGCGCCGCAAAGTTGTCGGCTAGGTTGACGGTGACCTCTTTGCCGTCCTTGGCGTGAACGACGAGTTTAGAGCCGTCGAGACTCACGACGGAGCCGCGCACGCGAACCGGAGTGCTATCCGCAAAGGCGGATGTGGAGACAAGCGCCATCGGAATGAGAGTCGTAGCAAAAGCAAGCGCCAGACGTCCATAATGGTGCGAAAGCCTAATCATAGCTCCTCCTGTGTTCTATTGCGGCCAAGCCTGCGGCCTTGGTGTTGGTGCTAAATCGAAACACCGATGCGTCCAAACTATTCCACGAGCGCTCCTACTTTCGGCGCCATGAACCGCCAGTCAGCGAACTATCAATGTCGGCTCTTCCCTCGATTTTGTTGCAAAAGTCGAAAGTTGCATCGGTCCGAATTTTTGGTGAAATCTTAAAACGCGAAGCGATCGATGATTCGGATAGCCTCAGTCGCGTTACCGAAGTCGCCCATGAGTTTAGCGTGAGGCGATGAGGTCCCTCAGATCTCTACAAGAAAACTGCGCCTACGGCCCTCAGAATTTTTGACACCTTCGGCAAAACGACTTTTGCAACAAAATCCCCTCGTAAGCGGACATCAAGCAGTCCGCCCCCATAGCGGAAATCACCAGGTGCGCGCGAGCATGCAGGGCAAGCCCAAGCAAGTTGGCCGTGCCCGAGCCGTCAACGCGCGGCGTTGTAGACATCACGTAGGACGTTCGTCTCAAGCTCCAGCTCCTCCAGTCGATACTTGACTACATCGCCGATGCTGACGATACCGGCTAGGTTGCCGCCGCGTAGTACCGGCATGTGGCGCACGCGATGGCGCGTCATCAGGTTCATCACGCGATTGACACTTTCGTCCGGGGACACGGTGGTCACACCGTATTGCATGGTTTCTTTCACAGGCATTGACGCGGCTGCCTCGCCATAGCGAGAAAACGCATGAACGATTTCACGTTCGGAAACGAGACCAAGAACTGCGTTCCCCCTCGTCACCACGAGAGCGCCAATATTCTTTGCGCGGAGCCAGTCCACCGCTCTCTTGATGCTGGCTTCCGGAGCTATCGTTGTGACGTCGGTGCCCTTCCGCCTCAGAATGCTTTCGATGGACACAGTCTCCTCCCATCACCCGCGGACTTAATCCGCTTCAACCCGGCGAGACGGCCGATATAAGGAGTGTTCTTCTCCATCCCCAATAAAATGCGTTTTAGAAATATCAAACGGGCGTGATCGGCCAGCGAGCAATGATCGACGTGGCGGAGCGACTTCAACTACTCGGCATAGTACTTAGCAGCTATTCCGCCCTGAAATGTCGCTAATGGGTCTTGGCCGTGTCAAAACGCGTCGCGGGGCAGGTCGGAATCTCGGGAGGTTGGTGACGTGCGAGGGATGTTCCGCTCTGGCTATGTCCTGATTGCGGCCATCAGCGGCTGAGGACCCATGATGTTCATCACGCGGGTAAGGTTGTAAGCGAGTACGTGCAGTGCCATCTCGGTGGCAACCTTCGGCAGGCGCTTCATCAAGAAGTGCGTCGCTCCCATTCTCATCTTCAGCGTGCCAAAGGGATGCTCGGCCGTCTCGCGACGCAGGCGCATGGCCTGCGGGTTCTGGTCGAGGCGCTTCTGGACAGCCTCCAGTACATGCTCATGCTCCCAGCGCGTGATCCGCCGCTCCTTGCCGGTTGTGCAGCGTGGCTTGAGCACACAGTCGCGGCATGCATTTGTCCAATAGCGCCGCAGTTTCTGGCCGTGCTCCTCGTTCGTGTAGTGGTACTTCAGCTTGTCGCCGGCCGGACAGCGATACACATCCTCATCGCTGAGATAAACAAAGTCCTGCTTGCCGAAGCGACCCCTTGCCTCAATGCCGGAGGTCATCGGTTTGGGAAGCGTCACGGCGATGCCGGCCTCGCGACATGCCAGGATTTCCTCGCTGCTATAGTAGCCTCGATCGGCAACGGCTTCGAGTTCGTCGACGCCGAGGACTTCCTTCGCCC
>Ga0210407_10002546_pt1 | contig 15585 bp, 17 predicted proteins | sample IncBWC27MmetaG_FD_150860 | JGI IMG/M metagenome (GOLD analysis project Ga0210407, IMG submission 150860) | Forest soil microbial communities from Barre Woods Harvard Forest LTER site, Petersham, Massachusetts, United States - Inc-BW-C-27-M | ecosystem: Environmental > Terrestrial > Soil >...
CTGACAACAAGGCGTTGCTCGCCAAGAGCGGCAAGATCACCATGCCGGTGTTTGCCATCGGTGCCGAGAAGTTTTTCGGTAAGAACATGGCCGATCATATGCAGTTCGCCGCCAGCAACGTCACGGGCGGCATCGTGCCCAACTCCGGACACTGGATCATGGAGGAGAATCCACGGGCCACCATCAAGTTGGTTACGGATTTTCTCGCCAAGTAGGCTTGGGCTTCAGACAATCTGACCCCCAGACGAGATCGCCGCACGAGTACGTGAGTTTATGGGTATGCCGAAAGAATCAGTCTAACGAGAAGAAATTGTGGCAACAGCAACGACGCCCGCCCGCCCCCTTTCCCGCCGTTCACACGCGACAGTGCGATGCAAAAGGTGCGCCTCGCTGAAGATGCTTGGAATACTCGCGATCCTGCAAAGTAGCTCTGGCATACACGATCGATTCACGCTGGAGGAACCGATCGGAGTTCATCAACGCACGAATCGAAATCATTGCGTTCCTCTCTCGCAAATGGGCCAAGGAGCAGGACTACAGGCTCATCAAAGAACTGTGGGCTTTTGCCGGGAACCGGATCGCGATACGCTTCGCTTATGAGTGGCACGACGAGTCGGATCGCTGGTATCGCTCCTACGGCAATGAAAACTGGGAATTCAGTGATGATGGGCTCATGGCTTCACGGTATGCATCGATCAACGACCTCCCCATTTTGGAAGACGATCGCAAATACCACTGGGCACTCGGGCGTCGCCCCGGTGACCATCCAGGGTTAAGCGACCTCGGCCTCTAGTTTAACTGTCCTTTAATATCAATGAGGAGTTTCCAAGAGGCAGATATCCTCAATGGGAGGCATCCGATTCAGGGAAAGTGAATTCGGATGACTATCAAGAGCGCGAAGGACTCGCAAGGTTTCCTTCTTAACGCCGACCCTCGCGCGGACTGGGTTCGTTCCCAGTCTACGCAAAGATCAGGTCGGGCAGTTCCAGTGAACTCGGACGGTTGTCAAACATCTAAGCTTCCCTAAAAAAACGATCGCAGCAACAATGTTCAATATTTCCGCATTAATTTCTTCTTCGTGGATCCACTGGATGCAGTGCTTGACCTTACACAGTACCGAAGAAGTGCTGCAGTTCCAAGATGGTCTCCTCGGGACGTTCTTCCTGCAGGAAATGGCCGCAATCGAGACTGCGCCCGGTAACCGTTGAGGTCGCTTTCGCCCGCCAGGTCGCAAGGACGTCCCACAACTGCCCTACGGTGTTTTTTGCCCCCCAAAGGGCGTGAACCGGTGCCACGATCTTATTGCCCGCACGGTCATCCGCTTCATCCATCTCAAGCCCGATATCCGCAGACGCCCTGAAATCCTCGCACCCGGCATGAATCGTCGACGTGCAGCAGAAGCACCGAACATACTCACTCACTGCTTCAGGTGTGAGGGCTCCCGGCGTCTTGTTTAGCCCGCTAAGCATTTCTTCCAGATAATACCGAGGATCGAGTCCAATGAGATGTTCGGGCACGGGCGCCGCCTGGATAAGGAAGAACCACCACATGTACTTCGTCGCAAACTCTTGATTGGTTTGTCGATACATCGTCAGCGTCGGAACGATGTCCATGAGACAAACTTTTTTGATGCTTTTGGGAAAGTCGAGACACATCCGATGGGCGACACGAGCACCCCGATCGTGGGCACCCACAAGGAACTGCTCGTGCCCAAAATGACGCATCGTCTCGACCTGGTCCAACGCCATTGCGCGGAACGAGTAATTGATGTGGCGACCTCCGTCCGCCGGGCGGCTCGAATCCCCGTATCCTCGCAGATCAGGTATGTAGACGGAGAAGCGCTCCGCAAGTCTCGGCGCCACTTTGTGCCAGGTAACGTGGCTTTCAGGATATCCATGCAGAAGCAGCACCGGGGGGCCTTCGCCTTTGTGAAAAACAGGGATGATCGCTCCGCTTGTGCGAACTTCAGTCTGCACAAAGCCGGGAAAAAGCTTCGCCGAGACATCGTTCGATGCCTTCGGTGGCAGTTCGGGCAAAGATATGGGTTTCGTGGCGAGACTCTGCATCGCCTGAGTTTTGCCGGGAATGGTAGATGTCCCAATCAAGGCAGCAGCTGCTGAAAGTTTTAGCATCGCCCGACGGTTCATGGTTGTTGCTGAGTCTTGTTCGCGCATGAAACACCTTCCCGCGAGCCTCCGGTAGACCGTGAAGGTCGCTAATCAAGGCACAGCCTGCCTTACTTCGAAGCTGGATCAATCAACGTCAGATCTGTTGCCGGATCAAGCCGTTTTTGCATCGTTATGGGATCGACCGTCACCATCACTTCCAGCGTCGGAGATGCATATGCGGCAAGAACGTGGCCGGCACGCGTTGTTCCATCTGGGCCGGCCACCGCCATATGCGTATGCACCGCGGGCTTTCCCTGATAGAGCGCGATATCACCGATCATCCCAATCACTTCGTGCTGTCCGTCGATGGGAATCTTCTTATACATTTTGCGTTGGGGATCGAACCACCCCAAGGTTGCTCCACTCACCGCCCCGATCGCGGTGAAATGAGCACTCGTAACTTGATACTTCTCGGCAAACTCCAGCAGCCCGGAAAAAGCCTCGTCTCCCTGGTAGAAGATCACAGCATATTGTTTCGTGGTCTCCCCTGGGTTCAGCAATTGAACCCGCATTTTGGGAGCTTTACCCCTCGGAACAGCTTCCGACGGCGACACATAATCGCTTGCCGTCTCTTGCGAATATCCAAGCATCGTTGTAATCCCGATTAATACCAAAACACAAAGAGTCCTTACGATCGTTTCCCTATCCGCGGCATGGACTTTGGCGGTGTACAACCGTTTTTCGAAAATCACGGTGAGTTCTCCCTAGCAAATTGTCTCCATCTTCGATTGATTCGATGCGATACACACTTGCGATCAGACCAGAAGCACGGAGGCCAAACAATTGGACGATGGTATCGATCGATACCTTCGTATCAGTCGGCGTGACCGGCTCGTCGTTGTCAGCGCTGGTCGGTCGTCACCCTGACGAGCAGCGAATCTGCTGTCGGCAGGCCTTGGTCACCCCACACGGAGGCTGCAGCTCCGGTATCTGATTTGAAGGGAATACGGAGCAAGAATGTCTCAATCTTCGCAATGATCATCGTGGACTCCAAACGTCATCCAATGCGCCGTCTCGGAAAGCGATCCGATGGCTCCTAAGAGTTGCTGTTTCGTGGATCGTCTTTCGAATTGACATACCCCAGCCCAAGCGGGCCCATCCCCGTCACCTGCGTGATGTACTCGCCGGATTTCGCCCAGTGAAAGTGATAAGTGTTGCCGGGCAGAATGATTACCGCGCCGGGCGGGTATGCCACGAGCTTCTCGACATCGAATTGGTCGCCCAAGCCGATGTAGAAGACCCCGGAGATTACCGTATAAATGCGATCTTCGGGGTGCCAGTGCGGCATCAATTTCACGCCATGGGGCGCTTTAACCCTGACCGTGTAGGGTCCTTGCTCCAAGGGATGGCCAACCAAGACTGCCAGGCGCACCTCCGGCGGGAACGCCGCGAACGGCTTCCACTCAATGTCTTCGGCCAGGATTGCTCGGAACGCCGCTTGGCCGGGCTGATGAGGACGCACTGGTTCTTCCAGGACTTCTCGTTTGCGCGATGCTACCTCTGACATAGGCACCTCTCTGCTGGGTGGGGAAGTTCCAATGAATTCGAACACTTGCCAGGCATCCAAAGCTCCCTGGGAAAATCACGGCTGCCCTAAGAACTGATTGCCTAGGCGGCCTCCGTCTGCGACTTGCCGGCCTTCCCGCCGAGGAAGCTCAGCAATTCGGCGTTGACTTCTTCCGCGTTTGTCGACGGGATGCAGTGTGGGCCGTCTTTCACGACCAGCAGGCGCGCCCCTTTGATGAGCTTGGCGGTGCGCAGTCCCGCAGCCGTGATTGGAAGAATGCGGTCGGCATCTCCGTGCATCACCAGCGTGGGCACGTCGATACCGGCCAGGTCTTTGCGGAAATCTTCGTGCCAAGTTGCCACACACGCCAGGCTGGCAGTGGCGGAGGCGCTGGCTGCCACGTTCCAGCTAGCTTGGACGGCTTGTTCGCTGACACGCTTACCGAGCAGCAGGTCGGTGTTGTAGAAATTCTGGAAGAAGCCAGTGAAGAACGCGTAGCGGTCGGCGGCCACGGCTTTCTCAATGCCAGCAAACACACTGGCATCCACGCCTTCGGGATTGTCGGAGGTCTTGAGCAGGTACGGTGGCACACCGGAGATAATCACGGCTTTGCTCACGCCCTGGGAGCCGTATTTTCCGATGTAGCGTGCGACCTCGCCTCCGCCCATCGAAAACCCGACTAAGGTGAAATCGTGCAGCTTGAGCTGGGTGACCAGCTTGTGAAGGTCCTCTGCAAACGTGTCGTAGTTGTAGCCTACGGTCGGCTGGCTCGACTTCCCGAAGCCTCTGCGGTCGTAGGTAATGACCCTGTAACCTGCTTCCAGGAGAACGGGGACTTGCTTCTCCCACGAAGCGCCGCTCAATGGGTATCCGTGGATCAGAACAACCGGTTGGCCCGAGCCATGGTCTTCATAGTAAAGCTCAATGTTGCCTGAATTCTCTTTTCCGACTGTAACGTATGGCATTGCTTTTCTCCTTTTCTCTTGCGATGGATAATTTTGTGATTGGTAGAGTCGTGACCGCGATCAACTACACATTGATCCAGTTTTCGAGCAGACTCTCTGTCGCCACAACATTGACGACGCAGGTGAGCTCGTTATTCATGGCCGTACTTTCTTGGCAGTACTCCATAACACGAGGATGGGCCGCTCCACGAGAGTGCGCAATTGGACTTTCGTATCGGTTCGCCGAAATCAGAATCAGCGTGTCTCACGTGGCGACAAATTCTTTCGAGCGAGGAAGCGTCCGTGACGCCGATTGAGTGTTGATACAAAGGTATCGATCGATACCATCGTCCAATAGATTTGTCTCCTGGCTTCTGGCCCAATCGCAACTGTGCACCGCATCCGAATCGATCGGGAACGGACAACGCACAATCTTCCTAAGGAGAACTCACCATGACTTTCGAAAAAAGTCTGCACACCGCCACAATCCATACCACGGGTAGTTGGAAGGACACTTTCATAAAGCATCCGCTGTTGCGTCTCGTATTCGTCACTTTGCTGGCGGCGCAGGCAGCGCCAAATGCGGCCTGGGCCCAAGTGCAAGCGGCCCCTCCAATTCCCGGCGTCATTGGAAAAGTCCAGTCATTTACTGGCAGCTCACTCGACGTTCAGACACCTTCAGGCGTGGTCCACGTTGATGTCAAGCAGCCCCTCACAACCTACAAGCAGATACCGTCGGATTTGAGTCATGTCACGTCCGCATCTTATGTCGGCGTTGCGTCGACTGAGCAGGCGGATGGAAAAGAAGTGGCGAAGCAGATCATCATATTTCCAGCGGAACTGAGTGGAGCTGCAGAAGGTAGTGTTCTGACCGACCCGCCGGGCGCAACTACTCACAGCAGAATGACCAACGGCTCCGTCTCTCGCCCTGTCGTATCGCACTCACGCATGACAAACGGAACGGTACAGAAAGAAAGCGGCACCAGCCTGGTGGTCCAGTATCAGGACGGCTCTAAGACGATCTCCGTGCCTCCAAATGTTCCAGTGGTGGAAGTCGCACCTGAACAAGTCACATTCGTTGCCGGCGATGTCGTCTATGCGGCGACTGAGAAGCTGCCAAACGGAACACTTATGACGAACAAGATTCTTCTTATCGCTGCAGGCGCGTCTCCCGATACCAAGTAGCAAGGGTTCTGAGCAATGAGCCATTCAACACTTCCTGATTGTGAACCGAACTCTACGAGCACGTTGCCGGAACAGCCGGGCGTGCTCGTCGTCTGGAAACACCATTTCTTGGTGCGCTGGAGTCACTGGCTGAATGTGCTGATCCTTCTTGGCCTCATTCTGAGTGGCATCTCTATTTACTGGGCTTCGCCGATCTATCAACATAAGCCAGATCCGAATACGGGAAACGTCGATGTGGCGGCGGATATTGGAATCTGGATATGCGCCCACGTGCCTGGCTTGCATCACTACAGCAGTCCACCCGACTGGATTTACAACCACATGAGCCTTGGGCCAGGCATGTTGGCATTAGCCCTGCGCCTGCATTGGTTGTGTGCGTATCTGTTCATGCTGAATGGCATTGTGTACGTTGCAGGGCTGGTCAGGGGAGGAGGCTGGCTCTCCTTGCTGCCACGCCGGACCGATCTGCTTGATGCGCTCAGGATGCTCCGATACTACCTCGGTTTTCCCTTCGCTAAACTGACGCGCCGCCAATGGCTGCACCCGCGCTTTAACACAAAGTACAACGCCCTCCAGCGCGCAGCATACTTCTCTGTTCCGGTCGCCGGGTTGCTTTCGGTCGCTACGGGATGGGCGATTCACAAGCCCATGCAGCTGCATTGGCTGGCAGCGGTCTTTGGAGGGTACAACGCAGCGCGTGTCTGGCATTTCTGGCTGATGTGGGTCTACATCCAATTCGTAGTACCGCATGTGATTCTGGTTTTCGCCGACGGGTGGGATACGTTGCGCAGCATGATCGTAGGTTGGTCAACAAGAGTGGAGCGGTCGGAGGTCGTCGCAAATGAATCATAAGGAAAATGGCGACGATTCATTCCAACCGAAAGATATACCTTCGACCGGAATAGGATCGAAACAGGAGACTGCAGAGTTACCAGAGGCTGGTCCCGAAGATGCGAATCCTTCCGTCCCAATAGCCACCGCGAAGCTCGAGGTCGTTGAGGCAACAAAACAACAACTGGCTGCAGATCGATCGCCCTCGCTATCAGCGGGCCCCGAACCGCGAACAGACGAAGCACCTTCATCTGTTGCTGCGAAGCAAGAGATAGCAGAGTTGCCAGAGGTTGGCCCCGAAGATGCGAGTCCTCCCGTCCCAGTGACAGGTCAAAAGCCCGAGACCGCTAAAGCGATCGCACAACAAGCGGATGCAGATGGATCGCCCTCGTTATCAGTGGGCCACGAACCGCGACCAGACGAATCGGCTTCCTCTGTTGCTGTGAAACCTGTCTCTGCGAAAAAGTCGCAAAGCTTCTTTGGAGAGCGACCTCTCCCGGCAATTGAGATGGCTCCCCGGGTCTTGCGTTATCAGAGCCGGCGCGACTTTCTGGTGTTTGGGGCTGGCGCACTCGCAGCGCTTGCAGGCGCTGGATTTCTCCTACCGCAGGAAACGCTGAGTCGCATAAATATTCATCGAAACATGGACTCCCCAGAGAAGGAGTGGTTTTTAAACAGAGCACTGCGCATCGACGATGACGTTGCGGAAGCACTGTACTCGGCGAATCGTAGAGTGCCCACCTACACGAAATCGCAGATTACCTCGCTCAAGAACAACTACAACGGAACTACTCCCGACCCTGGCTATATTCCTGGATGGAAATTGACTCTGGATGGACTCGCTTCTGGCCTGAGCATCTCTCTCGATATTCGGAATCTCCTGACTCGCTTCTCGGTGCATGAGCAGATTACGAGGCTGGTTTGTGTTGAAGGTTGGAGTGCGATCGCGTGGTGGGCTGGTCTGAGATTCGATGATCTGCTTCGCGCCTACCCACCGATGTCGCAAGCGAAATGGGCGCGCGTGGAGTCGTTGGTCAATCTCGATGCCTCGGGGAATCCTGACCCATACTTTATGTCGCTCGACGTGGCGACGGCCCGCCATCCACAGACGCTGCTCGCCACACACTTCAACGGTCAGCCCCTTACCGTGGATCATGGTGCACCGCTCCGTCTGTTGGTGCCGGTGAAACTTGGTTTGAAGAATGTGAAAGCCGTTACCAGGATTACGTATGTCGCGGAAGAGCCAAGAGACTATTGGGCCGAGCGCGGATATTCCCGTTACGATGGAATCTAGCGCCTTTCAAAAATGACAGATTACTTCTCCCATCGCAGCGTGCTGAAGAGAGGTATTTTTTTCGCGGAGACGTATGATCCAAAGGTGTCGATCGACACCATCGTCCAATAGATTCGTCCCCGCATTTCTGGCCTAATCGCAGTTGTGTATTGGATTCCGACCTCTCAAACAAAAGGAATGTATGCCAGAGAAGACCGCTATCGTCACGGGAGCATCGCGTGGTATTGGTGCGTAGACAACTCTGTCGTATGCGAATGGAAGGGATGATGTTATGGCGAAAGTGATCGAATTTTACGTTCCAGATCTCTTTCCAAAAAAGGTGAAGTCGGTACCCCGCAACCAGCGGTGTGAAGTGATCGAGTTTCCCAAGGACAAGGCAGCCGTAGCGAGTAAAACTCCGAAGATTCCCGAACGCGATGAAGGCAACCCTTTCGCTGCTTCTTGGCCTGGATGTTTCTAACTGACTCAGGATAACGCTGGTGTCACAGCAGTTGGGATTGGTAAAAACGACGGCGCTCCAAGAAAGCTTCCGGCCACGCCCGATGCCTGAAAAAGAACTCGGTCCATTTCCAGCCAGAAGATTTTGACCTTTTGACCCGGTGCTCGCGACAAAATCCGCAATCACTTTGGAGCAATCGAACCTCTCCAAACCCTTCCTAGTGAAGATGACCGTATAAGCGATTGAATGCATGGACCCGGGCGGGCAACCCACCGGGTCGGATGGCGACGAGCCAATAACAGCTCTTTCGGAGTTCGGTTGGAGAATTTCTGCTTCGTAATCCGCGACGGTATTATCCGCTGCGGCCGGAACGCAAGTGTGTCCGCGCAACGCCTATTTCTGACTGACACGAACGTATCCCCAATACCATCGTCCAATTGTTTCCCGATCGTACTCCTGTTGTGATGGGCTCATTGCTGCCGAAGAGGCAGGCATGAAGAAGAATCACGCTATTTCGATAAGGAGAAAATATGAGTTTTGCGAACGATCTATCGATTGGGAATCCGCTACGCGGTAACGGATGGAAGAAGTTTTTCGGTCTTACGCTCGTATTAATGGCGACGGCGCTCGTCGCCTCCGCTCAAACGATCACCACGCTCCACAGCTTCACCTTCGACGATGGGGCAAATCCCAACCTTGTCACTCCGACGCAGGGCGACGATGGCAACATTTACGCGACCACGTCCATCGGCGGTTCAAAAGCCGTTAAATGTTTTTGCGGGACAGCCTTCAAAATCACCCCACAGGGCGCCCTGACTTCCTTCAGCCTTGACGGCACCGATGGCGCAATTCCGTATGCGGGCTTGTTGCTGGGCCGCAACGGGCTGTTGTATGGCACGACGACTACCGGGGGCGCTTCAGGGAACGGAGAAGTGTTCCGCTTGAACTCTCAAACGGGAGCTGTCACCGTGCTCCACTCCTTCGCTGGTTCTGACGGTGCCAGCCCAGAGGCACCTCTTACGCTGGGGCCTGGCGGAAAGTATTACGGGACTACCGCCTTTGGTGGAGCCAACAACTTCGGGACGGTGTTCAGCATAACGCCTTCTGGCACCTTCAAATCTCTCCACAGCTTCAGCGGTGCGGGCGAGGGGCAAAACCCCAGCGCGGGACTAACCCTGGGATCCGATGGCGTTCTTTACGGCGTGACTTATGGCGGAGGCGTCAACGGTTCCGGAACGATCTTCAAGATCACCGCCTCCGGCACCTTCACGAAACTTTCCGACATTGCAGGTTCGGTGGGAAGCCTTCTTCTGGCCGCCGATGGCAATATGTACGGTACGACCGTCGCCGGAGGCGGCATCGCCTCTGGGAGCGTTTTCAAGCTCACCCCGGCGGGCGTCGTAACCGTCTTGCACAGCTTCGACGGTATCGACGGGGATACCCCCGAAGCCGGTTTGCTGCAAGCGAGCGACGGCAAGATATACGGCACGACAGTCTTTGGGGGCCTTCACGGGGAGGGGTCGATCTTCTCCATCACCACCGACGGCACTGTGACTACACTCTACAGTTTCCCTAGTTTCGACCACGTTGATGGAGCGAACCCGTTCGGTCTGATGCAGCACACGGATGGGAAGTTCTATGGCACGACGAGCGAAGGAGGAACCTCCATCAATTGCGACTCCTTCGATTCCATCGGCTGCGGCACGGTGTTCAGCTTAGATCTCGGCCTTCGACCGTTCGTGACATTCGTGGTCCCTAGCGGCAAGGTCGGCTCCGTTATCCAGATTCTGGGCACGGGCCTAACGGGCGCGACTGCCGTCAGCTTCAACGGCGTACCTACGTCCTCCTTCAAGGTAGTTCTGGGTACTTTGATAAAAGCCACGCTTCCCGCGGGTGCGACCACCGGCCCGGTCACCGTCACCACTTCCACCGGAACCTTGACCAGCAATGTGAATTTCACGGTGCTGCCGTAAAGAAGCTGCGAGTCAGAGGCCAGTACTGATTTTCGGGTAGCGGGCTGTTTTGAAAACAGACCACTACCGATTTTCGAAGTCAGTTGACTGGAATCAGACGATGGTCATCAGATTTCGCGCGGTGACCTTTTTTTGAACCTGAAACTATTCGAGGAGGATGCATATGCCGCTCATTCGAGTCGACATGATCGAAGGCCGCAGCCCAGACGAGATCAAGGCGCTGCTGGACGTCACGCATCGCACGCTGGTCTCAGTCTTCAAGATCCCGCAGCGTGATCGGTACCAAATTGTTCACGAGCATCCAGTGTCACACTTCGTCGTGGACGACACCGGACTCGGCATCACGCGGACGCGCAAATGCGTCGTTATCCAAATCACGACAAGGCCCCGGGATCGGGAGGCGAAGGAGAGCTTCTACAACCTGCTCTGCCGCGAGTTGGAGTCGACGTGCGGCATACCGCCGTCCGACGTCGTCGTGTCGATGGTTACGAACTCTGACGAGGATTGGTCCTTCGGGAACGGCCGCGCGCAATTCCTGACGGGAGAGCTTGCCCCTGAACGAAGCGTGGCATGACGATCACCACAAGATTGGAACAGCGTGTTGCCCCAAACTTCGATCGTCCTGAAACCGATGACGTCGGTCTCGCGCGGCGCGCTTGCATCGGCCGTCGCCGAGGCCGGCGGGGTGGTTCTGGACCTATCTTCAGTCCACTGCCGCACCGGACTCTGCTATGACGAAAGCATACATAGTTCCGAGTATCGATGAATACCTGCGTGAGCGTTTGATGCCAGTGGAAGGGGCGATTCCGCACATTCCCGGCATCGAGATGTTTGGGAATTCGATTCCTGCGGGAACTGTGGGTGGTGACCTTTTTGAGTACATCAATTTTCAACAGCGTTACGACATTACTGCACGCGTTCAGCGGGCTCAACGCATATCAAAGGAGTTCTTAGAACCGCTTCCTCCAGGCGTCCCGGTTCGCAATTCGGTAGACGATCACGTGCAATGGCTGCAAGGAACTCCGAGCTACAGACGGGAAATGGAAACCGAGTATAGATTTGCAAGGAGTTCTGAGCAGGTGCGGGTTTCCGAAGACTTGCGCGACCTTTGTTCGACAGCGGGTGTTTTGGTGGTAGACGCGCAAGGACACGGAATAATCTCAGCGAAGATTGCCTCCACGGTACATGACACATTCCACGCTTTGATGCTCACCGAACTCGACCGATACGGAAAAACCACGCCTGAGCTATTCGAGAACATCAATCTGCGGCTGGCACTATCGATCACCGCCCGCAACGCACTGGGAATAGTTGAAAAAGAAAATGCACGGGAAATCGCGACCATGCTTTATGGCGAAGTGCGCCCGGGCGGCCTTTTTCGCTTCGTTAATTTCGGGCATCCTCCACCGTTGGTGTTTTCGGCGGAGTATGGCAGGTTCATGAACATAGATGAAAGCTGCATGGTGCAATTCCTTGCGCTCGGGCTGCAAATTCCCACAGATCACCCGGATCGTAAGAAATACTACTCGATGACCTTGCGCCAAAGAGACTTCAACTGTTCCGATGTCGCCGAAATCACACTGGTGAGTCCGGGAGACATTCTTGTCCTCTATACAGATGGGGTTTACGACGGCAGCGACAAGCAAATGCGCGAGCTACTTGAAACGGTTTTGCGCGAGCACCACCGACGTTCGGCTAGGGAAATCTGCAATGCATTGCTGGATTGCGCGGTGCAGCAAGATAACCATCTTCGCGAGAACGGCGACGAAGCGCTGATCGACGACAAAACAGTGTTTATCGTCAAACGAACTTGAATTAGCCCCCGCTCCACCCGAACCTTGCTCCGCCTGGCGACTGCCACCGATACCAAAGTATCGCCAATACCATCGTCCAATTGTTTCCTTTCCACGGTTCTGTTGTGATGCGCTCATCGCTGCCAAGGAGGCAGACAGACATGAAGAGTAGTCATCTTCTTACTTTGGCGGTATTCGCGTTCTTGGCATTCGCCGCTGCAAATGCAGTAGCACAGCAATCTTCGGCGGGGACGGCGCCCGTCCATGTGGTAGTCACAGTGGAAGCCCACAAAGGTGGGGAAACGCCGGTGATCAACCGTGAAGACGTGATGGTGCATGAAGGGCACGATCGAGACCCGGTGATCGACTGGGTTCCGGCACAGGGCGAACATGCGTTGCTGGAGCTGATGATCATGCTGGACGACGGGTCAAACACCACGCTGGGTACACAGCTCGAGGACCTCCGGAAGTTCATCAACGCCCAGCCGGACACGACGACAATTGGCGTGGCCTATATGAGGGACGGCATTGCGCAAGTCGTACAGAATCCGACCAGCGATCATGCGCTGGCGGCAAAAGCGCTGCGCCTACCGCTGGGAACAAGAGGGGCTAATGGCAGCCCGTATTTTTCTTTCATCGATCTGATGAAGCGCTGGCCCCCGACCACGGCGCGGCGGGCGGTCATCATGGCGACGGACGGAATTGACCGCTTCTACGGCGCCGGCGATCTGCAGGACCCGTACCTGGATGAAGCGATCGACAATGCCTTGCGCGCCGGCATCACAGTTTCGGCGATATACACGCCAGGCGTCGGACATTACGGTCACAGTTATTGGCAGACTTATTGGGGTCAGATTTTTCTTTCGCAACTAGCGGAAGAAACAGGAGGGGAAGCCTATTACATAGGGTTCACGGGGCCGCCGGTGTCGTTCACTCCGTTTCTGGACGACGTGGGAAAACGGCTGGCACACCAGTACCTGCTCACGTTTCTGGCGAAGCCGCAGAAGAAGGCGGGATGGCAGCGAATCCGGCTGATGACAGAGGTGCCGAACACGGACCTGGTCGCTCCGAGGAAGGTGTGGGTGGCGGCGGAGACTCGTGGCGAGTAGTCCTGACGCCGTCCGTGTCTTCAACTGTTTTTAAACCTGTCCGAAATTGACGCCGTTCTTCTGGGTCATGTTTGCGACGATCGCATTATCAGCCGGACGGCCAGCAGCGCAGGCAGAAGATTTTATCGACAGTGAGCTTTGCCCACTCAGATGAGAACCTTCACTCAAAGACGAACAGGTCGGCGCGCCACAATCGCGCTCACTGCGGGAGCTTTCTTCGTAGCGATTGGCTTCGCCTTCTTGTCCTGGCGGCGAGATATCGCCCCCATTGAGCGTCCTACCCCCGCACTTAGGGTGGCCCGTACGTTTTGTTCCGCAGGCAGGGGTTGACTGTCCATAGTAAGAGGAGATGATCTATGTCGCACCACTACTCCGGTCCCGATTTTGGGTTTCCCCACGGGGACGCCCGCCTGGATTTAACCGATCTGTATGCCTTTCCCAAGCCAGGGGACGCTGCCAAGTCGATCCTGATCATGAACGTACACCCGTCCGCCAGCGTGAACCCGCCCGGGCTCACCACCGCCGACCCCTTCGCACGCGAGGCTCTGTACGAACTCAAGATCGACACCGACGGAGATGCCGTCGCCGATATCGCATACCGCGTGCGCTTCTCGGCCACCGAGGGCGGCAAGCTGACCGCGACGTTGCGTCGAGTTGAGGGAATCCAGGCTGCCGGGACGGGCGACGGCGGGCAGGCTATCGTCGAGGGTGCGCCGGTCTCAATCGGTCGAGAGGCACAGGTCACTGACGCGGGCGACTACCGCTTCTTTGCGGGCTGGCGAAGCGATCCCTTCTTCTTCGACACGCAGGGCGCCCTGAACAACCTGCAGTTCACCGGCGAAGATTTCTTTGCTGACAAAGATGTATGCAGCATGGTGATCGAAGTACCCAACTCCGCGCTAGGGCGCCAAAACCTGGGCCTGTGGGCTCGCACGCTGGACGACGTGGGCGGGAGATGGGTTCAGGCGGACCGCGGCGCGCGGCCGCAGCAAGCTGTCTTCCTTACCGGCGCGGAGAACGCTGACTATCTCACCGGTGAGCCGGCGGATGATGCCCGCTTCGTTGCTGTCTTCGCGCACTCGCTGCAACACGCGGGTGGTTATACGCCGGAGGAAGCGAAGCGGGTGGCAGGCACATTGCTGCCGGACATCCTGCCCTACGATCCCAAGCGCCCGGCGTCCTTTCCGAACAATGGCCGAACACTCACTGACGATGCCGTCGATGTCTTCCTTCCTATCCTCACAAATGGGAAGGTGACGGGGGACAAAGTAGGGCCGCACAGCGATCTGCTCGGCGAGTTCCCCTATTTGGGGCCTCCGCACAAGGGCTGACAGTGGAGCACAGGTGTCGTGCTTGAAAGGGCAGCCAGGACGCCTCGGGGAATCCTGCACCTAACTTTATGTCCCTCGACCTGGCGACGGCCCGCCATCCGCCGACACTGCTCGCCACGCACTTCAACGGTCAACCACTTACTGTGGATCATGGAGCACCTCTCCGCCTGCTGGTGCCCGTAAAACTTGGTTTGAGAATGTGAAGGCCATTACCAAGATTACGTATTTTGCAGAAGAGCCAAAAGACTATTGGGCTGAGCGTGGATATTCCCGCTACGACGGAATCTAACGCCTTTCAACGTGAGAGATTGCTTTTCCCATCGCAGCGTGCTGAAGAGAGCTATCTTTTCGCGGAGACGTATGATCCAAAGGTGGCGATCGATACCATCGTCCAATAGATTCGTCTCCACGTTTCTGGCCTAATCGCAGTTGTGTATTGGATCCGAGCTTTCAAACAAAGGGAATGTATGCCAGAGAAGAAGACAGCGATCGTCACGGAAGCATCGCGTGGTAGCTCTCGGACTGGGGCGGCCAAGACAATGCAAGCGACAGAGAAATACATCGGAAGCGAACCGCGCCTCGAAGTCCGCATCGGCGAAAAGGAAAATCTCGAAATGCAGGACGTTCTCTCGCGCTGCCTGCCGTCCTTTTACAGAAAGGCCTATCGGCACCTGGGCAATGCAGCCGACGCGGAGGATGCGGTTCAGGACGCGCTCCTGTCCGCTTACAAGCACCTCAACCAATTCAAGGGGCAGTCGCAAATGTCGACGTGGTTAACCGCCATTGTGATTAATTGCGCGCGGATGCATTTGCGCAAACGGCCACGCCAGACCCACCTGTCGCTCGATGAGCGATTCGGGGAAGATCAGGAATATTCCCTGTCCGAGCGATTGGCGCACAGCGGACTAAGTCCGGAAGAGGAATGTCGGAATTCCGAACTGGACAGGCGCCTGCTGCAATTCACGGAGCAGCTTTCGCCTCGCTTGCGCAAGGCATTCGAGTTGCGTGAAC
>Ga0210407_10002547_pt1 | contig 15583 bp, 14 predicted proteins | sample IncBWC27MmetaG_FD_150860 | JGI IMG/M metagenome (GOLD analysis project Ga0210407, IMG submission 150860) | Forest soil microbial communities from Barre Woods Harvard Forest LTER site, Petersham, Massachusetts, United States - Inc-BW-C-27-M | ecosystem: Environmental > Terrestrial > Soil >...
GCTCGGCCAAAGCAGCGGCAGGCCGCGCGCGGCCGCGGCGGCGTCTATTGCTGCTTTCAGCTCGGAGCCGTCGTCGATGCTGACAACGACCCCGGTCTGCGCTCCGGTTGTCACCGCCAGCAGCACCAAGGTCGTCGGCCGCTCCTGACCCCACAGGGGCTGACCATTTTGCGTCAGCCAGCGCTCGATGGCCGGACCGTCGAACGCCACCCATAGTTGGTTGTCCGGGGCGCTGCGACACTGTTGAACGTAGCGGCGCGCGTTGCTGATCAGCGGCGCCAACGCCGGATCCTCGCCCGCGGAACCTCGGCCGGTGACTCGCACCAGCACGGTCTTCATGGCGGCTTGAAAGGCCGTGCTGTCCGAGCTCTCGCAACGGCCGGTTATGCCGGTATTTGCTTGATACAGATCGTTGCGCGTCACGGCAAAGCCGGGCTTGCCAAGGAATAACGCCGCGCTACACAAGCACAGAATCGCTGCGCCGTGCAAGTACGCTCTAGAAAAGCTGCTGAAGTACTGCATGATGGTTTTATCGTAAAATACCACAGCTTCCCGTCCCGCCGCGTAGGCCAAGGATCCGAAAGATGACTGAGCGAGCGCCAATAACCTATCGCGACGCCGGGGTGGACATTGATGCCGGCGACGAACTCGTCGAGCGGATCAAGCCCCGGGTAAGACGCTCCATGCGCCCCGAAGTGCTGGGCGGAATCGGCGGCTTTGGGGCCCTGGTTGAGGTACCGCTGGATCGCTATAAAAAGCCCGTCTTGGTGTCGGGCACCGACGGGGTCGGCACCAAGCTCCGCCTCGCGATCGATACGCACCGCCATGACGGCGTGGGAATTGATCTTGTCGCCATGTGCGTGAACGATGTGATCGTGCAAGGCGCCGAACCGCTGTTCTTTTTGGATTATTTTGCGAGCGGTAAGCTCGACGTGGATGTCGGAGAACGGGTGATCGCCGGCATTATCGAGGGCTGCGTGCAAGCGGGCTGCGCGCTGGTGGGCGGTGAAACCGCCGAAATGCCGGGTATGTACCATGGCGCGGACTACGATCTCGCCGGCTTTTGCGTCGGCGTCGTGGAAAAGGACGCCATCATCGACGGCTCCTGCACCCGCGCCGGCGATGTGGTCCTGGGACTGCCCTCCTCCGGACCTCATTCCAACGGCTTTTCGTTGATTCGCAAAATACTGCAGGTCTCCGGGGCGGACCTTGAGGCCGATCTGCAGGGCGTCAGGCTCATCGACCGGCTCATCGCGCCGACGCGGATCTACGTCAAGCCGCTGCTGAACTTGCTGCGCGAAGTTTCGGTGCATGGTCTGTCGCACATCACTGGAGGCGGGCTGGTCGATAACATTCCGCGCGTGCTGCCGGACGGCCTCGAAGTTGTTCTGCAGCGCAATGCCTGGCGCCGTGAAGTGGTGTTCGATTGGCTTCAACGCGCCGGCAATGTCGCCGACGCGGAAATGTACCGCGTGTTCAATTGTGGTATCGGCATGACTGTCCAGGTGCCGGCAAGCGATGCGGACCGAGCCATTGGCGTTCTGGGCGCGGCCGGCCAGGAAGCGCTGATTATCGGCGCTGTGCGCGCGGGGACACGCGGCGTCGTTATTAATTGAACAAGGCGCCGCCTCCGCAGCCGATCGTCATCCTGGTATCGGGACGCGGCAGCAACATGCGTGCCCTCATCGAGCACAGCCAGCACCCGGACGCCGCTTATTCTGTCTCGCATGTCTTCTCCGATCGAGCCGACTCTGCCGGACTCGACACGGCGCGCGGTCTGGGGATTCCGGCACTTGCAATGCCCGGAAGCAAGGGCGTCGATCGCGCCGAATACGATAACGCATTGGCCGAGGCCATAGGCGAGTGCTCCCCCTCGTTGATCGTGCTCGCTGGTTTCATGCGCATCCTGACTGCGCGCTTCGTGCAGCGATTTTCCGGAAGAATCTTGAACATTCATCCCTCGTTGCTGCCCAAGTATCCGGGCTTGCACACGCATCGGCGCGCCATCGAGGCAGGCGATACGGAACACGGCGCCACGGTGCATTTTGTCACCGAGGAACTGGACCGCGGTCCGCGCATCATTCAGGCACGCGTTGCCATTGCCGCGCACGACACGGAAGCTACACTGGGCGAACGCGTGCTGGCACAGGAGCATCGCATATACCCACTGGCGGTAAGCTGGTTTGCCGACGGCCGCTTGCGCTATCAGGCGCGCCAGGCGTGGCTGGACGGCCGACCTTTAAGCGAGCCGGTAAGATACAGCGACATCGAATCACACAGATCGCCATGAAAACTCAAGCATTATCCACGGTATTGCTCGCCATCGTCGCCGTGCAAGTTAGCGCCGCCCAGGACACCGCTGCTCACATGGATGCTGCGCACCCAGACGCTGCTACGGCCGTTGCAGCCGGTCTTGCGCCATTCTCCGCACAGTTTCAGGCCGACTGGAAGGGCATCACTGTCGGCACCAGCAACATAGAGCTCAAGCCCGATGCCGCGCCCGGCCACTATGTGTACACCTGGACCATAACGGCCCGCGGAATTTTTCGTATTGCATACAGCGACGATCTGGTTCAGACCAGCTGGCTCAGCATCGATTCCAATCACGCGCGCCCGGAAAAGTATTTGGGCAAGCAGGGCTCAGCGTCGGTGGCGGTGGATTTCGACTGGCCGAACAGGCACGCCAGCGGAGTATCAGAGGGCAAGCCGATCGATCTTAAGCTTAACGAAGGAACTCAGGATGTCATGTCCATACAGGTCGAGGTGATGCTCGACCTTAAGTACGGCACGCTACCGACGTCCTTCCACATCATCGACAAGGATCAATTGAAGGAATTCATCTACAGCCAGGAAGGCGCCGCCAAAATCAATACGGCCATCGGGGAACTCGACACCGTCATCGTGACGAGTCGGCAGCCCGGCAACAATCGCATTCTAAAAATGTGGTTTGCGCCGTCTTTAGGCTTCGTGCCGGTACAAGCGGAGCGGAGCCGCAACGGCAAGCTCGAACTTGCCATGAGAATCAAAAGCCTCAAACGCTGAACCGCTACGCGCAGCGTTAGCAGGCAACGCTTTGGGGGGTAACGGCGGGCAAACGCGATCTTAAGTTTTCGGCAACGTGACGCCGCGCTGGCCTTGATACTTGCCGCCGCGATCGCGATACGAGGTCTCGCAGACCTCGTCTGATTCGAAGAACAGCATTTGCGCCACGCCTTCGTTGGCGTAGATTTTTGCGGGCAGCGGCGTGGTATTGGAAAATTCCAGGGTGACGTGCCCTTCCCACTCGGGTTCCAAAGGCGTTACGTTGACTATTATCCCGCAATTCTTGACGAAGACGCCCGCCTGCAAAGCAAAGTTGCCCGCTTCCGGTACCGTCAGACAGTACACATCATGGTCGCCGGCAACCTCGCGTACCGCAACGACCTTGTGATTGCGATAAGCGGGCGTGGTCGGCCGGTTGTTGCGACGATCAAAATCCATGTGGTGTCGATGCGTCCCGGGGACCTCTTCGTAGATGTTGTGCCTGATGTTCCAATCGTCAGCCAAGCGATGCGTGGCGCAAAGATACCCATCGATGGGCTGATAAACCTCCTCGTAACCGCGAACCGGGTCCCGGTACAAAGGCATTAACGCGTCGTTAGGACGAAGGGTATGGGCCGCCGCCATACGACCGTCCCGCTTCATGAAGAGATGGTCGGGAGTCGCGTGAATTCGCTCGCCATTGTCCAACTCGACCTCGAGTAGCGAGTCCCGGCCAACGAAGCGAGGCGCATCCAGGAGGCTCACGATCAGGCGGCCGTTTTGACCGATGCTGTAGCCCCAGAAAAGCTCGCCCGAGTCGTGCCGTCTGGCCAACTCCTCGAGAGTCGGGGCAGTCCCGTCAACCAGCGCCACGCGGGTATCGCCGCGAAAACAACGCGCATAGGTCGATTTTCCCAAACACACGGTCAGCACACTGCGCGGGATGCGGAAAAATTCCACCGTGCTGGCGAGCGCGAAGGAGTTCGGCGGAATAATGCACACCAGTCCCTTGAAATCAACGAACGATTTTTCGTCGAAGTTCTTTGGATCAACTATGGTGGAATTGATGTTGGTGAATATTTTGAAGTCTTCAGCACAACGTACGTCGTAGCCGTAGCTAGAGGTGCCATACGAGACGATCCTGTGACCGTCCGCGACACGTACCTGTTGCGAGGAAAACGGTTCGATCATGCCGTGTTCGGCGGCCATGCGCCTGATCCAACGATCGCTTTTGATGCTCATTAGGTTGCTTCGATCGTTATCTTGGGGAAGGCGCGGCTATAGTCCTTGTTTAATGTGGCCAATCGCGCCGCCGTGCGGCGCGCCATCAAAAGATAGGCGCGTGCGCGCTCGCTGTTGGGCTCCGCCACCACCGTCGGCGAGCCGCCGTCGGCATCTTCGCGAATTCGGACATCGAGCGGTAATTCACCCAGCAATTGCACGCCGTACTGGGCCGCCATGCGCGCACCGCCGCCGCTGCCGAACACATGTTCGACATGTCCGCACTGGCTGCAGACGTGCATGCTCATGTTCTCCACGACTCCGAGCACCCGGACTTCGACCTTTTCGAACATCTTGAGGCCCTTACGGGCATCCAGTAGGGCGATATCCTGCGGTGTGGTCACGATGACGGCACCGCTCACCGGCACGCGCTGCGCCAGCGTGAGCTGAATGTCCCCCGTCCCGGGCGGCATGTCGACGACCAGATAATCCAAATCGCCCCAGTCGGTGTCGCCAAGCAGCTGAGTCAGCGCCTGAGTCACCATCGGCCCGCGCCAGATCATGGGTTGTTCCTGGTCAATCATGAAACCGATGGACATCACTGCGACGCCGTAAGCCCGCAACGGCGTCAATCGTTTCCCTTCCGTGACCGTAGGCTTCGCCCCGCTCAATCCCATCATCAGCGGCTGGCTGGGCCCGTAAATATCCGCATCCAACAAGCCAACCTTGGCGCCTTGGGCCGTCCAGGCCAGCGCCAGATTCGCTGCGGTCGTGGACTTTCCGACGCCGCCCTTGCCGGATGCCACCGCCACGACATTCTTCACGTTTGCGAGGGGTTTAAGCGTCCGCTGTACCGCATGCGTGGTGATTTGCGAGCGCAATTTGAGGTCCAAGCGGGCTTCGCCAACCAGGGGTCTCAGGTGGGATTCGAGGGCCGCCTGCAGTTCCGGCACGTAGTCCGCGCAGGGGAACCCCAGGACTAGTTCGACGGTCACCACTCCAGGGCCGGTCGCCACTGACGCGACAGCCTTGGCCTCGCCTAGGGTTTGGCCGAGGTAGGGTTCAATATACGTGCTTAGTTTCTCGCGGATGGCGCCATCCGCGGGGGCGGGTTGATTCATAAGAAGCGGGTATTGTACCGCAGGCGGTCAAAAACGTGACGTGTGGCATAATTCGGAATTGAGAATTGAGACCACGGAACATGCCTGACATAGGGTGAAAATGGATGGCTCCCGGAATGGGCAACTAGGCGCTGAATGAGTTTATTCGCCAATTACCGTGCCGATCGGCTGATCGCCGAAGTTAAATCCAGCGGCAATCCAGGCAGCCCGCTGGCGCAAAAGGCATTGGAAAAACTGGTCGCGCTGGGGTCAGATGCCATTGAACCCTTGGTCGAAGCCCTGTCCACGTCCGAAAAACGCGAGTCGACAGCCTACGTGGAAGCACTGTCCAAGCTCATTGACTCGAAAACCCTGCCGCACCTCTTGAAAACGATGTCGGAGGCAAACGGGCGCGCGATGACCGGAGTGGCCTGGGCGCTGTCATCCAGCCGCAACTATCCCCCGAGCGCGCTGCTCGAGGCGTTGACCAAGCAGGGGATGCCCAAGCAGGCCATCATTGACGTGATTGCCGCGCAAAAAAGCCGCTTTACAGTGCGCGAGCTCCTAAATGCCGCCTATGCACAGGAGCCCACCGAACGGACCGGGCTCTTCAAAATCATCGGCGAAATCGCCGATGAATCGTCGGTCGACGATTTGATCGCCAGAATCGAAGGCAAGGACCCGGTCGCGCGGCTGCATATCATCAATGTATTGGGGCGCTTCAACCTGCCCAAGGTGTCCCAGGCGGTACAAAAGCAGCTCAAGGACAGCAACAAATTCATCCGCTCCGCCGCGCTATCGGCGCTGGCGAACATGGACGGCCCCTTCGATATGCCGTTGATAACCGGGCTGCTGCGCGATCCGGAAATCGAGGTTCAGAACAAAGCCGTCGACGTGGTGGTGAAGGCCAACCATCCGGAAACCGTCAAGTACCTGGTGGATGTGCTGAAGGACGAGAATGAATACGCGCGGCGTGCGGCGGTGGAAGTCTTGAACGTCGTCGGCACGTCGAAATCCGTCAAGTATCTACTGGAAGTGATTGCCGACAGCGATTGGTGGGTCCGAACGCGCGCCGCCGATGCGCTCGGCAAGATCGGCGGGCCGCGCGTCGTGGATGCCGTGCTCGCCCTCATCAAGGACGAGAACCAGGATATCCGCAGGGCCGCCATCGAGATCCTGAACCAGACCAAGGATGAGCGCGCGGTAGCGCAGCTGCTCGAGGCGACCAAGGACCCGGATTGGTGGGTTAGCGAGCGCGCCGTCGATGCCCTCGCGGAAATCGGCAGCAGCAAGTCCCTGCCGCGCTTCATCGAGATGTTGCAGGGCGAACCGAAGTCCCTACCCACCGTGATTCGCGCGATTGGCAAGATCGGAGATCAAAAGAGCCTCGAACACCTGTTGCCCATGCTGAACCGTCCGGAAAACGAAATCAAAGTGGAGGCCATTTCAGCGCTCGCGAAACTCACGGACGAACGCCGTGCCGAAACCGTACGCGTGCGGTTGCAGTCCGTATCGACCAACAACGATGGGACCGTCAGCCAGGCTGTCGCGCGCGCCTTACTGGAGCTGGACAACCGCTTTTCGACGCAGCAAATCGCCGCGAATCAACGCGCGCAGAAGATGCAGGAGCCGGCCAAAACACTGCTCATCGACAATGTGGAATTGGCGAAGGTGGTCAGGCAGAACGAGGAAACGGCGGCGTCGGCCAAGCTGGACATCGCCACCTTGAAGCCGGGCGATGTCATCGAGGGCCGTTACAAGTTCATCGAAAAGATCGGCAAGGGCGCTTTCGGTACGGTGTTGCTCATGGAGGACACCGTGGTTGAGGAGCGCTTGATCCTCAAATTCCTGAACCCCAATGTCTCCTCGGATGAAGAGATGATGAAGCGCTTCGTGCATGAATTGCGCTACAGCCGCAAGATCACGCACAAAAACGTCATCCGCATCTACGATTTCTTGTACATCCGCGGCAATTACGCCATTTCGATGGAGTATTTCCCGTCGCACACCCTGGGCGGGGAAATCGTCAATGAGAAGCCCGTGGCGCTCAAGCGTGCCGTGAAGTTCGCGGTCGACATCGCGACCGGCATGGCGGTTGCGCATCAGGCCGGCATCGTGCACCGCGACTTGAAACCGGCAAACGTACTGATCGACAACGACCTGCTGCTCAAGATCGTCGACTTCGGTGTGGCCGCCGCGCAGACCCAGGGAGACACGCAACTGACCAAAACCGGCTATGTCATCGGCTCGCCGAAGTACATGGCGCCGGAGCAGATTTTGGGTAAAAAAGTCGACGAGCGGGCGGATATCTACAGTTTGGGCGTGATCATGTATGAAATGTTCAGCGGGATACCGCCCTACTCGCGCGGCGATCACATGTCCGTCATGTACCAGCATGTGCAAGGAAAGGCGCGCCCGCCCATCGAAATCAACAAAGATTTGCCGATGGAATTGAACAATCTGGTCATGAGATGCATGTCGCTGGACAAGGCAAAAAGGGCGCAAAGCATGGATGAACTACGCCTATCCCTCGAGAAATTCCTGTAGCAGTTGACGGACCTCACGTTTACGGGCTAATTCCGCCCTAAAAACTCGAAAAACCAATTGCTTACGGGTAGCCTTACGCGTTATGGCAAGAATCGACGCGTTCCTCAAGTTGGGCGTGGCGCAAGGGTGCTCGGATCTGCATCTTGCGGTCGGCGTGCCGCCCATGCTGCGCATGCACGGGGATTTGATGCCGATCAAATTCCGTGATTTGGGTGAGGCGGAATTGGAAGGCTATATCACCGAGGTACTGACCCAATCGCAGCTCAAAGTGCTGCGCGAGGGCCGCGATCTGGACTTCTCCTACGTGTCGGGTGAAGGCGGCCGCTTTCGCGTCAATGTGTTTCGCAAAGAGACCGGCATCGGCGCTGCGTTTCGCTCCATTCCCACCAATATACCCAGCATGGATCAACTGTCCTTGCCGCCGATTGTGCGCAAGTTGTGTGACTACCATCAAGGAATGATTCTGGTAACCGGCTCCACGGGCACCGGCAAGACCACCACTCTGGCTGCGATGATCGATTATCTGAATTCGACGCGGGCGCTCAACATCATCAGCCTGGAGGACCCCATCGAGTTCGTTCATCGCAGTAAAACCAGCCAGGTCATCCAGCGTGAATTGGGCACCCATTTGCCGTCATTTGCCGAAGGCGTGCGCGCCGCCATGCGCGAAGACCCGGATGTGATTCTGGTCGGAGAATTGCGCGACGCGGAGACCATTTCCATGGCAATGACGGCTGCTGAAACGGGTCATCTCGTGCTCGGTACCCTGCACACCACCAGCGCCACCAAGACCATTGACCGCATCATTGACGCGCTGCCGACCGAAGAGCGCGAACAAACCAAGACATTTCTGGCCTCGAGCCTGATCGCCGTCATCACACAGATCCTGCTCAAGACTCCGGATCTGCGCGCGCGCCGCGCCGTGTGCGAAATAATGGTGCTCACCAAGGCCATCGGCAAACTCATCATGACCGACCAGACACACCAAATTCCGAGCCAGCTGCAAATGGGCAAGGAATACGGCATGCAGCTCATGGATCAAGCACTGCTCGCCGCCATCACCGCCAAGGAAGTCGATCCTGAGCACGCCTATTCCTACGCTTCAGATAAACGCCAGTTCCAGCGCTTCGTGACCGACATGGCCGGCGCGCCGGTCGCTGAAAGCACCGGCACCTGAAGCACCGTGCCAGCCATCGATCGATACTTGACCCAAGTTCTCGAGCGCAACGGCTCGGATCTGCATTTTTTGGCGGGGGATCCGGCGCGCATCAGGCAGTACGGCGACCTCCAGGCCCTGGCGCCGGAACCGCTCGCAGCGGACACCGTCAAGACCATGCTGTACGAGATCATGCCGAAGTTGGCGGTGGAACGCTTTGAAGACAAGGACGGCACTGATTTCGCCTACGCCATACCTGGGGTGGCGCGATTTCGCGTCAACGTGATGCGGCAGCTGAACGGCATGGGCGCCGTATTCCGGGCAATCCCCTCGAAGGCTCGCAGCGCGGAGGAACTCAAATTGCCGGCGGCCGTGATGGATCTGTGCAAGATCAATAGCGGCCTGATTCTTGTGACCGGCAAGACCGGATCCGGCAAGTCCACCACGCTGGCCGCCATGATCGATGACATCAATGCGCGCGAAAAGGGCCACATTCTCACCATTGAGGACCCCATCGAATTCGTGCACCTGCGCAAGAACTGCTTGATCAGCCAGCGCGAGATCGGCGTGCATGCCGCATCGTTCTCGAGCGCATTGTTGTCGGCCCTGCGCGAAGATCCCGACGTGATTCTGGTGGGCGAGCTGCGCGATCTCGAAACGATGGGCATCGCGGTTACGGCGGCGGAGATGGGTATTCTGGTGATGGCCACATTGCATACCAATGGCGCTGCGGCAACGGTCGATCGATTAGTGAATGCATTTCCCGCGGACAAGCAACCGCATGTGCGCACCATGCTGTCGACCAGCCTGCGCGGGGTGGTCTCGCAGCAGCTCATCCCGAAGCCCGACAAGCAAGGCCGGGTCGCCGCTCTGGAAATTCTGATCAATACGCCGGCAGTCTCCAATCTGATTCGCCAGGGGAAGATGGATCAATTGGAAAATGCCATGCAAAGCGGCTCGGCGACCGGCATGCGGCTGATGGACATGGCCATTCAGGCACTGTTCGATGCGAAGCAGATCAGCGGGAACGAAGCCTACAAAAAGGCCATTAACAAGGGCAAGTTCGAACAATTCAAGGAAGCTTCGTAAGTTCGCCGCGAAGCGAGGGCGGCTGCGCGCCGCCACTGCTGAACTCGCTCGTGGCATAATTTGGCATGACCAAGCCACGCCGAATTCTCGTCTCCAGCGCGCTGTTTTATGCCAATGGCCCTTTGCATCTGGGCCACATCCTGGAAACCGTGCAAACCGACATCTGGGTCCGGTTTCAGAAACTTCGCGGCCATGCGTGCTACTACGTGTGCGCCGACGACACGCACGGCACGCCGATCATGCTCAAGGCGCAATCCGATGGAATCACCCCGGAGCAGCTGATCGAGCGGGTCAAGATCGAACATCAGCGCGACCTGGCTGACATGCTGATCGGCACGGACAATTTCGGTTCAACGCACGCGCCGGAAAACAAGGCGCTGTGCGACCGCATGTACTTGACGCAGCGCCAGGCCGGATACATCGATAGGCGCAGCGTGCGCCAGGCCTACGACGCAACCGCCAAAATGTTCCTGCCGGATCGTTACGTCAAAGGCATCTGCCCGGTTTGCGGCACGGCCGATCAATACGGGGATTCCTGCGAAAATTGCGGCTCCACTTATACGCCTGCGGATCTTAAGGATCCGATTTCCGTGGTCAGCGGCACCGCTCCTGTGTGGCGCGAGTCGGAACACTATTTCTTCAAGCTCAGTGCCTTCGAGCAGCCATTGCACGCATGGGTGCGCAGCGGCGCGGTGCAGGAAAGCGTCGTGCGCAAGCTCGATGAATGGTTTTCGCAGGGCCTTCGGGACTGGGACATCTCGCGCGACGCGCCCTACTTCGGCTTCGAGATTCCCGATGCGCCGGGCAAGTATTTTTACGTCTGGTTCGACGCTCCGATCGGATATTTGGCGAGTTTCACCCAATTGTGCGCCCGCACCGGTCTGCAATTCGACGATTTTCTAAAGGTCGATTCGACCGCCGAAATGCATCACTTCATCGGCAAGGACATTTTGTATTTCCACACGCTGTTCTGGCCGGCGGTGCTGCAGGCCTCGGCAATGCGCCGCCCGACCGCCGTGCACGCCCATGGCTTCCTCACCATCAACGGCCAGAAGATGTCGAAGTCGCGCGGCACCTTCATTACCGCACGCCGCTACCTGGATCATTTGCCAGCAGAGTACTTGCGCTACTATTTCGCCGCCAAGTTGGGTTCCGGTATCGATGACATCGACATGAACTTGGATGAGTTTACGGCCCGCTTGAATTCGGACATTGTCGGAAAGCTGGTCAATATCGCCAGCCGCTGCGCCGGTTTCATTACGAAGACCTCCGCCGGCAGGCTGGCGGGCAGTTTGGCCGATCGCGAACTGTATGCCGCGTTCGTTGCCGCCGGCGATACAATCGCCGAGGCGTACGAGACGCGCGACATGGCGGGCGCCATACGCGACATCATGGCGTTGGCCGACCGCGCCAATCAATATGTAGACTTACGCAAGCCCTGGATGCTGGCGAAGGATCCGCACAACGCGGTCGAGGTGCAGAGCGTTTGCACGCAAGCGTTGAACCTGTTCCGGGTGCTGATGATTTATCTGCAGCCCGTGTTGCCGGACATGGCGGCCAAAGCGCGCCGATTCTTTCAGGAATCGGACTGGAGCTGGGCACACGCGGCAGCGCCGCTGCTTGGCACGGCGATCACTCCTTATGAGCCGCTGGCGCTTAGGCTCGATGCCAAGGTCGTGGCGCGCTTGGTCGAGCCGGAAGCCGCGGCGCCCTCCGCACCGGCGCTTGGCGCATCGGATACGGCGACCATCGCGGCGGCGAACGCGGTCGAAGGCAATTTGATTTCGATCGATGATTTTTTGCGTATCGACCTGCGGGTCGCCAAAGTGCTCCGCGCCGAGCTGGTTCCCGGCGCCGACAAGCTGCTGAAGCTGCACCTGGACGTGGGTGAACTGGGTGAGCGCGAGATCTTTGCCGGCATTCGTGCCGCATACGATCATGCGTCATTGCCGGGACGGCTCATCGTCGTCGTCGCGAATCTGGAGCCGCGCAAAATGCGCTTCGGCATCTCGGAGGGGATGTTGTTGGCCGCAGGGCCAGGCGGCAAGGATATTTTCGTACTGTCGCCGGATTCAGGAGCAGCGCCGGGCATGCGCATCAAATGACATGAGTAACGAGATCGCGCCAGAGCTTGCGGCGCGCATCGATGCGTTGCTGCCCCAGACTCAATGCACGCGTTGCGGTTATGCCGGTTGCGCCCCGTATGCCGCCGCGATCGCCAACGGCGATGCGCAGATCAATCAATGCCCACCCGGCGGCGCGGCGACCATTCATGCATTGGCACGCTTGCTGAATCGGCCGGTGCAGGCCTTGAACCCTGTCCACGGCGTTGAAGCACCGCCGCGCGTCGCCTGGATCGACGAAGCCCGCTGCATCGGTTGCGCCCGCTGCTTGGCGCCCTGCCCGGTCGATGCCATCGTCGGCACTCAAAAATACATGCATACCGTGCTCATCGATCGCTGCACCGGCTGCGAGCTGTGTCTGCCGCCGTGCCCTGTCGACTGCATCGAGATGCGCCCGGCTGCGCAGCCCGCCGCGCAGCAAGCGGCGTTGAGCCGCGAACGCTTCGCGGCCCACAACTCGCGAATTTTGAATCGCGCGGCCGAGCGGCAGCGGCAACTCGACGCGAAGAAAGCCATCGCAGCGCGTCGCCAGGCAATGCCGTGAACTCTGCCAAGCGCCGCGCAATATTCGCGCGGCTGCGGGAAATGAATCCGCACCCGCGCACCGAATTGAACTATAAATCCCCGTTCGAGCTTTTGATCGCCGTCATTCTCTCGGCGCAGGCAACCGACAAAAGCGTGAACAAAGCAACGCAAGAATTGTTCCGAGTCGCCGACACCCCGGCCGCGATTTTGGCCTTGGGGGCCGCGGGACTCTCGGCCTATATCAAGTCCATCGGCCTGTACAATGCCAAGGCCAAGAACATCATCGCGACCTGCCGATTGCTGCTGGAAAGGCACGGCGGCGCGGTGCCTGAGTCGCGCGAAGCGCTGCAGCAGCTGCCCGGCGTCGGGCGCAAGACGGCGAATGTCATTTTGAACACCGCATTCGGGCAGGCCACCATGGCCGTGGACACCCATATCTTCAGGGTCGCCAATCGCACGGGACTCGCACCCGGCAAGACCGTGCGCGCGGTCGAGGAGAAACTTCTGAAATTCGTGCCGCCCGAATACTTGAGGGACGCGCACCATTGGTTGATTTTGCACGGACGCTATGTTTGCAAAGCCCGTGTTCCCGCGTGCCCGACCTGTATCATCGCGGACCTGTGCGAGTATCGTCGCAAGACCAAGGTGTGACTGTGTTCGATTCTTACACCCGGGAACAGCTCAGGCTTGCTTATGCGCAGGCTTGGGCCAAGCATTTATCGGGTTCTCCCCTCACACCGCTCGAGGCCCTGATAACCGATGTGATCGGCGCGCACCCTGAATTTCAGGCTGTCCTCGGCGATGTGGACGCCGCGCTTAGCGTCGAGCCGGGCACCGGCGCCGAGAATCCGTTTTTGCACCTGGGTCTACACCTCGCGGTTCGCGAGCAGCTGGCCATCGACCGGCCGCCGGGGGTCCGTGAATTGCACCGTCAATTGCAGGCGCGCTACGGAGACTCGCACGGCGCGGAGCACGCCCTCATGGAGGCCCTTGGCGAAGCGCTGTGGCAAGCACAGCGCAGCGGCCTGCCGCCGGACGAAGGTCAGTATCTGACAATGGCCCGCGAGCGCTTGAGGCAGCGCTGATCAGCGCTCAAAGGTTAAGTAACCTTCATGCGCGCTTCATCGGCCCGGGTGGGTTCGGACGCTATGCTGACAAGGAGCGCTGGTGCCCGTGTAGGTTTCGAGGAAGTGGTATGCGTCTTGGAATGGCGGCGAGCTGCCTTAGTCTTTGCGCCGCGCTATTCGCCGTGCAATCGGCCATGACCCAGACGGCCGCGCAATCCGCGGCGACGGCGCCATCGGCGGGCACCGCGCCCTCGGCGGCCTCGGCAACCTCCGCGGCGACCACCCCAGCCGCCGGTGATGCTGCTGCAAAGCACGCCAAGCGTACGGCCTGCCTGCAAGAGGCCAAGACCAAGAAGTTGGTCGGCACCGAGAAAACGGCCTTTCTCAGGGACTGTATCGCGGCGCCATAACCGGCAATTTAGAGTTTTCTTGCCGGTGTCGGAGTAATCGTCAGCCGGATGCGATCCGTGGTCGCACTGCTCAGTTGCAGGATGAAAGGCTGAGTTCCTGCCAGATAGAACTCGACGATTTTATGCGGCGCGTTGCAGCCGTGTTGTCCCTGGAAGTCCTTTGCCGCCAACAGCGACCCCTTCGACACCACGTCGATCCAGAACTGAGCGTCGATGGCAACGCGATAGCTGTCGGACTCGGGAATTTTCAACCTAGCCAGGCCTGCGTAGGCGCCGGCTGGCGGCGTCTGCTTGCCGGGGCGGGCGGCAAAGCGCACTCTGGCTTGCGGCAGCAGCTGCACCTGGTAGAGGCGGTTGGGCACGATAACGGGCGCGGATTTGACGTTCGCGCCGCCCGCCAAGGAGGCCGCCGGCCCGGCGAATAGCGCTCGTTCCTTGCTCACGTCCCACTTGAAGTCCGTGCAGGAATCGGCGGCAAGCGCCGGGGCGTTGGCGCCCCCCACGACTATGGCGAGGAAAATTGCAGCCGCTGTGTCGGTCACACGCATGGGAATCCTATCGTTTGGGGATATAAAGATCCGTCAACGTGCCTTCGAAGGCTTCCGCGGCAAACCCGATGGTTTCCGATAATGTTGGATGGGCATGGATGGTCAGGGCGATATCTGCGGCATCCGCACCCATTTCGATCGCCAGCGCCAATTCGGCCACCAAGTCGCCGGCATTGGTACCGACGATACCCGCTCCAATGAGGCGGCGCGTGTCTTTATCGAACAGTAACTTGGTAAAGCCTTCGTCGCGATTGAGCGCCAGGGCGCGCCCGCTTGCTACCCAAGGGAACATACCCTTTCCGAACTGAATGCCTTGCGCCTTCGCTTCGCTCTCAGTCACGCCCAGCCAGGCGACTTCCGGATCGGTATATGCCACTGAAGGAATGCAGCGCGCGTCGAACGAGGATTTGTGTCCCGCAGCGACTTCCGCGGCGACCTTGCCCTGGTGCGAGGCTTTATGCGCCAGCATGGGGGCGCCCACCACATCGCCGATCGCAAAAATATGCGGCACATTGGTGCGCATCTGTTTGTCTACCGCAATGATGCCGCGCGAGTCAACCGCCACACCGGCCGCGGCGGCATTGATTGCATTGCCGTTGGCGCTGCGGCCGACTGCAACCAACACGTAATCGTATGTACCCGGCTCGGGTGCATCGGGACCGGCAAATGACGCCCGCAGGCCCTCCGGCACGGCTTCGAGCTTGGCAACCTTGGTATTCACCAGGATTCGCTCGTAGCGCTTCTCGATCCGCTTCTGCAAAGGTCGCACGAGATCG
>Ga0210407_10002550_pt1 | contig 15571 bp, 19 predicted proteins | sample IncBWC27MmetaG_FD_150860 | JGI IMG/M metagenome (GOLD analysis project Ga0210407, IMG submission 150860) | Forest soil microbial communities from Barre Woods Harvard Forest LTER site, Petersham, Massachusetts, United States - Inc-BW-C-27-M | ecosystem: Environmental > Terrestrial > Soil >...
TACGTCTCGAAGGTGGGTACCGGGTTCGACCAGGCCGGTCTCGCCGCGATCTGGGAGCGGCTCCGCCCGCTCGCCCGCGCGACGCCGCCCTTCGAGGCCGGGGCGGTGCCCACCGGGCGCGGGCACCACTGGGTCGAGCCGCGCCTGGTGTGCGAGGTGCGCTTCACCGACTGGACCGAGGACGACGGGCTCCGCCATCCGACCTTCGTCGGCCTGCGCGAGGACCGGAAGCCGGAGGAGTGCCGGCGCGAGGCGCCGGAGGAGATGGCGCCGGTCGATGCCGCCGAGCCGGGCGGCCCCGCGGTCGACACGGCTCCCGCGCCGGCCGCGGCGCCCGAGCCGGCGCCGCGGCTCAAGGTCACCAACCCGCGCAAGGTCTTCTGGCCCGCGGAGGGCTACACCAAGGCCGACTTGATCGAGTACTACGAGCGCGTCGCGCCCTTCATGCTGCCCTACCTGCGCGACCGGCCGCTGGTGCTGACCCGCTTCCCGGACGGCATCGCCGGGAAGTCCTTCTTCCAGAAGGACGCGCCCGAGTTCGCGCCCCCGTGGGTGCGGACCGAGCGCATCTACTCGAAGGACACCGAGCGCGACATCGCGTATCTGGTGGTGGACGACGTGGAGATGCTGCGCTACGTGGCCAACAGCGCCTCGATCCCGATCCACTGCTGGGCCTCGCGGGTGCCCTCGCTCGAGCGGCCGGACTGGCTCGTGCTCGACCTCGATCCCAAGGGCGCTCCGTTCACCGACGTGGTGCGGGTGGCCCTCGCGCTGCGCGGCATCCTGGACGGGCTCGCCCTGCCGAGCTACGTGAAGACGTCGGGCGCCACCGGCCTGCACATTCTGCTGCCGCTGGGCGCGCGCTACACCCACGAGCAGACCCGCACCTTCGCGCGGCTTCTCGCGATGCTGGGGGTCGAGGCGTTGCCCGACATCTCCACGGTGGCGCGGCCGCTGCGGGCCCGCGGCGGCAAGGTCTACATCGACTTCGGGCAGAATGGCCACGGGCAGACGATCGTGGCGCCCTTCTCGCTGCGGCCGCTGCCCGGCGCCCCCGCCTCCTGCCCGCTCGAGTGGGGCGAGGTGACGCCGGGCCTCGACCCCGCGCGCTTCAACCTCGCGACCATCGCGGCGCGCTTCGAGCGGATGGCCGATCCCCTGCGTCCGGTGCTGGAGGAGGGAATCGACATGGTCGCGGCCATCGAGCGTATCCAGGCCCGGGTGGCGACGGCGGGAGCGGTCAGCGGGGCAGCAGCGCCTCCAGCTGGCGGGCGAACACGGGGCCGGTCCCGGCCTCCTCGTGCTTGAAGTAGACGAAGACGTCGCGCCACGTGGGACCGAGCGCGACGATCTTGCCGGCCCACTCCGCCAGGTCCGCCTCGGTGTAGCCCTGATCGCGCAGCCGCAGGTAGCCCCAGTCCGCGGTGGTCTCGATCGGCGTCGTCGCGTCCTCGGTGTCGGCCACGCAGAGGGCCGCGTTGGCCGCGCGCAAGCGGTCGTAGACCGCGGGGTCGAGCCAGCTCTCGTGGCGGAACTCGAACGCGCAGCGCAGCCCGCCCGGGATCAGGTCGAGGAGCCCGCCGAGCCGGTCCAGGTCCTTCTTGAAGTTGGGCGGGAGCTGGAAGAGCACGGTGCCGAGCTTCGGACCGAGGCCCGCCGCGGTGTCGAGGAAGTAGCGCAGCGGATCGCCGATGTTCCGCAGCCGCGCGAGGTGGGTGATCCGCTGCGGGGCCTTGAGCGTGAAGGAGAAGTGATCCGGCGTCTCCGCCACCCACCCCGCCACCGTCTTGGCGTTGGGCATGCGGTAGAACGTGTAGTTGATCTCCACCGTCCCAAACCGCTCCGCGTAGTAGGGGAGCATCTTGCCGGTGGGGAACTTCTCCGGATAGAAGGTGCCGCGCCACTCGGGGTAGTTGTAGCCGGAGGTGCCGATACGGATCATGAGACGCCGCCGCCCATGATACCGCTCCCAGCCAGGCGGTGGAGCGCGATGCCGCACGCGGTGGCCACGTTCAGCGAATCCACGTCGGGCGCCATTGGGATGCGGACCCGGAGATCGGCGGCCTCGCGCGAGCGCGGACCGAGGCCGGGTCCCTCTGCGCCCACGAGCAACGCGACGCGCCGGGACGGAAGCCGCGCCGCCGCCGCGGCGATGGGCTCCGCCTCGCGGTCGGGGGTGAGCGCGACCATGGTGTAGCCGCCGGCCCGGAGGGCGGCCAGCGTCGCGCCCCACTCGGTGCGCGCGAACGGGGTCGACAGCGTCCCGCCCATCGAGACCCGGATGGTCTTGCGGTAGAGCGGATCGGCGCAGCCCTCGGAGAGCAGGACGCCCGCCACCCCGAACGCGGCCGCGTTGCGGAAGATCGCGCCCACGTTGTCGGGGTCGGACACCTCGTCGAGGCCGACCAGCATCCGCGTCCCGGCCGGCCCGATGACCGACTCCGGGGTGTCGGGCCGCTCCGGCCGCTCCCCGAGCGCCAGGCAGCCTCGATGGAACTTGAAGCCGAAGATGGAACGGATCATCGCGGTCGAGGCCACGAAGACCGGCGGCGGCGTGGGCCCGAGCTCGTCGCGCAGATCCTCGAGCACCGCCGCGGTGGCGAGCACCGAGCGGACCTGGAAGCGCGAGCCGCGCAGGAGCCGGCCCACCAGCAGCCGGCCCTCGCAGAGAAACAGGCCGCGGGCGCCGTCGCGGGCCGCCGCGCGATAGTCGGCGACCCGCGGGTCGTCGGGATCCTCGATGAGCACCGGCGCATGCTGGCACGGGGGCGCCGGTCTTGACAATGGAGAGGCCCGCTGCGAGCCTCGGCGGACATGACGCGGCTTCGGGATGAACCCCGAGAGAGCCGGTCGTGCTACGTCGCTCGGGCCGCCTCGACCGGTGACGGGCTGGTCGGGCGCGAGCGGGCTACGGAGAGGGCGGGACGCGGTGCGCTACTGGTACGCGACGATGCTGGTGGCCCAGTCCGGGAGCGTGAGGTCGGTCGGGCGCGGCAGATCGAAGCGAATGCGGCTCAGCGCGAACTGCGGCAGCGCGACGTGCTCCATGCAGCGCAGGCAGTAGAAGTCGAACTCCAGCTGGGCGCGCCGGCCCTGGAACTCGAGCAGGGTCTTGCAGACCGAGTGATAGAGCTCGCCGTCCGCGCTCGCGTACACCGTGGCGAGCGGCGACTTGGCGATCTCCGCGGCCAGGAGCGAGTCGGGATGGCGGCGGCTGATCCCGGTGCTACCCTTGGGCCGGCCGCGGCGGCGGCGGACCTCGGGGGGGTGCGGATCGTTGATGTGCTGCCTGGCTGCGGCTTCCCGGGTTCCGTGTACGCGATCTGGGGTTCTCATGCCCGGCCCAAGGAGCAAGAGGCGTTCCAGGCGTGACACTGGCTGCAAGTAGCTTATTTTACTGGTTGTAGTCGGTATCGAGCGGCCCGGATCAGAGCCCCTTCGCTACCAATTTTGGTTCTTCCGTAGTCGGAGGTTGTCAACCCACGAACAGTGGGCGCCCGGGCGGGCGGCCCACGCGGAGGCTCCCGATGCTGGGTATCGTCGCGACGATCAAGGTGAAGCCGGGGATGGACCAGCAGTTCGAGGCGGTGGCCAAGGAGCTGGTCGCCAAGGTCAATGCGAGCGAGCCGGGCTGCCGGCTCTACGCCCTCCACCGCGCCGAGGCGCCGCTCACCTACGTGTTCATGGAGCGCTACGCGGACAAGGCCGCGGTCGAGGCGCACCGCGGCACCGACTACTTCAAGGCGCTGGGGCGAAAGATGGGCGAGTTCATGGATGGTCGCCCGGAGGTTCTGCGGCTCACCGAGGTGGATTAGCCGCCGGCGAGCTTCACGGGATAGCCGAGCGCCCGGAGGTGCTCGGCGAGACGCTCGCGATGGTCGCCCTGGATCTCGACCACCCCGTCCTTGAGGGTGCCGCCCGCGCCGCAGAGCCGCTTCATCTCGGCGGCGCGGGCCTCGAGGGCGGGCCCGCGCTCCGGCAGCCCGCGGATCACGGTGACCGTCTTGCCGTTGCGGCCGCCGCGGTCACGGAAGAGACGGACGACACCGTCGCGCGGCGGCGTGGGGGCGGGACGCGCGCTCGGCTTCACGCGCCCGAATCTAGCAGAATCCGCGCGCGCGAATCGGTGTACCCTCGGGGCAACGTCGACAGCCCGGCTCGCGGGCGGGAAGGAGCCTCGTGAAGATCACCGACGTCACCCTCACCCTGTTCACGTGGGAGAACATCCCGGCCACGACGTACGGTCGGCACACCGGAAAGTTCGGCGGCCAGAGCCAGCTCGGCCTCCTCTCGCTCCGCACCGACGACGGCGTCGAGGGCCACGCCTTCCTGGGCTCGGCGAGCCGCGGCGCCCAGTTCGACGCCGAGTCGCTGATGAGCGCGCTCAAGCCCCTCGTCATGGACCAGGACCCGCTCGAGCGCGAGCGCCTCTATCAGGCCCTGCTGTCCCGCAACCGTCACACCACCTGGCGCGCCATCGGCGCGGTGGACGTGGCCCTGTGGGACATCGCGGGCAAGGTCGCGGGGCTGCCGATCCACCGCCTGCTCGGCACCTACCGGGATCGCCTGCCCGCCTACGCCAGCTCCGCGGTGCTCCAGTCCAAGCAGGCCTACGCGGAGGAGGCGGCGCGCTTCAAGGCCTCGGGCTGGACCGCGTACAAGATCCACCCGCCGACCGAGCCCCGCGTCGACATCGAGATCTGCGAGGCGGTCCGAGGCATGGTGGGCGACGCCTTCACCCTCATGCTCGACTCCACCTGGGCCTACGACTACCCGACCGCGATCCGGGTCGGCCGCGCGGTCGAGCGGCTCGGCTACTACTGGTACGAGGATCCACTGGCCGACGACGATCTCTACAACTACGTCAAGCTGAAGCAGCACCTCTCGATCCCGATCCTGGCCACCGAGTACTCGCCGGGCGGATTCACCGCCTACGCGCCGTGGCTGGTGGCGCGCGCCACCGACTTCCTGCGCGGTGACGTCGCGGTCAAGGGCGGCATCTCGCCGCTGGTGAAGGCGGCGCACCTGGCCGAGGGCTTCCACATGAACTTCGAGATCCACCACGGCGGCAACTCGCTGAACAACGTGGCCAACCTGCACGTGGCGATGGCCATCCGGAACTGCGAGTTCTTCGAGGTGCTGCTGCCCGCCGACGCCCAGAAGTACGGCCTGGTCGCCGACATCGAGGTCGACTCGCACGGCATGGTGCGGGCCCCCACCGCGCCGGGCCTGGGCGCCCAGATCGACTTCGACCTGATCGAGCGCAAGAAGCTCGCGGTGCTGCGCTAGCTCACCCGGCACTTCCGAAGAGCGGGACGCGCGTGGCGCCGGACGGACGGTAGCGCGTCGCCTCGCGCAGGCCGCCCAAGGGCACGCCGCGGGCGAGAATTCGCGCGACGCCGGCCTCCGCGATCGTGATCGCGAGCTGCTCCCCGGGGCAGGCGTGGATCGCGTCACCGAACGTGAACGTCCGCCGATCCACCCTCGCCACGTCGAATCGCTCCGGGTGCGGGTTGGCCGCGGAGTCGTGGTTGGCCGCGGCCAGCACCACCAGCACCGTGTCGCCCGCCGCCACGCGCTGCCCCGCAATCGCTTCGTCCGTCGCGATGAAGCGGCGGGTGTTGTGGACGGGCGGATCGTGGCGGAGCACCTCCCGGATCACCTCGCGCAGCAGGGCCGGCGCGCCCTCGACCCGCGCCCGCAGCTCGGGATGCGCGGCCAGCGCCAGCAGCGTGTTGCCGACGAGGCCCGCGGTCGCCTCGTAGGCCTGCGTCATGAAGCCGATGGCATTCGCGACGACCGCCGCTGGGTCGGGATATCCGGCGCGGCTCGCTTCGCGCTGAAGGATCAAGGTCAGGCTCGCCTGGGCGTGCGGGCCCCGATCCCTCGAGAGCGCTCCGACCAACTCGATCAGGAGCCCGGCCGCGACCTGGCCCTGTGCGACCCGAGCCGCGTCGGCCCCGGGCGCGACCCCGGCGGTGTACCCAGCGACCCCCCGCGCGGCCGACGGCAGCGCCTCGTCGGGCATGCCGAGCAGGTGGCCGAGGACGTGGGCCGAGAGCTCGAAGGCAAACTGGTCGAGCCGCGCGAGACTCGACCGGGCGTCAATCTTCTCGGCGAGGCGCCGGGCCCACCGCTCGGCGGGCTCGAGGGCACGCGCGGCGAGCCCGGAGGAGAGCGTGGCCGAGACCGCCTGCTTCATGGCGACCTGCCCGGGGCCGTCGGTCATCCGCACGAGCCGGCCGAAGATTTCGGCCGCGGGTGAGCCGGCCAGCGCGGCGGGCACCGGCTCGGCGGCCGGGCGCACGCGCCCCCGCGGGCTGGCCAGCGCCGCGGTCACCGCGTCGGCGCTCGCCGCGACCCACAGGCCGAGCGCCTCGTCCCGGCGCATCGGGGCGCGGGCCACCAGGTCGCGATAGTACGGGTAGGGATCGGGGTGGGTGACCGCCGCGATCGGATCCGTGGGCGGGGCGATGGTCATGGGCGCCTCGTATATGTCTCATCTCGTATATGTCTCATCTCGTATATATCTTCATATCGAGATATGTGATTGCATGTATACTACCGGCATGAAGCGGGCGACGCAAGACGTGGCGCGGGTGGCGGGGGCCCTCGGGGAGCCGTCGCGGCTCGCCATCCTGGCCGCGCTCCTGGAGGGCGAGGCGACGGTCAGCGACCTCGCGACCCGCCTCGATCTCGCCCAGCCCCGCGTCTCCACGCATCTGGCGCGGCTCCTCGCGGCCGGGCTGGTCACCCGGGTCGCGATGGGCCGACACCGCACCTACCGCGCCGACGCCGCGCGCGTGAAGCCGCTCCTGGACGCGCTCTACGCCACCGGGCCCGCGGCGGTCCCGCGGCCGTCGCGCCAGGCCGGCCGCGAGCGGCGCCGGGACACGCCGCTCCGACGCGCGCGCACCTGCTACGACCACCTCGCCGGGGTCGCGGGAGTCGAGCTGCTCGAGGCGATGCGCTCGCGGGGCTGGCTCAGCCCGGGCGGGAAGAGCCGGCCCGCCTACGAGGTCACCGAAGGGGGAGTCCGTGCGCTCGCCCGGCGCGGGGTCGACGTGGAGACGGCGCGCGCGGCCCGGCGCCGCTTCGCCACCGCGTGCCTGGACTGGACGGAGCGCCGGCCCCATCTGGGGGGAGCGCTCGGGGCGGGGATCCTCGACGCGCTCTGTGGGAGCTCCCACGTCCGCCGCCGCGCGAAGGGGCGCGACGTGCAGATCGTGAAGCCGCTCGCGCGGTGGCTCGCCGGCTAGGCGCCGGCCCTACCGGGGCAGGCCCGCGACGATCGCGGTGAGCGCGGCCGCCGCGCGATCGAGGGCGGCGGGCTCGAGCGTCCCGAGCGCGTCGCCGCTGGTGTGGTAGGTGTGAAACGGCGGGGGCCGGTGGATCAGGCTGCGGAAGATCGAGCGCACCGGGCTCAGCACGAACTGCCGCAGCGCATCCGCGTGGGCGACCGGCACCATGGTGAAGCCGTAGGCGGGCACTCCCACGGCCGCGAACGCGCGGTGATCGCTGCCGAAGACCGGGATGCGGCCCACCACGTGGTGGCCCACGTCGCGGGCCAGGCCGGCCGCCTCGAGCGCCGAGGTGACCGTGTCGAGGAACGGGGTGGGAGCGCCCACGTCCCACAGCGCGACCGCGTCCCCGATGCCGCACAGCTCGAGGCTCAGCACCCCCGCGATCCCCTCGAGCGAGGTGTCCTCCACGTAGGCGCGCGCGCCCAGGTAGTCGATCTCCTCCGCGGCGGTGAAGAGCAGGCGCACTCGCCAGCCGGGCGGGATGCGCGGCGGCAGCCGCGGGATGAGATGCAGCAAGATGCCCACCGCGGCCGCGTTGTCGTTGGCGCCCGGGCTGCCCGGGACCGCGTCGTGGTGGGCGCACAGCACGAGCGTCCGCGGCCCTTCTCCCAGGTCGATCGCGTAGGTCTCGCCCGCGCCCTCCGGCCGCGCGAAGCGGTGGCGCGAGATCGCGATGCCGCGGTGCTGGAAGTAGCGGGACAGGGCCATCTCGCGCGCCGGCACGTCGCGGCCGCAGAGCAGGCGGGCGAGGGCGAGCGGTGCGTCGTCGCCGCCGAGAACCGTCCCGAGGGGTACCGGCGGCGCGATCGGTCCGCTGGGGCGGCGGGTGGTGAGCCGCCCCAGGGACCGCAGCAGCAGCCGGAGGAGAGTGAGACCGGCGCTCAGTTGAACACGACCACGCCGCGGGCGACCTGCCCGGTGCGCAGCGCGGTGAAGCCCTCGTTGATCTGGTCGAGCGAGTAGGTGCGGCTCACCAGCTCGTCGATCTTGAGCCGGCCGGCGAGGTAGAGATCGACGAGCTTCGGGAAGTCGATGTTGGGCCGGACGGAGCCGTACATCGTGCCCTTGATCGCCTTCTCCTGCAGCGCCATGTTGTAGGGCGTGATCGGCGCGCGCACGTTGAGCGCAGCCATGCCCACGATCACCGCGGTGCCGCCGGGCCGGATCGCGTCGATGATCTGGAGCGTGGTCGCCTCGCCGCCGATGGCGTCGAAGGCGTAGTCGACTCCGCGCCCCTGGGTGAGCTCGCGGACCCGGTCCACCACGTTCTCGGCCTTGGCGTTGAAGGTGTGGGTGGCGCCGAATTCCTTCGCGTACTGCAGCTTGCTGTCGAGCAGATCCGCCGCCGCGATGATCGAGGCCCCGGCCAGGCGCGCGCCCTGCACCACGTTGAGGCCCACGCCGCCGCAGCCGACCACCAGCACCGAGGCGCCCGCCTCCACCTCCGCGCAGCGGGTGACCGCGCCCACGCCGGTGGGCACGCAGCAGCCCATGAGGGCGGCCTGCGGCCACGGCATCTCCTTGCGGATCGGCACCAGCATCTCGGCCGGGCACACCACCTGCTCGGAGAAGGTGCCGATGCGCGCCATCTGGAAGATGTCTTGCCCGCCCCGCTTGAGCCGGAACGTCCCGTCGAGCATGCCCCAGCGCGGGGAGGCGTGGCCGTCGCACAGGATCGAGCGCCCCATCGAGCAATAGAGGCAGTGACCGCACTGCGGCCGGAACGAGAAGATGATGTGGTCGCCCGGCTTCACGTTGGTGACGCCGGCGCCCACCTCCTCGACGATGCCCGCCGCCTCGTGGCCCAGCACCATGGGCAAGGGCGGCGTCCAGTCGCCGTTCATGATGTGCCAGTCGCTGTGGCAGATGCCCGCGGCCTTGACCTTGACCCGGGCCTCGCCGGCTTTCGGCCCTTCCTGGACGAGATCGACGACTTCGAGCGGGGTGTTGGCCTTGTAGAGGACGGCGGCTTTCACGGCAGTCTCCATGTTCCCCCTCTCCCCTCGAGGGAGAGGGCAGGGTGAGGGGTTGGTCGGGGCACCGCGCGGCCGATGATGCGGCGCGGGCGGGGGCCTGTCAAGCGCGGTATCATCGAGCGCCGGCCGAATGGGGAACGCCGAATGATTTGGAACGCCCGATGAGCGGGGAGCGCCGATGAACGGGCCGAGGCTGCTGTTCGGGCTGCGCGGATCCCACGTGCTCTTCCTGCTCTCCACCTGGGCGGTGGTGACCTTCCTCGCCCTCCTGGTGGTGGGCCTCGCCTGGACGACCCGGCTCAAGCCGCAGGCGCTCGCGGACGCGCGCGCCCAGCGGCAGGAGATCGTGCGGGTGCTGGCCCGCCTGGCCGACGCCCAGGTGCGGGACAAGCTCGACGCGCTCGGCCCAGTGGCCGCCCACCTGGCCCAGAGCTGGGCCTCGCACGAGCCCCGCGCGCTGCAGCGCGAGCTCGACACGATGCGCGCGGTGCTCCAGATGCCCTCGCTCTTCGTGGTGTCGCCCGACGGGCGGCCGCTCGCCTTCAGCCCGGCGGTCGGGGCCGACGGCAGCTCGAACCTCGACCTCCGCTATGCCGATCGGCCGCTCCTGCAGGAGGCGATCCGCACGCAGGCGCCGGCGGTGTCTGGCATCGTCTTCGGCCGGGCCACCCGCGATTTCATCGTGGGCGCGGCGGTACCGATCCGGATCGACCGTCAGATTGCGGCGTACCTCCTGGGGAGCATCCGGCTCCAGGCTTCCATCGAGGTGATCGAGCAGGCCGCCGGCGGGCCGGGTGGCTGGCTCGTGATGATCGACGCCGACAAGCAGGCGATCTTCCTCGACCCCCGGACCCGCCAGGTCACCCAGCAGGACTGGAAGCGCCATCCGGTGGTGGAGGAGCTGGGCCGGCGCCGCTCCGACGGCCTCGTGGCCATCGACGGCGGCGACGAGTGGCTCGTCACCCAGGCGGTGATGCCGACCGTGCAGGTGAACCTCGTCTTCGCCGCCTCGGTGCGTCAGATCCTGGAGGGCCAGCGGGCGGTCCTCCTTACCCTGGGCGCCACCCTGCTGGTCTCGCTGGGGACGAGCCTGGCCCTCAGCACGGTGGTGGCCATCCGCTTCCTGCGCGAGCAGCAGGTGGAGACCCCGATCGAGAGTCGCGTGGTGGCGCGAGGTTAGCCCGATGCAGTCGAGCGCCTTTTCACGGGCGGGGGCCTCCGGGGTCTCATTGGGCAGGGTGATGGCAGAGGATGCCTTCGAGGCGGTGGTGGGAGCCCATCACGCGGAGATCAGGCGATACCTGCTGCGGGTCACGGCGCGCGCGAGCGACGCCGACGACCTCTCGCAGGAGACCTTCCTTCGCGCGTTCCGGGCGTACCGCGCCCTGCCACCGGGGGCGAACGTGCGCGCGTGGTTGTTCACGATCGCGACCAACCTCGGCCGGAACCACTTCCGGGCGCAGTCACGCCGGCGCCGGGCGTACGCGGCGGTCGCGCTGGAGGCTCCCGCGGGGGCTGCGGAGCGCGCGGACGGACGGGTGCTCGCCGACGAGGCGCGGGCGCGGGTGGAGCAGGTAATCGGCGGGTTGCCGGAGAAGCAGCGACTGGCCTTCATCATGAGGAAGATGCACGAGCTGGACTACGCGGAGATCGGGTCGAGCCTGTGCTGCTCGGAGGAGAGCGCGCGCGCCCACGTCTTCCAGGCGCTCCGGAAGATCCGGAAGGGCCTGGACAGCCAGCTCTCGACGGGGACGGAGCCTGGGTCATGAGCGAGACGAGCTGCCGGGAGATCGAGCCGCACCTGCTGGCCTCCGCGATGGGGGAGGCGGGGCCCGACGCGCTGGAGCGCGTAAGGGTGCACGTAGCGGGTTGCCCCGAGTGCCGCGAGGAGCTCGTCCGCTATCGGGCCGTCGACTCCATGGTCGACACGCTCCGGCGCACGCCCGGACCGGCCGACGACGCGACCCTCGCGCGGGCCCAGCTCACCTCGCGGCTCGCCGACCTGCGCTCGCGTCTGGTGACCTTCGGCGTCTTCCCGTCGCCGCTCGGGCCGCTGCTCATCGGCCGCTCCGAGATGGGCGTAGCCGTCGTGGAGTACCTGCCCGCCTCCGGCTCGCTCACCACGCACGCGCGCCGCCTGCTCGGCGAGGACGCGGTGGAGGATCGCGCCGCGACCGACGGGCTGCGGGCGGAGCTGCTCGAGTATCTCGAGGGCCGGCGGGCGCGGCTGGCGTGGCCGCTCGACCCCCGACGGATGCGCAGTGATTTCCAGCGTCGCGTGCTCGAGGCCACCGCCGCGCTGCCCTACGGGGCGGTCACGTCCTACGCGGGCATCGCGGCCCGCATCGGCGCGCCCTCGGCGGTGCGGCCGGTCGCCCAGGCCCTGCGCTGGAACCCGCTCGCGATCGTGATCCCGTGCCATCGGGTGATCGGCAACGACGGGAATCTCACCGGCTACGCGGGCAAGCGCGTGGAGCTCAAGCAGCGACTCCTCGCGGTCGAGGGCATCCAGGCCCAGCCGGCCGGGCGGCACGACTTCAAGGTGCACCGGGAGTCGATGTACACGCTGATGAACGGCGAGGTGGAGTACTGTCTGCCCACGTGCGGCTCGCTCGCCGAGCGGCCGATCTCCGAGCTGACGCTGTTCGGCACGCGCGAGCGCGCCGAGGCCGCCGGCTTCGCCCCCTGCTCGAGCTGCCGCCCCGATCTGCATCCGCTTCCCGCCTGAGCGTCGGCGTCCGCCCCTCGTTTCACACCGCTCCCGTTCCGGGGTCTCAGTCCGTGAACGGCAGCGATACGGGAGGAGAACGACGATGAGCCTCGAGACGGAGACGGCAGCCATGATCCTGTTGATTCCATTCGCGGCGGTGTGGGGCCTCCTGATGGTGGCGCGGGCGGTCGAGCACCGTCGCGACGCCCGCGTGGGCCGGCAGATCGCGCTGACCGACGCGATCCATCGTGAGCTGGGCGCGGCGGCCGCGCCCGAGGTGCGGCGGACCTGGTCCGGCGAATGGGTGGTGTCGATGCGGCTCGCGCTGGCGCGCGAGGCCACCGTGGGCACCATCACCCGGATCACCCACGATCTCTTTCGGCGTCTCGACCACCAGGATCCGCCGCGGCTGCGTGTGGTGCTGCTGCCCCAGGAGTCCCGGCCCATCCGCCCGGCGCTCGCCACCGGCTCGTCTCGGCCCGCCGGCCGGCTGAGCCGCGCGGCCTAGCGAGGAGGACGGCCATGGACTACGGCGAGTACATCACGCAGAAGATGGCGGAGGCCCGCCTCGGCGAGCTGCGGGAGCAGAGCGCGCGTCGGGCCGTGCTGGACTGGGCCCGGCGCCCCCGCCGGGGGCTGATTCTCCACCTGGGCATCGTGCTGACCCGCCTTGGTCGGTGGCTCGACCGGGACCGGGGCCCGGTCCGGAATGCGGGGGCGCGGGTCGCTCGGGTGCGGTAGTATGCTTGCCGCAGGCCAGAGGAGGGCCCCGGGCCATGGCAGCGATGACCTACGATCGGCGGGAGCAGGATCTCGGTAACATCCTTCTGCTGGAGCACGTGAACGTGCGCGTGCCGGACCAGCAGGCGGCCACGCTCTTCTACATCGCGGGACTCGGGCTGACGCGCGATCCCTACCTGATGGTGAGCGTGGAGAACATGTGGGCCAACGCGGGACAGACCCAGTTCCACCTGCCCACCGGCAAGCCCAACGTGGTGCAGGGCCACGTGGAGCTGATCGTCCCGGACCTCGACGCGCTCACGCGGCGGCTCGCCTCGGTGCGCCAGGCGCTCGCGGGCACCCAGTTCGCCTACGAGGTGCGGGACAAGCACGTGGCGGTGACGTGCCCGTGGGGGAACCAGTTCCGCTGTGTGGGCCCCGGGCCCGAATGGGCCGACATCACGCTCGGCATCGGGCGCGTCGAGGTCCCGGTGGCGCGCGGCGCGGCCGCCGGCATCGCCCGCTTCTACCAGCAGGCGCTGCGCGCGACCGCGAGCGTGATCCAGGACGACCAGGGCGCGGCGGCGCGGGTGTCGGTCGGCTATCACCAGGAGCTGGTGTTCCGCGAGACCGACACGAAGTTCGCTCCCTTCGACGGGCATCACATCGCGATCTACATCGCCGACTTCTCCGGCCCGCACGACTGGCTGGTGCAGCGGAGCCTCGTCACCGAGGAGAGCAACCCGTACCAGTATCGCTTCCAGGTGATCGTGGATCCGGACGGCGGCCAGCAACGGTCCGAGCTGGAGCACGAGGTGCGCTGCGCGACGCATCCGATGTACATGCGTCCGCTCGTGAACCGCAACGCGGCGCAGCGCCAGGCCACCTACGTGCGCGGCCGCGACGCCTTCGTGCCCGGCCTGCTCTAACCCGGCCCAAGCCCGAGCTCAAGCCCGGGCTCAAGGAGGTTGCGCATGCTCACGGACCGCTACGTGAAAGGTATGCTCACCGTCATCGCGCTGGCCCTGGTGGCCATCGCGGGCCATCTCTGGCTCGGCGAGCTGCGCCCCCGGGCCGCGGTGGCCGAGACGCCCGCCAAGTACGAGATCGGGGTGCCGAAGGCGTGGGGCAAGCTCGTCGGTTTCTCCAACAACAACCTCCTGATCGAGGGCAGCGACGGGCTCCTCCGCATCGTGGACGTGGAAGGTCGGGAGCCGGAGTATCCCAAGATCAAGGTGCAGATCAACCGGCGATAGCCTGATCGCCCGCTTCGCGCCGCCGCTCGCGCGCGTCGCGCTCGGGATCGCGCTGATCGCCGGCCCGGCCTGGGCCGGCTTCGCGGATGGGCGGCGCGCGTACGACCAGGGCGACTATTCCGCCGCCTACCGCGAGTGGCTCCCGCTGGCCGAGCGCGATGACGCGCCCGCCCAGTTCATGATCGGGTTCATGCACGAGCGCGGGCAGGGCGTGCCCGCCGATCCCGCCGTCGCGGTGACCTGGTACCGGCGCGCGGCCGAGCGCGGCGACGTCCACGCGCAGTTCCGCCTCGGATTCCTCTACGCCTACGGCCGCGGGGTCGACCGCGACGACGTGGAGGCGGCGGTGTGGTACAGCCGCGCCGCCGAGCAGGGCAATCAGGCCGCGCGCGCCGCGCTCGATCAGCTCCGCGGCGAGGGCCGGCTGGCCGGGCCGACCGGCTCGCGCGAGGCCCTGCTGCTGCGCGCGGCCGCCGAGCGCGGGGCGGCCACCGCCCAGTACCAGCTCGCGCTCCGCTACGCCGCCGGCGACGGCGTGCCCCGCGACCCCGCCGAGGCCGCGCGCTGGTATCGCGAGGCCGCCCAGCAGGGTCTGGCTCCCGCGCAGTACCAGCTCGGTCTCCGCTACGCCAACGGGGACGGGGTCGTCCGCGACTTCGAGGAGGCGGTGAAGTGGTACCGGCGCGCCGCCGCGCAGGGTGTCGCCTTCGCCCAGTTCAACCTCGGCGTGCGCTACGCCAACGGTCAGGGCGTCGAGCGCGATCCGGTACAGGCCTACCAGTGGTTCTCGATCGCGGCGCAGAACCTGATCGGCCGGGAGGCCGACACCGCGCGCCAGGCCCGCGACTCGATCCGCGGGCAGCTGACCCCGGAGCAGGTGACGCGGGGCGACGCGATGGTGAAGGCCTGGCGCGCCAAGCCGGAGTCGCCCGGCCCCGCCGCGGCTACGCCTCGAAGCTGATGTCCTGAGCGCCTTCCCAGCAGAGCAGCCGGCCGATCTCGCCGAGCCGCTCGCGGCCGTCCACGATGGTGAGGAAGTGGTTGCCGGCCAGCGCTCCCTTCACGCTCGCGAAGCGCGCGGTGCCATACGGGAACAGGATCTCGGTCTCGCTGATCCCGCCGGGGTAGAAGAGCAGCGCCCCCGGCGCCGGCTCGTGGGTGGCGTTCTCGGCGCCCACGCCGAGATCGAAGGCGCCGAGCGGGATCCAGCCCGCCTCGCCGCTCCAGCGCGCCTGGATGATCCGCTGCCGGTACGGCAGCAGCCGGCGAAACGCGGCGCACGTGCGCGGCGCGGCGGTCTCCTCCCAGCGGGCGGAGAACGTGAGCGGGCCCAGCCGGACGACGAGATCGCGGCCTGCCATCGTGGGGCAGGATGCTACCCGCCGCGTCACGGTGTGTCAACGCGGGCGGCGGCGTCGCGGTGTTAGTATCCCGCCCGTGGATCGCATCTGGCAGGGGCACTGGCCGCCCGGCGTCGACGAGGCGCACATCCGGCTGCCCGACGACTCGCTGCCCGCGCGGCTCAAGGCCACCGCGGCGCGCATGCCGCGCAAGGCGGCGCTGGTCTTCTACGGCCGGGAGGTCTCGTTCGCCGAGCTCGACGAG
>Ga0210407_10002551_pt1 | contig 15567 bp, 12 predicted proteins | sample IncBWC27MmetaG_FD_150860 | JGI IMG/M metagenome (GOLD analysis project Ga0210407, IMG submission 150860) | Forest soil microbial communities from Barre Woods Harvard Forest LTER site, Petersham, Massachusetts, United States - Inc-BW-C-27-M | ecosystem: Environmental > Terrestrial > Soil >...
GCCGCGATGCCGGCGTCGCGCAGTGCGAGTTCGAAAGAGGTGAGGCGTTCCCGATGTTTTCCCACTCCCTTGGTGAAAAAGATCTTCTTGGGGACCATGTCCTTGCCCAATTCAGTGTCCTCCCGGGAAATTTTGAGTTGATCTGAAGGGCAAATCTAACACAGCGATTTATAAAGATTGTATGAAAAAACGAAAAACACGCAGGTCCGTCCCGCACAGGCCCACTTGGCGGCAATGGGCGCTGCCGCCGATGGCCACGAGACGGCACCGTTTTGCGAAGGGAAAGGCGGAGAAAAAGTCCGCTTCCGCAGCGCTCAAGCCGCGCGCGCACCAGCTCCGCCCGCCGCCAGCGGGATGATTGCCGGCTTCACCAAATCGCGGAAATCGGCAAATCGCATGCGCACCAGCTCACGGTGCGAACCGGCGTTGAAGGCGATTTCCTTGTCCTTGGCCAGATTCTCGGCCAGAGTCTGGTCCACGAAAACATCCATACCGTAGAGATTGCCGAACGGTGGCATGGACCCGGTTTCGCAGTCGGCAAAATGATCGCGAAATTCATTCTCGCTTGCCAGTTCCACCGTCTCTGCCCCCAGATATTTCTTCAGCCGGTATAAATCCACGCGGAGCGAAGCCGGCACCACCGCCATGGTGAGACGTCCATCCACCATGACCATGACGGTTTTCGCAAGTTCTCTTCCAGGGGTGTGGGTGAGGGCGGCAATCCCCTGGGCCGTATAGGCCACTGAGTGCGAGATGACCGTGTATCGAATCCGGTTACGATCCAGGAATTCCCGAAGCATGGAAAGAGCCACAGACACCTCCCGTCCAGACCGCAAGGAGTAACGCTTCTGCAGGGCCGAAGCATGCTCCGCGGGTCGGAGCCGATTGAATTATGCGCTCGTCAGCGGCCGGGGAGTTGGTGAAATTTCCGTGCTCAAAGTGCAGCCGGCAGAGAAATTGCGGACAGCGCAAGGAAAAAGGAAGACTGGATTGCACTAACCGGCAGCAACGTCTTCCTCCACGACAAAGGGCACGGAAGTCTGGAACTTGTACGCTTTTGGTTTCTTGAAGCTCCCCCATCGCTTATCTCCCAATGGAAGGTCAGAACGCCAGCGGGCGAAATCGTGATGTCGTGCGCGTTCGTGTACTCCTGGGGCTTGCCGTCGCGATACAGGGTGATCTTTGTCATATCCAGTCTCCGAAAGACCCGAAGTAACGCTAGAAGGCCGGGCTTTCACCGAGGATCTCTAAAGGACGGATCTCTTCAGAGAAGGATTTGAGCAAACCTCCCTCTGACACTCAAAACATCCTCTCGGCGCACCTACCTGAAAAACGAGCATCGCGCGCGAGGGAAACCTATTATGCCTTTGTATAAGAAACCGAAACGTAGGTGATGGGGGATGGACTATGTCAAAGGGATAATTCCGGAAAGTTCACAGCAAGCCTGGGGTTGACCGAAACATGAAGCCACGCGGGGCAAGAACTCGGAAAGGCCAGGAAGGAGTGTTTCATGTTTGTCCGCTAACCGTCTCGAAAATGCGCTGGGGAATAGCGCGCCTTTACGCGGCCTCTTTCGTAACCAGGGAGTGCTTAGCTTCTTTTGTCTGCGATCCCACGATCCTCATTTCGTGCCGTCGTAGCGGAATTCTTTTCCGCAGTCCAGGCACGCGACATAGGTGCCCGTGCGCCGCGCCGCCGGGTGGCGACGCGAACCGGCGCGCACTGTGATCGGAAAACTGTAGCGGGCATGCCGGCAGCCAAATATGGCATCCATCAACTTCGAAAACATCGGGTAACCTCCACAGAACAGAACGACAACGGTGGCTCATCCCCTTTGCCGCAATGCTAGGATGAGCTCAATTACTTAGATTCGAAGAGGGCGGAAAAGGTTCGCGACAAACTGATGGCACAGCAGGTGCACCCATAGGCGCTCCGGAATGAAGTACTTGAAGGTATTCATAGGAACGACGGCATCAGCCGGAGGAGTAATAACTTTGAGATCTCTGTCGCACGCCGCGCCCAGGTTTGACGCAAGGATTCGGGGGTAGTTAAATAGGCTGGTTTAGGCTGGTTGAATCGGTGCCAGCGTGGATAGGTTCATTCACTCTCTTCAGAAAACGGAGCTTGGCTATGCCGACAGCAGCAATGATACTGACAGCGATTCTGCTGTCAAATGCTTTGATGATCGGATGCGGGGGAGGGAATAGTAGTGGCGGCGGCGTGAGTACCACCCAGGCGCCGACCCTCTCCACCGCAGCCGCTCAGAATGGTGCCGTAATCGTGAGCCTGGCCTCTGCCACCTCTGGCGCAGCCATTTACTATACCGTCGATGGGAGCACACCGAGCACATCGTCTCAGCAATACCAGGCGCCATTTCTGGTGGCGTCGAAGCTCACCCTCCGGGCGATTGCTATGGCCGCGAGCATGGCAAACAGCACTGTGACCAGCCAGAGCTTTGCGCCGAACATCCCGTCGGGGACGCTGGTCTGGAGCGACGAGTTCGCGAACTTCACCGGCGCCGCAGCGCAGCCCGATCCCAAATTCTGGGCCTACGACACCGGCAACAGCGGCTTTGGAAACCACGAACTGGAGACCTACTGTGCATGGGGCTCGTCGTCCTCTCCGTGCAGCACAGCCAATCCGAGCGCATTTGTCGGCACGGACGGCTATTTGCATATCGAAGCACAGCAACCCTCGGCCGGGGTGTACACATCGGCGCGGTTGAAGACTCAAGGCCTGTTCAGCTTTCAGTATGGCCGGTTTGAGCTGCGTGCCCAGGTACCGGAGGCGCAAGGGTTTTGGCCAGCGGGATGGCTGCTGGGCAACAACATTACCACTGTAAATTGGCCGGACTGCGGCGAACAGGACGTGCTGGAGCGCGTCAACGGGGCGCTCACGCCGGATTGGAATGAGGGCTCCATTCACGGGATGGGCTTCACCGGCGCGTCGGGGCTGGGCCAAAAATACAACTTTCCCCCCGGGCAGACGGCAGCCGGGTGGCATACCTACGGCATGATCTGGTCAAACGGCACAGTCGCTTTTTATATCGATGACCCCACCAAGCCCTATATTACCTACACCACCTCAAGCCTTAACGGCATCAATGGCGCGGTTTGGCCATTCGACGGCGGGCAGAGCAATTTCATTATTTTGAACCTGGCTATTGGCGGGGATTGGCCCGGACCGCCCGACGGATCCACCCCGTTTCCGTCCGAGATGCTGATTGACTACGTGCGGGTCTATACGAACTGAACTATCCCCGGCTTTCTCAAATGAGAAGGGACAACTGCGAAGGGGAAGTCCGAGACAACCAATTAAGAGGCGGGCAAAGAACGGCCCCGGTGCTCAGCTGCTCGCCGGGCCGGATTTCTTCTGCTCTGAACACTTGGTCATGATGGCCGACCGCAGCCGCGTGCGCAGATCGTCGGGCAGCTCATAGAGCTCCGAGTCGCGGTAGATTTCGATGGTTTTGCGAGTGGTATCGCAGACGACGTAGCAGTTGTGGCACCATGCCAAATGATCGTCCAGTTCGGACTTGGTCCGGGCGTCCAGCACGCCATCAAGGTAATTGGTTAGCTCGTTTAGAAATTCAGAACACTTCACTGGTCGCCATCTCCACTCGCCTTCTTCCGAAAGTAACGGTTGAGCCGCTCGCGCAGTTGCAGGCGCGCGCGCAGCAACCGCGACTTCACCGCCGGGATGCTCAGCCCCAACGCTTCAGCCGTCTCTTCCGTCGAGAGGCCTTCTTTATCACGAAGCACGAACACCGTTCGGAATCCTTCTGGCAATCCCTGAATGGTGCGAGTCAGAATGTCGCGCAACTCCGCCTGGTTGTACATCTGCTCGGGATTGGGGCTCCAATCCGCAACCTCACGGGGAAGCGAGTCATCCTCAGTTTTTACTTCTTCGTCCAGAGAGACCGTGCGTTCCGGCTTTCTCCGGCGCAACTTCATCAGCGCTTCGTTTACCGCAATCCGCACCAGCCAGGTATAAAACTTGGACTGTTCCTGGAACTTCGCCAGGTTCCCATACGCCTTGAGGAACGCTTCCTGAACCACATCTTCAGCGTCCTCGCGATTCTGCGTAATGTGCTGTGCAATGCGGAAAACGTTGCGGTCATAACGCCGCACTAATTCTTCAAACGCTGAATCATCGCCGCGCTTGGCACGCCGGACCAGCTGCATTTCTTCGCTGACCGGTTGCTCTATGTTGGGTTGGATGGTACTCATTCGTAACTTGATGCAGATTTTTCCGACAGAATGACTGATGCCCCAATGCTATTGTACTTGCTGGCCGTAATTTTCGCTTCATTGCTTTGGCGTGCCAGCCTCGAAACCTTTGCCGACTTCGGCATCGGCTGCTGCAGGTACCCAATAGGGTCGGTACCAAAGTGTCCTGAGAACGCCCGCAAGTGGCCATATAATCAGAGGTTAGAAGGGTTAGGCCCTTCTTCCCCCCAAAGAACTGCTGATGAGCCTTACGTCGGAGTGCGAATGAAGGAGCGCAGTTGGATAGAACCAATTGTGGAACGGGTGGTTGGCCAGGTTCTGGACAGCCATGCCGGTCAACTACGCACCGAAATTGTCCGCCGTGTGATGGAAGAGATCGCGGCTGCCCCTGCCACTGCAGAAGCAAATGTCCACGACGCAGCCTCTGCGTCCGGTCCAGCAGATCTGGCGCGCGCCGTTGCGGAAATTCAGCTGGGTTCGTCACAACGGGAAATTCTACGCGCGCTGCTCGATGCCAGCGCTCGCCACGCGGCCCGAGTCGCGCTCTTTGTCGTAAAGGGTAGCCATGCCACCGGATGGCAGGCACGCGGCTTCGCCAATAGCGATGCGGTGAAAGATTTCGCTCTTGATGAACACGCTCCCGCCGTTGCTCATGCGATCCGCGATCGTGTGGCGGCGAGCGCGCCGGTTGCCGACCTGGACTCACGTTTCCTGAAGGAATTTGGAACGCCGACGAGCGGAGAAGCCCGGATTCTCCCCTTGATTTTGAAGGACAAAGTTGCGGCGCTGGTTTACGCCGACAGTGGAACCGGTGCGGCGGGGTCGCTCGATTTCGGAGCGCTCGAATTGCTGGTACTTTCGACCAGCGCATGGCTCGAGGTCAACTCTCTTCGCAAGCAGGCACAGACGCGTGTGGACAGTCACAACGTAACGCCGGCCGAGGCGCCGCCATACCAGGCGCCGGCACAACCGGTACCGGCTTTCAACGATCCCTTTGCCTCGCATGCTCCGGCGTATGCTTCTAGCCACGCCATGGCAGCAGCGGCAGCGGGCGAAGCCTCGGCGCCAGTCGCCAGCGCCGCCCATAGCGCGATCGCGGAAGTTCAGGCCGGGGTTGTTGAAGCTGAAATGGACCCTGCGCTGGCCGAGCCGCTGCCGATCGGGCAGACGGAGACCAAGGCAACTCCAGAGACACTGCCGGTTTCCTCGATCTCGCCCGAGGATCAGGATGTTCACCGCAAGGCCCAGCGGTTCGCGCGCCTGCTGGTCGACGAAATCAAACTCTATAATCAGGCAAAGGTGGCGGAAGGCCGGAAACACAAAGATCTTTATGACCGTCTGAAAGAAACGATCGAGAAGAGCCGTGCAACGTACCAGAAACGGTACGGGAAGACGGTTGCAGCGTCTGGCAATTACCTTCAAAATGAAATCATACGAAGTCTCGCAGAAGACGATCTTTCCATCATGGGTGCCAACTTCCGGCAGTAGGTAGGGTTTGAGTGCGCCGTTTTGCAGTCGTGGTCTTCGCTGGAACTTTCTGCCTGCTCTGGCTCGGTTTTTTGCAGGCCGCAGTCGCCCAGTCCGACTCATCTCCATCAGTTACAGGTGTGCCAGTTAAAAGCGCGCTAGCTAAGCGCAACGCCACCCGAGCTACGTCTGGCAAAAAAAAGACCGCTGCTTCCACCAGTACCAAGAAAAAACGTAAGAAGATCTCTCCGCACGTGCGCCGGGTGCGGCAGGCCTTTGTCGCGTCCGCCAGTCTTCGTCCTATGGCGCAGCAGTTGTTAGCCGATCGCACTCCGAGCGCCTATGCGGGAGTCGAAGCGTTTGCGCGCCGTCATCCTAAAGAAGATGCTGGAGCATTAGCCTGGCTTGTCCTCGGCTATGCCCACACCCTCGATCACGACTATGCCAAAGCAATCGACCCGTTCAATCGGGCGAAGGCCGGCGCCAGCGAACTAGGAGACTACGTTGCCTATTACCTTGGCGACGCCTATCTGAAAACGGTGCACAATGCCGAGGCGCTTTCCACGCTCGCGGATTTCAGCAAGAACTTTCCCGATTCACTTCTGATCCGCGATGCCCATCTCGTCTATGCGAGCGCTCTGCTGGCGGAAGGCCGGGCGCAGGAGGCAGCGGACCTGCTGGAAAAGGACCGTGCTCCGGTGCGCGCCGATGTGGAACTCGCCGTTGGGCGCGCCTACGAAGCGGCGGGGGATACGCAGAAGGCCACGGGCGCTTTCCGCAACCTTTACTACAACCTTCCCACCAGTTTCGAGGCGGATGTGGCGGGAACGGAATTGCACAAGCTCGGAATCTCCGGCTCTCTGGCCGAGCGCCGCACGCGTGCCGATCTTCTGTTCAAGGCGAGGCGCTATAGCGACGCGGCTCATGATTACCACGACCTAGTCGAAGAAGTTACTCCGGCAGACCGTCCGGCAGTGCAGTTGGCGCTGGCCAGCGCGCTGGAAAAGAGCGACCGCAGCCACGATGCGCGCCAACTTCTGCTTTCCATGGGAGCGCAGACGGGCGACGCCGAAGCCGAGCGCCTCTATCTGCTGAGTGAGACCGCCCGTTCCACGAGCGATGAAGAAGCCGTGCAAAGGACGCTCAACGAGTTGCGGCAGTTTGGTCCGGCGAGCCCTTGGCTGGAACAAGCCCTGCTTTCCGCCGGGAACATGTACCTGCTGAAGCGCGATTACGATCGCGCCATCGATTACTTCCGCGAGTTGCAGCAGCGTTTTCCCAAGGGCGGGCACGCGTCCTCTGCACACTGGAAGGCCGAGTGGCTGACCTTCCGGCAAGGCCGGACGGATGACGCACGTAAAGGTTTTGAAGAACAAATTGCGCTCTATCCCGATTCCGCGGAGATTCCTGCTGCACTATATTGGCGTGCGCGTCTGGCCGAGGAAGAAGGCAATCCGGCGATGGCGCGGGCGTTCTATCAGAAACTCTCTGACCGCTTCCGCAACTACTATTATGCGGAACTCGGCCGGCAGCGCTTGAAAGTTTTGCCGAGCCCGGGCCCTGCATCGCCAAAAGAAGGCCCGCCACAAGACGGATGGCCGCAGGAAGACGGGCCGCATTACCCGCTGCTCGATCATGTTTCTCCGCTGTCAACCGCGGGAAAAATTACCGCAGCAGAGCCTCCCGACGACAACCTGCGCGTCGAGCGGGCGCGTCTGCTCTCGAACGGAGCGCTCGCGGATATGGCAGTGCGCGAACTGCAGGCCGCCGCGAGCCAGGAGGGTGGAACCTGGGCGCCTCCTGAAATGGCGCGCGTCTATCAGGACGGCGGCCGCTACGATCGCGGCATCGAGATCATGAAACGAGCGACGCCGAACTATTTCGCTGTCGATATTCCCGACCTGCCTCGTCCGTACTGGGAAGCGCTTTTTCCCAAAGCTTACTGGGACGACCTGCGTAAATACTCGGTGCTCAACGGGCTCGATCCCTATCTGGTCGCATCTCTGGTGCGGCAGGAGTCGGAGTTCAATGCGCTGGCTCTCTCCCGCGCGAACGCGGTGGGCCTGATGCAGCTTCTGCCGAATACGGGAAAGACCGTCGCGAAACAAGTCAAGCTCAAGGGATATAGCGCGCCACAACTTTACACCCCGGCCGTAAACCTCGAACTCGGCACGCGCTATTTCAAAGAAATGGTCGACAAATACAACGGACAATTCGAGTACGCCCTAGCCGCCTACAATGCCGGCACCGACCGGGTCGGAGACTGGCTGGGACAGGGCCACTACCGCGATCCACAGGAGTTCGTCGAGTCCATCCCCTTCACTGAGACCCGCGAATACGTGCAGGCCATTCTGCGGAATGCGAATGTGTATCGGCAGCTCTATGGGACGCCGTAGCTGATTGGCTCCGCTTTTCACTTGAAGCGGAGTACGCGGAAATCTTTACCACAGGGGGCACGGGGGAACACTGGGGAAAGCGTGGTTGAAACAGAATCTCTCTGTGTTTCCCTGTGTCCTCAGTGTTCCCCGTGGTAAAGCACTTTGCCTCGCGAACAGCCGGTACCCACCCGGGCTTATCGGGCTACGCCGACTGCTGGCTGGGCGACTTCGTAAACACGATCTCAAACACGAGCAACCCCGCTCCCACCACAATCGCGCTGTCAGCCACATTGAAGGCGGGCCACTGGTGCGGGCCTATGTAGAAGAGCAGAAAATCCACCACATGCCGGCTGACCAGGCGATCCCACAAATTGCCGATCGCGCCACCCAGAATCAGCGCCAGCCCGATTCCCGTGGAGGTCAGGCTGTGGCTGTTTTTCCAGAGCAGGGCGGAGACGATCAGCAGCGCAATTACAGAAAACAAAATCAGCAGGCTGACTTTCCATTCCGAGGGAGAATCCGCAAAAATGCCGAATGCGGCACCGGGGTTTTCGGCGTGGATGATGCGAAAAAATCCAGGGATGACGGTGATGCTGTCGTGCAAGGAAAGACGCTGTGCGATCGTCCACTTGGTGACGCGATCGAGAGCGATGACGAACAACGCGATCAGGAAATGATATTTACGCATCAGGAGAAAATTTTCTCTTGTCTATAGCTTATCGCGTTTGCGGAAGTCGCGGTCACGCCCCGCCAATTTCCCCGCCAATTTCTCGGAGCACGGCGCTGCAGCGCTCGCACACCGTCTGGTACTTCTTGTCCTCGCCGACGTGAGTTGAGAAATTCCAACAGCGCTCGCACTTCAGCCCCGGAGCTTTGCTGACCTGCACCACAACCGGCGCGTCTCCATTTCCCGCTCCCTTCTTTATTTCGACGGCGGAAACGATGAAAAAGTAGCGCAGATCGTTCTTAAAGCGCTCGAGCACGGAGAACACCGGATCAACCGCGGTCAAAGTAACCTGCGCCTGCAAGTTGGCTCCGATGAGTTTCTGGTTGCGCGCCTCTTCCAGCGCTTTCAGCACCGTTTCGCGCACCGCCCGCACCGTCCTCCAGTCGTCAGATTGTTTAGGATCAACAGCGACTGCAGCTCCGGCGGTTCCCAGCAGTTCTTCGGCTTCCGGGAAGGTCGTCAGATGCACGCTCTCCAGCCTCCCCGCTACGGGTGGCAAATACTGCCAGACTTCTTCACAGGTAAAACTCATGATCGGCGCCAGCAGCCGCACCAGCGCTTCGCCGATGCGCCAGATCGCCGTTTGCGCCGCCCGGCGCGACACCGATCTGCGCCCCGACGTGTAGAGCCGGTCTTTCAATACGTCGAAATAGAAAGCGCTCAGTTCCACGCCGCAGAAATTGTTGATGCGGTGATAGATCTTGTGAAACGCGAACTCTTCATACGAGTGCTGCACATCGGCCGACACTTCCATCGCCTGCCGCAGCATGTATTGATCGAGCGGCTGCATCTCCTCGAAGGTGACCGCATCTTTTACCGGATCAAATCCATCAAGATTTCCAAGAATGAAGCGGAACGTGTTGCGAATGTCGCGATAGATTCCCGCGACACGCTGCATGATCTGCGGCGAGCACGCGACATCTTCGCGGAAGTCGACGGACGCCACCCACATGCGCACGATCTCGCCACCGAGGGTGTCCGCGATCTCGACCGGATCGACCGTGTTGCCGAGCGATTTCGACATGGCGCGTCCCTGTTCGTCGAGGGTCCATCCGCTGGTCGCGACCATGCGATAGGGAGCGCTGCCTTTGTAGCCGATGGAGCAGAGCAGAGAAGAGTGGAACCATCCGCGGTGCTGGTCGCCGCCTTCGAGATACAGATCGGCGGGCCAGGGCAGGTTCGGCTCGTGACCAAGGACTGCGGCATGGCTCGATCCCGACTCGAACCAAACGTCGAGAATGTCGGTTTCTTTCTTGAACTTCGTTGCGCCGCAGTGGGCGCACTTGTGGCCGGACGCAAGAATCGCGTCGGCCTCCGGCGTGTACCACGCGTCGGCGCCGTGTTGCGAAACGAACTGCACCACCTTCCGATTTATGACCGGACTGTTCATCGGCTTGCCGCAATCGTCGCACAGAAACACCGCGATCGGAACGCCCCACACTCGCTGCCGCGAGATGCACCAGTCCGGGCGCGTGGCGATCATGTTGGAGATTCGCTCTTCGCCCCAGGCCGGGTCCCACTTCACCTTGGCGATCTCTTCGAGTGTGCGGCTGCGCATGGTTTCGCCTGGCTTTTCCCCTTTCATGGGCGTATCCATGCCGATGAACCATTGCTCGGTCGCTCGGAAGATCACTGGGTTGTGGCAGCGCCAGCAATGGGGATACGAGTGCTCCATTTTTTCGGAATGCATCAAAACGCCGCGCGCCTTCAACAGCTCGACGATCGGAGCATTGGCATCGAACACTCGCTTGCCTTCATATTCCGGAAGTCCGTGGCGCATGATGCCCGCTTTATCCACGTTACATGTCGGATCGATCTTGTATTTCTGGCCGGTGATAAAGTCTTCAGCGCCGTGCGCGGGAGCGGTATGCACGACGCCCGTGCCTTGGTCCATGGTGACGTAATCGGCGAGCACGCCCACGATTTTGCGATCCAGAAACGGATGCCGGAACTCGGCATACTCCATCTTGCGGCCGGGGAAGCGGGCGATCTCGCGCGCGGATTGCAGCCCGGTTTTCTCTTTCACAACTTCCGCGAGCCGAGCGCCCACAATGAACACTTCATTGTTACTTTCAGGACCGGCTTCGAGCGCCACATATTCTTCGTCGGGATGAAACGCCACCGCCATGGATGCCGGCAGGGTCCAGGGAGTCGTGGTCCAGATGATGGTGAAAACTTTCTTGTCCTTGAGCGCCGGATCGAGGGACGCCGGATCGCCCGCGAACGGATACTTTACCCACACCGTCGGACTGGTGTGGTTTTCGTATTCGACTTCGGCTTCAGCCAACGCCGTCTCGTCAAACACGCACCAGTACACCGAACGCAGTCCTTTGTAGACGAAGTCGTTCTCCAAGAAGCGATAAAGAATGTCGAGCACGGCCGCTTCGTATTGCGGCGTCATCGTCGAATAAGGCTGGTCAAAGCGGCCGAATACGCCGATACGCTTGAACTGGGAGCGCTGCAGATCAAGAAATTTTTCAGCGTATTTCCGGCATTCGGCGCGCACATCGACTGCAGCCATTTGCAGTTTCTTGCCGCCGAGCATTTGATCGACTTTGATTTCGATAGGCAGCCCGTGGCAATCCCATCCCGGAACATATGGCGAATCGAAGCCGGCCATATTTTTCGACTTGACGATGAAATCCTTCAGGCATTTGTTCATCGCCGTCCCCAGATGGATGGGCCCGTTGGCGTAGGGAGGTCCATCGTGCAACACATAGGTTGGCGCGCCCTTACGCACTTCCCGGATGCGGTTGTAGATCCGCTGCTGCTCCCACCGAGCTAATAGTTTGGGCTCATTCTGGGGCAATCCGGCCTTCATGGGGAAGGCGGTTTTGGGCAAATTTATGGTGGACTTCAGGTCCATCGGCACTCGAAGGGTTCTCCCAACTGATTGAATCTTTTCATTATATAGGGAGCGCGGAAGGACAGGTCTGATTGGTCTGCAGTACCGGAGAACGAATTCAAAAAGTACTGTTTCCCGTCCGCAAAAAGCGTGTACAATTTTCATCAGAGCGAAGCCTGCGGGCATCTAAGTTGCCAGGAGACACGGGCGGCAAGGTTCGTCCATTTTAAGGTTCGTCCGTTTTACGCGTGATGTGTTTTTCGAGTGACTCTTTTTTCGAGTGACTCTAGGGAGCGCTCGCGCATCCAAATCAAAGGCACCCCGTACCGTAAACTTGGGGTTACCGCTCGGGAAGATATGCCAGAACTCGAAACACCGCAGAATCCGTCAGCGCTGGGTCCAGAGCCCGAGCTGCACCTTCTCCTGCAAAATCAGACTCTGGACGAGTCTATCTGGAAATCCCTGTTTCGCAATATTGACGACTTCTTCTTCCCCAAGAAACTGCCTCCGCTGGTCCTCACCTCAAAGCCCGTCCCGGTGCGCGATATCTGGGGCTTCTACAACTACAAGGGGCGCGGAGCTGCTGGCTCAACCGCTATTCACGTTCTAGCCGTGGCCGTCATCATCGCCGCCACCTACCTGGGACGGAGGATCGTCGACGTCGCCAAGCCGAAAGAGACCGTCTTATTGATCGCGCCCGATGACCTTCCGGCTCTGCCAGTTTCGAAGACCGTGAGCGGCGGAGGCGGCGGTGGTGGTGATCGCGACAAGCTGCAGGCATCGCAGGGACGCTTGCCCAAGCAGTCCATGCAGCAGATCACTCCGCCCATGGCAGTGGTGCGCAACCTACAGCCAAAGCTCGAAGTTGCGCCGACGATCGTGGCGCCCCCCTTGCCACAGCCCAATTTGGCCGATCTTGGCGACCCGCTTTCGCATCTGCCGTCGGTGCCTTCGAATGGAACGGGGTATGGCGGCGGCATTGGGTCTGGTAACGGTGGCGGCGTCGGTTCGGGCGAAGGTCCCGGGTTCGGCCCTGGTCATGGCGGCGGCACCGGTGGTGGAGCGTTCCGCGTTGGTGGAGGTGTTTCCGCTCCGAAAGCGATTTATTCGCCGGATCCTGAGTACTCGGAGGAAGCCCGCAAGGTTAAGCACATGGGCACGGTCGTACTCTGGCTGGTAGTCGGTCCGGATGGTAAGCCGCGGGACATCAAAGTGCTGCGGACTCTGGGATTGGGGCTGGATGAGAAGGCCATCGAAGCGGTAAAGAACTGGCGCTTCGATCCGGCGAAGAAGGACGGCAAGCCCGTCGCCGTGCAGATTAACGTCGAAGTCAATTTCCATTTGTACTGAGCTTTCGAGTTCTCAGTTCTCAGTAAATGCGGGTCTCTGTAGATCTGTTGTTTTGCGCATTTTTTCCAGTATCTATTCCTTCAAATCCACGTGCACTACATCTGCGACCGGAAGGCCTAGAAATCGCGTTCCCATTTTTCGGAATTTCTCCGCTGAATCAGTCGCGAAGAATCTGATCGCGGGAACGTTTTTCCGCACGCCGCTGGCTGCGGACGGCGTCTCGATCTGCATTTGGCGCGCTACGTCGTTCGCGGTTGACTCCGCCGAGTCAACGATGGCTATATGCTCCGGAGCCACTCTCCGGAGCAAGGGCTTGATCAGCGGGTAATGTGTGCAGCCGAGCACCAGCACATCGGCATCATCATTGCCGTTGCCCGCGTCTTCTGAAAATGCTTCCGACAAATAAATCCTTGCTACCTGCTCGGTTACCGGATGCTCCAACCAACCCTCTTCGACCAGCGGCACAAAGAGAGGACAAGCCTTCTCGCGCACCGCGACTTTTCGAGCTTCCAGCGCGCGCCGGTAGGCATGGCTGCCGATGGTCGCGTCCGTGCCGATGACGACCACCTTCCGCTTCCGGCTGGCCGCCGCCGCGGCTTCCGCTCCAGGCTCGATGACGCCGATTACTTTCACGCCAGCTGCCGCCCTAATCTGGTCGAGCGCCAGCGCGGTTGCCGTGTTGCAGGCGATCACCAGAAGCTCCGCTCCCTGATCCTGCAAGTAACGCACCGCCCCGACGGCGTAGTGCGCGACCGTGGCCGCTGACTTCGATCCGTAAGGGAGACGCGCCGTGTCGCCGAAGTACAGATAGTCGGCGCCTGGGATTCGTTCGACCAATGCTCTGAGAACGGTCAGGCCGCCAACGCCGGAGTCAAACACGCCAATCTTCGGTCGGCCGAGCTGCGGCCTTCGTGAGGAAGCCATCTTGCTTATGATACAAGGCGTCCGGAGGGACTAAGGTCTACGGCGGTTTCGGAGAGAGCGTAAAGCGACTTAGCCGTTGGCGATTCTGACTACGCACTTCGAATCCGGGGAGAAAGAGGCGAACCACAGGGGGCACAGAGGAACACAGGGAAAAGGACACAGGGGGAACCCTTGACCCCAGCCCTTCGGCTAAGCCGGACTACACCTTCCGTGAAACTAGCGCCGAGCGACCGCGGCCTTTTCGCCCACATCCTCAAACGAGAAGGCGATCGAAACATTCGGATATTCCTTCCCGCCGATCTCCACATACGGATAAACAAAATAGTTCAGCGGCGGTCCCTCCTGGGCCGGGGCGAGTTTCAGATCGCGTCCCTGCGTGAACTGCATCCGATTCACATCGTGTGCGCCGAAAAAGTAATCATGCTTTTCCTGATGCTTCCATGCCTCTGAAATGTCTACCGGGACCCAGCCGGTCGAATCCAGGTGAAACTCTGCCCAGCAGTGGTATCCGGGAATTTCTGCGGAATGTTTATCGGCCGGCAGCGGAAAACCGATCTGAAAGCGCGCCGGAATCTTCTCTGCCCGCGCCATCGAAATAAAGACCGAGTGAAAATCGGTGCAATTGCCATGCTTCGAATCGCAGGCCCAGAGCGTGTCGCCGTGTCCCCAGCCGGTGCCGGTCTTGTCATATTTCATGGTGCGAAAGACGTATTCGTAAATGTCTTTCGCTTTTTCAAGGGACGTGGTAGCGCCTTTTGTTTCCTGAGCGGCCAGTTGTGCCGGAAGGCCAGTTACCGGCACCAGTCGGTCAGGCTCCAGGAATCGCGCCAACTCGACGCGCGGTGCTTTCGCAGACTGAGCGTCAGTAACTGGTTTCCCGTTCACCAGCACGACGTGCTCTCTCCGCACCACGCCGTAATCGACGGAAAACTTGTACTCGGTCTTGTCCGCTTTCAAAGTCTCGGCATATAGAACCTCGTTCCCATATTCTGGCTGGCGAACCTGTTTCAGCGGCAATTCGCTGCTCTTGGAGGTGACCTTCACATCCTGGAAGGCGTCCGAATGGGCCAGCGGAATCCACACCCGCACCCGCTCGCCCGGGCTGACATTTTTCACAGTGAATGTGTAGTGAAAGTTGAAGCGGCGCTCGTTTTGGAGTGGAGCCGGCTGCGCAAGAGCCGACAGAGATGTCAACACAAGCAACAGGGGAAGCAGAGACCGACGCAGCATGACGCATCCTTTTAAGCTTTCAATCAATTAATGATTGGTGGCCGAGAAAGTTACCGATGAGCAGGGAAACGGCCGACGGACATTTTAGGGGGGACTATCGTCAAGTAAAACCGCGGCCGGAGGGTCGAGGCGGGCACCGCATAATTTCGTAGTCTGCTCGTTTGACGAGCATCGTGTCAATCGCGCCGGTGGAGCGCTGGGCGTCCCCGCCCGGCTACCTCGAATCTGAACCGTTCAACTTCCCCTCGGCTTCGCTCGGGGCTTCGGCAACGCAAGGGCAGGCTCGCGAGACGCCCGTCACTCGACCGCTTCACCGTGCGTTCACGCTGCAGTTGCCTGACCCAACCACCGCCCGTTATCCTTCTCGCCATGCCCAGCACGCTAGTCGAATGCGTCACAACTTTTTCCGAGGGCCGT